>Ga0114979_10000883_pt1 | contig 19922 bp, 23 predicted proteins | sample S_140625_EF_Meta_FD_87315 | JGI IMG/M metagenome (GOLD analysis project Ga0114979, IMG submission 87315) | Freshwater microbial communities from Lake Simoncouche, Canada to study carbon cycling - S_140625_EF_MetaG | ecosystem: Environmental > Aquatic > Freshwater > Lake | place: Lake...
ACGGGCTCCCGAGCGGGCCGCCTGCAGCGCTGCCGCCACACCGCCGCTGCCGCCACCCCACACCAGAACGGCCACGGGCTGGGAGGTGGGACCGACCATCGGATGAGCGCTTCGGACCAACACCATGGCAGCCCCCGGGCACCACCACCAGTCGGTCAAAGGGCGAGCCAGGGGAGGGCTCAGCAACGCCTCAGTAAGATCACCCCAGGCCTAGGGGTCGTCCCCCTGCCCGGCCGATCTTCCGCGTCCAGCCTGATCCGTTCGAGCATCCCTAGGGCGCTGGCCGGTGCAGGCGAACCCCTCTGGGGCCGCATCGCGTCAAGCGGCTGATCCTTCCGGGCCAGAGAAGGTCCAGCCGGACCCCAGTTTTCCAGCGCTGCTGCCCTTCCTCATGCCCACCTACACCCTCACGACTCCCCTCTTTTACGTCAACGATCGAGCCCATCTCGGCAGCACCTACACCACCCTGGCCTGTGATGCGATCGCCCGTTTCCAACGCCTGCGTGGCCAGAGCGTGTGTTTCATCACCGGCTGCGATGAACACGGTCTGAAGATCCAGAGGACTGCGGAAGCGGCAGGGGTGCTGCCCCAAGCCCACTGCGATGCCGTGAGCCAGGGCTACCGCGATCTGTGGCGCCGCTGGCAGATCAGCAACGACCGTTTTATCCGCACCACCGATCCCCGCCACCGCCAACTGGTGGAGGTTTTCTTCGCCAGGGTCGAGGCCAATGGCGATGTGCTGGAGGGGCGCCAGCAGGGCTGGTACTGCGTTGCCTGCGAAGAGTTCAAGGACGCACCGGCCAATGAAGCGGAGCCGAGTTGCGCCATCCACCTTCGTGCCCTGGAATGGCGCGATGAAGTGAATCTCTTTTTCCGGCTTTCCCGCTATCAGCAAGCCATCGAAGCTCTGATCGCCCGGCCTGGTTTTGTCGCTCCGGCATCCCGCCGCCGCGAGGTGGAGAATTTCGTAGCTGGCGGGTTAAAGGATTTTTCAATCTCCCGCCAGAATCTTCCTTGGGGTATTCCGGTCCCGGGCCATTCCGGCCACACCTTCTATGTGTGGTTTGACGCCCTACTTGGCTATCTCTCCGCCCTGCTCGACCCCAGCGACCCGATCGATCTCGACCTTCTCGCCAGCAGGGGTTGGCCGGCCCGGGTGCACGTGATTGGCAAAGATATCCTGCGGTTCCATGCCGTCTTTTGGCCCGCCATGTTGCTCTCGGCCGGGCTCGAGGTTCCGGATTCGGTGTTCGGACACGGCTTTCTGACACGGGAAGGCCAAAAGATGGGCAAATCCCTGGGCAATGTGTTGGATCCTGAGCAGCTGCTCGAGCGTTGCGGAACGGATGCGGTGCGCTGGTATCTGCTTCGGGACATCCCCTTTGGTGATGACGGTGATTTCCAACAACAACGCTTCACAGACCTCGTCAATAATGATCTGGCGAACACGATCGGGAACTTACTCAATCGCACCTCTTCAATGGCGCGCAAATGGTTCGCCGAATGTGTGCCCCCACCTCCGGATTCCATCAGCCCTGAGCTTCTCCAAGCCCACCCCCTGGCCCTGGCGGCCGAGCGGACCACTCATGTTGTCGTCGCTGCCTTAGAGGGACTCGACTTCCGTCGCGGTGCCGAGGCGATCCTGCAGCTGGCGATCGAGGCCAATGGCTATCTCAATGATCGCGCCCCCTGGAAACTGATGAAACAGGAGGAGAATCGCGATGCGGTCGCGGTCGATCTCTACGCGGTTTTGGAAACCTGTCGGCTGGTGGCCGTACTGCTGACCCCTCTTCTGCCCGATCTGTCCGCCAGGATGCTGGCCCAGCTGGCTCTGGAGCCGATCCCAAGCGGTGTTGACGTCTCCGCCGTGATTCCGGCCCCCTGGTCCGAAGCACTGCGCTGGGGAGGGCTCCAGGGGGGCAGCCCCCTTCCGGAGCCGGTACCGGTGATGCAGCGGCTTGAGCTGGACACCCCCCTGTGACCCGAAACATCCCCACCGCTGTGCTGCTGGCGGTGCTCCTTCTTCCCCTGACCGGCTGCAGTCGCTCACGGGCCCCTGTCGCCGCTGACCAGCCCCCTCCCTTCGTCTTTCGCTCCCTCGACCTAAAGCAGCAGGACCCAGGTGGGCGCCCGGCCTGGCAACTCACCAGTCCGGAGGCCCGTTACGACCTCCGCCGACGCCTCGCCAGAGCCGACCAGCCCCGGGGCCTGATCTATGCGAAGGGCCAGCCGCTCTATCGCCTCCAGGCCGATAGCGGCACGGTGATCGGCGATGGGCAGGCGATTCTCCTGGAGGGGAACCTGCGGGTTGAGCGGCTCTCGAAACCGGAGGTGTTCATCCGGGCAGACCGGGCCCGCTGGCTCCCCAAGCAGCAGTTACTGCTGGTGGATCGCCATCCCGAGGCCTTTGACCAGCAGGGGAGGCTGCGGGCCGACCGGGCCCGCTTCCGCCTCGATGCCGACACCCTGGAGCTGATCGGCGCCCCCCGGCTCGATCGATGGAAGCAACGTTTCAATCCCTTCGCAGCACTGCCGGCGGGGCCCCCGGAAACCACGGTCCAGGTTGCCAGTCTGAGCTGGCAGCCAGGCACGGGTGCGTTGGTGGCTGCCGGGCCCGTGGTGGGTGAGCGGAACGTTGCTGGCCAGTCGGCCGCCGATCAGCCCCAGAGGCTCCTGGCCGAGCGCCTGGAAGGAAACACCCAGCGGCAGACCTTCAGCCTGCTGGGCGCGGTGCACTTGGAGGATCCCGCTCGGGGCCAACGCTTCGAAGGACGGGACCTTCAGCTCGATCTGTTGGCCCAGTCAGGGACAACGAGCCTGCCGTTCCAACTTTCCGATGGCTCCCGTCGGGCCACGGGCACCGGCCTGACGGTGCAGCTGCCCGAAGCCGTGGCCACGATCGCGAAGCAGTGCCATGTCCAGCAGCCTGGCGACCAGCTCGATGCCAACCGCTGCCAATGGAAATGGCGGAGCGGTGCCTTTTCGGCCGAGGGCCCGGTGGTACTCCAGCGGGCGGCGAACCGTCAGACCAGCCGTGGCACGCTCCTTGAGGGAAACCTCGGGGAAGGGGGCAGCTTCAGCATCAGTGCGCCCGGCAGTCGGGTGATCAGCCGTTTTCAGATCAGTGGCCATCCCCGCTGAGCCGCGCGATGGGCGCCAGGGCCACGGCCAGCCTGGCGGCCCATCCCTCGATCCAAAGCAGGTCACCCCGGCCAAAGCAGCGTGGCGACCACCCCCCCACGAGCAGGAGGCCCTCGCTGCCAATCGGTTGCACCACCACGGCGGGTAGTTCAGGCAGAAGGGTCCGGAATTCGTCCTTGCCCGGATACACGGCCAGGTCGACCAGGGAGATCGCACGCTGCCGCTGGAGGGCCTGCCCGCAGATCACACCTGGCTCAAAGGTGGTTTCCGCCAGAAGTCCACGCCGCAAAAGGGTCTGATCAGCGCGCCACACAACCACTACGGCGGCCGGGGTGGCCTTCAGCAGCATGGCGCTGCCCCAGGCGAGCTCCTGGCGCAGGGCCTCAGAAAGGTCGTCGGCCAGCTCCAGGCCCTCCCGACCCAGCAGCGCCACCCGAGCGGCATCGGCCGGCACAACCCTCTCCCCGAGAAGTCCGCCGAGCATCAGCAACACCGCCAGGATGCCCGCTAGAACCGAAGCCCGTTCCAGGGGAGGGTCCAGTGTTGGCGCGGTGGCCTGGTTGATCACCGCCAGGGTCAGGGCCGCCACGCCGACCAGCACGGCGGATCGGGCGGTAGCGGAAAGCGCCATGGAGCACCGCCAAAACAGATCCCTGATCCTCCCCGATCCTGATCCCCGCGACAGGTGAACCAGCTGGCGGCAAACTGGGGAAGCTTTGCCGGTGTGTGGCCCTGCCGTGACTATCCCCGTTCCATCAGCCGCACCCGGCTCCTTGCCCCCCCTCCCGTCCCTTCGCCGCCTCGCCAGCGCCTCGGTCCGGTTGTTGGCCCCTTTGCTGCTAGCCATCCTGGCCCTGCTGCCAATTGATGCGGCCCTGGCGATTTCGGTGACGGATCTCCCGAGCGCTCCTCCCTCCGCGGCGGTGCTGGATTCAGCCGACGTCCTCAGCCGCGCCTCCCGCGGCGACATTGAAAAACAGCTTGAAGGGTTCAAGGCCGATCGCGTCGATGCCCGTCTGATCACGGTCCCCCGCCTCGACTACGCCCTGAGCCTCGAGCAGCTCGGCCTGGAGCTGCTGCAACGCTGGACTCCCCCAGCCGGAGCCTCCCCCTCCGGAGTCACCGTCCAGGACCCGCTCCTGCTGGTCTTGGTGGACACCCAGACCAAGGCCGCCGCCGTTGTGGCCTCAGAACCCCTGCAGCGCCAGCTTCCCCCTGAGCTGCTGCGGAGCACCGCCCGCACCACTATGGCGATTCCCCTGCGCGAGGGAAATCGCTACCGCCAGGCCAGTCTGGATGGGCTCACACGGCTTGCCACGGTGCTGCGGGGCGGTGAAGATCCCGGTGAACCCGAGGTCGCAGCCGAAGCGGTTGTCACCACCAACATCCCCACCCAAGAGGAAACGGAACGCAGCAATGGCTTCACGTGGGTGGTGGTTTTGTTAGTGGTGGGTTCCGTGGTTCCGATGCTCACCTGGTGGGTCTTTTCCCGCTGATTCCCCTTTCCCAACACCGTCGCGAACTCCATGGGTCTTACCGATTGGATCGGAGCTTTCGGCCAGGCGAAGACTCGCGACCTGAGCAGTGATCTGGAGCGGGGTTACGAAGCAGCCCTGCAGATTCAGAGCATCGAGCTGGAGCATTACAACGACCGGCCTGTGCGACCTGAGCTGGAACTCCCCGTATCGAAGTCCGTCCAGGCCCAGTTGCTGCGCCGCTTCCGGGCGGCCTCCCAGGTCTGCCAGCAGGCACTCAACACGGTCGAGCCCTTTCGCCTCGAACTCTCCGGGCAGGAACTGCGCCAGCTTCAGCTGATCGAGGCGGTGATGAACCGCTATGACCCCCGCCGGGCACCGCTTCCCGGCCTTAGTCGGAGCCCGGAGGTTCTGCCCCGGAGCCTGATCGGGGTCGTCGACCAGTTGCGCCGACAGCTCGATCCCGACGCCGAGGCCAGTGTGGTGGCTGGATTCAGGCGGAGGAGGGATTCAACCCTGGTCTCCCTGAGGATCCTCCTACTGCTGATCTTGGTGCCCATCCTGCTCCAACAGGTCAGCCGCACCTATGTGGTGTCGCCACTGGTGGATCATTTTGCACCCAGCAATAGCGTGCTGAGTTATCCAAGACCTCACCTCCAGGAACGGGCCGTGCAGGAACTGCGCGCCTACAAGGATGAGCTGGAATTCGAAGCGCTGCTGAGTAATGAACCGCCACCAAATTCCGATGAAATGCGAAAGCGCCTCAGCGAGAAGGCGATGGAATTGCAGGATCAATCAAAAGATCAAAGTACCCATGCGATAAAAAACGTCTTTTCCGACATCGCTGGTTTTATAGGTTTTGTCTTGGTTTGTCTACTCGGGCAGAGAGATATTCAGATCCTGCGCGGCTTTATTGATGAAGTCATCTACGGATTGAGCGACAGCGCCAAGGCGTTCACGATCATCCTTTTTACAGACATTTTTGTTGGCTTCCATAGCCCTGAAGGCTGGACGGTGCTCCTCGATGGTGTTGCCCACCACCTTGGCCTGCCCGCAAAGGAAAATTTCATCATGCTGTTCATTGCCACGTTCCCGGTGGTGCTAGCAACCATCTTTAAATACTGGATCTTCCGCTATCTCAATCGCGTCTCCCCCTCTTCGGTGGCCACCCTGCGCAACATGAACGGCGGTGGTTGAACCCCCATTCCCCCGCTTCACGCTCATCAGTGGCCCAGCCGGCTCTGGCAAGAGCCGCTGGGCTGAGCATCTTGCCGAAACAAGCGGCCTTGCTGTGGTCTACATCGCGACCGGCCCGACCCTGGAGAATGACCCCAGCTGGCAGGAGCGGCTGCGCCGGCACCGTGACCGTCGTCCGCCGCACTGGGAGTTGTGGGAGGTGGGTGGCGACCTCTCCGCGGCCCTAGCCCGATTGCTACCAGGGCAGCTGGCCCTTGTCGATTCCCTCGGAACCTGGGTAGCCGCCCATCTTGAAGAGGACCAGGCCGCCTGGTTACGCCGTTGTCAGACCCTGTTGGATCTGGTCCGGCTGGGGGAGGTCCCTCTGCTGATGGTGGGCGAAGAATGTGGCTGGGGGGTGGTCCCCCCAACGGAGGTGGGAGGTCGCTTCCGGGAGCGGCTCGCGGCCCTGCAACAACAGCTGGCCGCAGATGCCGATGCCTCCTGGCTGGTGATCCACGGTCGTGCCCTTGATCTGATGAGCCTGAGCCTTCCGCTACCCGGTGACTCCTGATCCACTCGACTGCCTGCCCCCTCCATGCCCAGGGTCGTTCTCTTTCAACCCCAGATTCCACCCAACACCGGTAACGTTGCTCGCTCCTGTGCCGCCACCGGCAGCGAACTCCACCTGATCGAACCTTTGGGTTTTCTGATCGATGATCGCCAGCTGCGCCGCGCCGGCCTCGACTACTGGCCTTTGGTGCCGCTCACCATCCACCCCGACATTGGGGCATTTTTGGCCCACCGCCATGGCCAGGGCGGCCGCTTGATCGCCCTCAGCAGCCATGCCAGCCAGCCCTACTGCTCCTTCCGCTTCCGTTCCGACGACTGGCTTCTTTTCGGCCGGGAGACGGATGGCTTGCCCCCGGATCTCCAGCAGCAAGCCGACGCCCGCCTGACGATTCCCATCGCTCGCCCTTCCCGCAACGGGATCGCCGGGGTGCGCAGCCTCAATCTCTCGGTCGCCGTGGGGGTGGTTCTGTTTGAAGCGATTCGCCAGCTGAACAGCGGCACAGCCCCCTTCAGCGGCCCCAGCGGCAGCGCCTCCTGAGTGGCTCCCACCAGATCTGGTGCCCCTTCAAGGCCCGCTTTGTGGCAGACGACACTTGATCCCCAGCAGGCAGGGCGCTACTGTCTGGCCGACCCGGGGATGTTGGCTTCTCCAACGGGTCTTGTCCAACGGGTGAATCCTGCATGAAGCCTCACCGATTGATCCTTCCCCTGTTGCTTGCCACACCGGCTTTGGTGCCTGTGGTTTCAGCAGTGGCAAGCAATCCATCCATCCGGAGTCTCGAGCCTGAAGGTTTCCAGGTTCTTGAACAGCTACCGGTCCAATCTGCGCCCGCCCTCTCTGCCGCTTCCTCGGAGACCCTGGTTGCCCAGGAGATCGATACTCCACGGCGTCCCCCGACGCCGCCACCGCCGCCGACGACCACCATCTCCACCGTCGTCCGTCTCGGTGACACCCTTCTCAAAATTGCCCAGCGCTACGGGCTCACCCTCGGCGAGCTACTCCAACTCAATCCAGGCCTTGAAACGGCTCGTCTCGTCGTCGGTACTCAGGTCCAAGTGGTCAAGTCGGCGCCTGGACGCAGTCGCATGCTCCTCGGCCTGGCGCCGGTGGGGAGTGGCGGTCTGAGCTGGCCAGAACTTCCATCCTTCGGCAATGACCAGCGCCAGTCAGTCCCCTATGGCCGAGGCAGCACGGCCTTGATTTGGCCCTCCCAAGGCACCTTTACCTCAGGCTATGGCTGGCGGTGGGGGCGCATGCACCGTGGCATCGACATCGCCAACAACGTCGGCACACCCATCGTGGCGGCGGCCCGGGGTCGAGTGAGCTTTGCCGGCTGGCATGACGGCGGCTACGGATATTTTGTCGAGATCACCCACGAGGACGGAAGCCGGACCCGTTACGGCCACAACAGCAACTTGTTGGTGAGGGAAGGGCAGCAGGTCGAACAGGGCCAAGTGATCAGCCAGATGGGAAGCACCGGCCGCAGCACCGGCCCCCATCTCCACTTCGAAGTCCTTCCGGCCGGGGAAGGGGCCATGAATCCCCTCCAGTTCCTGCCCCCCAGGGCCTGAACAAGGCCTCTCCCCAAGCTGTTCTCGGGAGGGGGTAGCCAGCCCATCCCCTAAGATCATTGAGTTGGGGCTCGGTAGCTCAGCTGGTTAGAGCGTGGGATTCATAACCCCAAGGTCGGGAGTTCAAGTCTCCCCCGAGCCATACTTTGATGCGCCCAACGGCGCGGCAGGTGATCGGCGAATTCGCCTTTTGTCAGCGAAGGTCGATGGCCCGCAGCCTGTTGCGAAATCCTCCTGATCCCGACTCCGCATCGAAGCTTTCAGGTGCCTCGGCAACCTGCCTGAAGGAATTGAGCTCTGAACCAGTGTCGGCGCTCGCCATCCAAGGCGGAGATTCCTGCGGGGAGATTTGATCCTGGCGCCATGGTTCCGCAGCTACCACGACGACTTCCTGGGCATTCTGGGATCGGCGACTGCGGCCGTAGCCTGCTGAGGCACGATTTTCCAGGGCTCGGGTCAGACTTCGGCTGCGGTTCGCGGCTCCCACCGTTTCACCATCCTTGGGGCGGATCAGGGGATTGCCCTTGAGTTCCGAGCGAACCTGATTGAGAAGCCTGAAGTGGCCGGTGGTGTTGTATTTACGAAGTACGGCAGGATCCCAAGCCATCGGGCGCGAGCAAAAAGGGTGTTGTGATCAGCCTATGGCGCCGTGGCCCGCGTGGGACTCAGGAATTGTGATAGGTTGTTAAGGAGGCAACTGGTAGTCGGAACGACTTCGCGTAAGTCCTTCGGGTGCTGCCAGTTCTACGCCCTCGGTCCTACCCCCGCCACCAACCTCTCCCATGACCAGGCTCGTCGGTCTGCAAGCCCCCGAATTCACGGCCACGGCCGTTGTGGATCAGGAGTTCAAGGAGATCAGCCTTTCCGACTACCGCGGCAAGTACGTGGTGCTCTTTTTCTACCCACTGGATTTCACCTTCGTCTGCCCCACCGAAATCACCGCATTCAGCGATCGCTACGCCGATTTCACCAGCCGCAACACCGAAGTGCTGGGGGTTTCCGTTGACAGTCAGTTCAGCCACCTGGCCTGGGTCCAGACCGACCGCAAGAATGGTGGTCTTGGTGATATCGCCTACCCCCTAGTGGCCGACCTGAAGAAGGAGATCGCCTCGGCCTATGAGGTCCTTGATGAGTCCGCCGGTATCGCTCTACGCGGTCTGTTCATCATCGATCCCGATGGCGTGATCGCCCACAGCACCATCAACAACCTCCCCGTGGGTCGCAGTGTGGATGAAACCCTGCGGGTGCTGCAGGCCTTCCAGTACGTCCAGTCCCATCCCGATGAAGTCTGCCCCGCCAATTGGCAGCCCGGCGAGAAGACCATGAACCCTGATCCCGTGAAGAGCAAGGATTTCTTTGCCTCTGTGAACTGAGTCACGATCTCGGCTCGCCAGACACCAAGTTCGGCAGGCAACATGGTTTAGGGCCCTTGGGGGCCCTTTTTTATGGCTGCCAGCGTTGGCAGCAAGGGCCTTGAGTCATAGCAGGGCCAGCTGGCCGCCCGATCCATCCAGGCGCGCGAGGCGACCCAGGGGGAGGGCGAGATTGGGGCGGCCATGCCCCACCGGTAGCCTCCCAACCACTGGAACCCCGAGGTCGCCTAAGCGATCGCGGAGCACCTCATCCAGGCCAAGGTCCCCTGGAAGCACGTCATCGGGTCTCCAGCTGAAGCGTCCGACACCGATGCCGGCCACCTGCTTCAGCAGCCCGGCGCTGCGCCACTGGGTCAACATCCGGTCAACGCGGTAAGGGGCCTCGCCAACGTCCTCCAGCACTAGGACACAGCCCCGAAGTGAGGGAAACCACGGAGTACCGATCAGGGCCGTGGCCACGGTGAGGTTGGTCACCACCAGCGGCCCGGTAGCCACCCCCGCCACCCATGCTTCTCCTGCCAGAGGGGGCAGGGGTTCTCCCCGCAGCAGTCGCACAAGACGCTGCCATTGGGCAGGGTCCCCCCCCGTACTGCCGTGGACCGCGCCACCGACACCGGCCCTGACCTGGGCCAGTAGCAGCGCACTGGGATCGGAGAACCCCACCAGCCAGAGGGGGCGGTCGCCGGGACGCCAGCCGGCTTCCAAAATCCGAGCGCTTCCCCAGCCGCCCGCTACGCAAAGCACGGCGTCCGTGGCCGGATCGGCCCAGGCCCTCTCCAACTGCGTCCGCCGGGAAGCATCGGCACCTGAAAACCATTGCCATCGTCCCATGGCTGCGGCCGGCACCTCCAGGGTCCAGCCGGCCTCACCACAGCGGCGTTGCAACTCCCTGGCCTCCTGCTCCGCGTTCTCCCACCAGGTGCCCGGGGCCACTGCCACCAACCGACTGCCTGGCCGGAGTGGCGGGGGGAGCGGTAGTGGTGACGTCAGGCCCGGGGGAACCGAAGCTTCAGGTCGGCGTGATGCCGCAGCGGCTGCACCGCAGATCCCGAATCCACCAGCGAGACCGGTGATCAGCCCACGGCGGCGCATGGCTCAGCCCAGGGCGGCCGCTAGCAGGCGACGGCCATCGATGCCGCCGGTGGCCGGGTCGCAGGCCCGCTCCGGATGGGGCATCAAACCGAGCACATTGCCGGCTGCATTGGTGAGGCCGGCCACATCGCCTACCGAGCCATTGGGATTGGCCGCGTAGCGGAGCACCACCTGCCCCTCCTGGTCGAGCGCATCGAGGTGGTCGGCATCGAGTTGATAGCGGCCCTCACCGTGGGCAATCGGCAGCGTGATCCTTTCCCCGCTCCCGTACCCCGTCAGCCACCGACTGGAAGGGTGACTCACCACCAGCTCAACGGATTGGCAGAGGAAGTGCAGGTCCCTGTTGCGGGTGAGGGCGCCGGGCAGGAGACCCATTTCCGTGAGCACCTGAAATCCATTGCAGATGCCCAGCACAGGACCGCCATTCTCAGCGAACTCACGCACGGCCTGCAACAGCGGAGCAAAGCGGGCAATGGCCCCACAGCGCAGGTAATCCCCGTAGCTGAACCCACCCGGCAGCACCACGGCATCGATGCCGCGCAGATCGCGCTCCTCATGCCAGAGAAAACGGGTGGGCAGCCCGAGACAGCCCTCAAGGGCCCAGCGCACATCCCGGTCGCAATTGGAGCCGGGGAACACCACCACACCGACGGTCATGGCTCCACTCCACCGGCGACCTCGGCCAGATCCACGCTCCAGTTCTCAATCACGGGGTTAGCAAGCAGCCGGTCACTGAGAAGGTCGAGCCTCGCCTGGGCCTCGGCCCGATCCGGGGCCTCCAGATCCACCTCAATCGCCTTGCCGATCCTCAGGCGCTTCACACCCTCCACGCCAAGCCGTTGGGCAGCGGCTCGCGTTGCCTCACCCGCTGGGTCAAGAACCGAGGGGCGGAGAGAAACCAAAACACGGGCTTTGAAGAGGGGCACCGGCGGAGGGCAGGTTTGTTAAATCTTGGCAGCCCGCCCCCCCAGGCCGCAGGCCAAGGGCCAGCTTGAAGAAGGCCCATGATTCCGTTTCTGCTGTGGGCTCCTCATCGGTCTGGGTCAGCCATCCGCTCCGCTTCCCGGTGCTACTGCTCAGGCTGCTGATGCTGCTCGCCGCGGTTCAGCTCGATGGCCGGCGAGAGGGCATCGCGGCGGTAGCGCGACCCATGGCCCAGGCCATTCCCCTGGAATGCAGGCTCGGCCAAGGGCCATGGCAGGCCTGCAGGATGGAGGTGGTCGCGATCGGCAGCCAGTGGGCCCTTGTGGTGGGGGCCCAACGCTGGGAATTCCGCCACGACGGGCACGGCAGCGTGACCATGCAGCACGGAGCGGGATCCTGGCGGCCGGTGAGGAGCCGCTGGGATGACCAGAACAGCCTGTGCTGGGATGGGGTTTGCGCCCGGGGCGACATCCCCCTGGATTGACGGTCAGGAGCGGGTTGACAGCCCGACGGCTGCTCAGAGGGAGGCGAAGGCCAGCTCCAACCGCGCCGCGTCGGCGGCGGCTCCCAGCACCACCAGCTCCAGCGACGGCTCGGCAGGCCCTGACCCAGGGCTCTCCTGGGCTTCGTACCAGCAATCGAGTCGGGCACCGACGGCCTGGATCTGCAGGGGGAGGCGTCGCCCCTGCTGATGCAACCGTCCCTTGAGGCGCAACACCGGTTCGGTACGAATCAACGCAAGCAGCTGTTGCTCAAGGGCTTCCCGCTCCCAGAGACCGGAGCGACGGATCACCACGGACTCCATGGCGACATGGGTGTGATCGTGCTCGTGGCCATGCTCGTGGTCATGGTCATGGTCATCGTGGTGACCGTGATCCTCAGACGTGGCATTCCTCTGGTGCGGATCGTGGCTCGGGTCAGCGTCCCGGGAGGCGAGCAGGAGGAAGGGATCCACCCTGCCCCGAGACATCGGGAGCACGGCCGTTCCTGGCCGGAGACGGGGGCGAATCTGGTTGATGACCTCATCAAGCCGCGGGGCCTCCAACCGGTCGGCCCGGCTCACGAGCACGAGGTCAGCGGCTTCCAGCTGATCTTGGAACAGATCTTCGATCGCCCGCAGGTGATCGAGGCTGGGGTCCGCTCGGCGCTGGGCTTCCACCGCTTCGCCATCACCCACCACATGGCCTGCCGCAAGGGCTTCGCCATCCACCACGGTCACCACCGCATGCACGCGGGTCCTGGTCCGGATGGCGGGCCAGCCAAACGCCGCCACCAGGGGTTCGGGAAGGGCTAGTCCACTGGTTTCCACCACGATGCCGTCGAGGTCGTCGGCCCGCTCGAGCAGGCGAAGCATGGTGGGCAGGAACTCATCTTGGACAGTGCAGCAGAGGCAGCCGTTGGCAAGTTCCACCAGACGGCCATCGAGTTCGTCGGCCTCACAGAAGCCGCAGGCGGCCAAGAGGTCACCATCGATGCCGATCTCACCGAACTCGTTGACCAGTACGGCGAGTTTCAGGTCGCTCTCCAGCAACAGGTGACGCAGCAGGGTGGTCTTGCCTGAGCCAAGGAAACCGGTCACCACGGTGACCGGGAGCCGGCTGGTCGGGGAAAGGGCCATCGTCAGCCCACCAGCGCGGACCAGGTCCAGGCGGCCCCGAGGCCGAACAACACGGCAGCCAGGGTGCGGCGCATGGTGCCTGAACAGGCGTCAGCGCTGTGGCGCAGGGCACCGAGGGCGACCAGCAGCAGCGCTCCTTGGCTGATCAGAAGACCGATCAGGTACGTGGCGATCGGTGCGGCGTTCCAGCCCAGCACCGTGGCACTCAGCACGTAGCCATGCAAAGCAATGGCCGGAAACAGGAGGCGACGGTCCCAACCCGCCAAAAGGATCAGGGCAACCACCACCAGGCTGAAGGACACCAGGGCTTCCGCCGCCGGAAGGCCGGGAAGCACCAGACCGAGACAACTGCCGGCCAGGCCGGTGGCCAGCAGGGCGAGCATCCAGCTGGCGCGATGGCGCAATCCCACCAGGGAGAGGGCCAGCAGAAAGAGCAGGTGGTCTGGGCCGAGCACCGGGTGGGCCATGCCGCTCAGCAGACCGGTCAGGGGGGTCGGCTTCAGCTGCAGCAGGTGCATCAGGTGGTGGGCTTGGGCTGCCTCGGGAAGCAACGCCAGGATGGCGAGGGCAGGCAAAAGAAGAACCGCTGCCTTAGGGACAGAGCCCCGGCTCCCGGGAAGAGATGAAGTCATGGAGGAAGCCGGTCCGCGCCGGGCTGTGGAGATGGAACCGGCGGGCGTTCTGACTGGGCCATGGAACTGGCCATCACAGCTGCGGGACAGTGACGGATTCGGGATCGGGATCCCCCACCGTGCTTTCCCCGTTTCCTTCGCAGGCTGTTCCCCTGCAAAACCGGTTGAACAAACTCTAGGGGCAGGTTGGGCAACAGTCCGAGACCGCCAAGCCTCGTGGACATTTGATGCGGCTGATCAGCGGCAACGCAGGCTGTCGCGCGTTGACACCCCGGTGAGGCTATTAATCCCTGTGGCCCTGGCGCAGAGGGCCTTCTGCTCGGGGAGATCGAGCACCGCATCGCTGAAGTCGGCCCCCTCGATCAGGGCATCGCGGAAGTGGCTCTGCATCAGCATCGCGTTGCTGAAGACAGCACCCCGCAGATCGGCTCCGTCGAAGCGGGTGGCGAAGGCCACCACATCCGCAAGCTTGGCGTTGCTCAGGTTGGCCTGGCGCAGGTTGCTGGAGTTGAAAACGGCACCGCGCAGATCGGCATCATGCAGATCGAAGCCCTCCAAGGTGGCCTTGAGAAACTCCTGTTGCTTGAGGTCACGGCCGTGCATGTCGGGTTCGAGGTCCTGGAGGCTGCGCTGACCCCGCAATTCCGGCGCTGTGATCGCCAGGGCAGGCTGGGCCAGAGGTCCGAGGGGAATGAGCAGCAGCAGCATCGCCAGGAAGGGAGCCAGGGCTGCCACGACGAAATCCGGCAAAGCCCCGGCACAAGCCTTCGGGTTCAGGGACAGGACTTCAGGGTTGCGTCCCTCGGCCCTGATGGTCGATCTGCGGTTTCCCATGGCCTAGCCGGTACGCTGCTGGCCCAAGTTATGGCAGGCATGGCGATGTCCCTGCGGGTGGTGGTTCCCCCCCATCCCCTGATCGCACACTGGCTCACGGTGCTTCGCGACGGCAACACACCACCGCCTTTGTTTGGCACCGCCATGTTGGAACTCGGCCGCTGGCTGACCTACGAGGCCGTGCGGGACTGGTTGCCCCAAAGGGCCGTGGCGGTGCAGACGGCCCTCGCCACGACGGATGGCCGCGTGGTGGATGCCACCATCCCGGTGCTCGCCCTGCCCCTGCTGCCGGCGGGCCTGGGCTTATGGGAGGGTGCCCGCACCGTGTTGCCAACCGCCGCCCTAGCGCCTTTGTGGACCGAGGCTGATGGGCTGGGACGACTGCCCCCAACCTCGGCACCCTCTGGCGAAGGGCCAATCATCGGCTTACCCGATTCCATCAGCGATCGGGTAGGGGTTTTGCTCTTCGTACCGGAGATCACCGCCGCCGATGGTTTGATGCACCTTCTGGAGCGACTAGCCCGGCAAGGGGTGCAGGGTGAGCGGCTCCGGATCATCTCGCTGGTGGCAGCAGCCCCGGGGTTGAAGGCCCTGGGTGAGCGTTGGAGCGATCTGACCCTCTACTGCGCCTGCATTGACGCCGAGGTTGATGGCCAGGGGCGAATTGTGCCCGGGTTCGGGGATGCCGACCTCCGCTTCACTGGAATCGAGGGCGTGGCCTCCCTAGGGTGAAACAGATCCTCTGACATGGCCATGGCTGAACCCCGGGAACGCCCAGCCAGCTCCGGCAGCGGCCTGTTGCTGAGCGCCCTCAGTGGAGCCGTACTCGGGGCTGCCGGGCTGGGTTGGTGGCTGTTGACGGAAGCGGATCGTCGCCGCCAGAGCAGCCGTCCCCAACCGCTGCGGTTGAAAGCCCCTCGTCAGCCAACCGTCAAGATTGATGCCCGCCCCCGGAGCGAGTTGCAGCCAACCCCAGCGTCTGCATCGGTTGATCCCCTCCTGCAGGAACGGGTTCAACAGCTGAACAAGGCGATCGATGAAGTGCGTCGCCAATTGGAGCAACTTCAGCCGCTGCCCTGACCAGCTGCCGGTCCCGTCGGTCGGTAGCTTTTCCCACAACCCGTCCGCCGTCACCATGTTGCGCTCCGCCGCCATCACCCAGGGGATCCAGAGGTCCCCGAACCGCGCCATGCTGCGGGCCGTGGGTTTCGGCGACGACGATTTCAATAAGCCGATCATCGGGATCGCCAACAGTTACAGCACCATCACCCCCTGCAACATGGGGCTCAACGACCTAGCCCGCCGCGCGGAACAGGCGGCCCTGCTGGCCGGCGCCATGCCCCAGATGTTCGGCACGATCACCGTGAGCGATGGCATCTCGATGGGCACCGAGGGAATGAAGTATTCCCTCGTGAGCCGCGAGGTGATCGCCGATTCGATCGAGACCGCCTGCAACGCCCAGAGCATGGACGGGTTACTGGCGGTGGGTGGCTGCGACAAGAACATGCCAGGCGCCATGCTGGCGATGGCCCGCATGAACATCCCCTCGGTATTCGTATACGGCGGCACGATCAAGCCCGGCAAGCTCGGCGCCTGTGATCTCACCGTGGTGAGCGCTTTCGAGGCGGTGGGCCAGTTCAGCGGCGGCCGGATCGATGAGGCCGAACTCACCGCAATCGAGAAAAACGCCTGTCCCGGTGCCGGCAGCTGCGGCGGCATGTTCACCGCCAACACGATGAGCGCCGCCTTCGAGGCGATGGGGCTGAGCCTCCCCTACAGCTCCACGATGGCGGCCGAGGATCCTGAAAAAGCCGACAGCGCCGCTCGCAGCGCCGAGGTGCTGGTGGAAGCGATTGCCCAGGGCATCCGCCCCCTGGACCTGATGACCCGCGAGGCCTTTGAGAACGCCATCAGCGTGATCATGGCGGTGGGGGGCTCCACCAATTCCGTGCTGCATCTCCTGGCGGTGGCCCGCACCGCGGGGGTTCCGCTCACCATCGACGATTTCGAAACCATTCGCCAGCGCGTGCCGGTGATCTGCGATCTGAAGCCCAGCGGGCGCTACGTCACGGTGGACCTTCACCAGGCGGGCGGCATCCCCCAGGTGATGAAACTCCTGCTCGATGCGGGCCTACTCCATGGCAATTGCCGCACCGTGGAGGGCCGCACCCTGCGGGAGGTGCTGGCGGAGGTGCCCGCCGAACCGCCGGCCGGCCAGGACGTGATCCGCCCCCTCAGCCATCCGCTCTACGCCAAAGGTCACCTGGCGATCCTCAAAGGCAACCTGGCCAGCGAGGGCAGCGTGGCGAAGATTAGCGGCGTCAAGATGCCGGTGCTCACTGGACCGGCCCGCGTGTACGAGAGCGAGGAGGAGGCCCTGGCAGCGATCCTGGCCAAGCAGATCCGCGAAGGGGATGTGGTGGTGATCCGCTACGAGGGCCCGGTCGGCGGTCCGGGCATGCGCGAGATGCTGGCCCCCACCGCCGCGATCATCGGCGAGGGCCTCGGCGACAAGGTGGCCCTGATCACCGATGGCCGCTTTTCCGGCGGCACCTACGGGATGGTGGTGGGCCACGTGGCCCCGGAGGCCGCCGTGGGCGGCACGATCGGCCTAGTGCAAGAAGGCGACAGCATCACCGTGGATGCCCAGCGGCTGCTGATCCAGCTCAACGTGGATGAGACCGAACTGGAGCGCCGTCGAGCCGCCTGGGTGAAACCTGAACCCCGCTACCGCACCGGCGTGCTGGGCAAGTATGCCCGCCTCGTGAGCAGCAGCAGCCTCGGAGCGGTCACCGACCAGTGCTGACCAGCTGAATCAGAGCTCGGCGTCGAGCAGGGCCCGGAGCCGCCGGGCTAGTGCCTCGAGCTGGGCTCCATCGGGCGGACGCTCGCAGCGGAGTCCCTGACCATCCATCCACACCGGGTGGCTGCCCTGCCAGAGCATGGGCAGGGTGTCATCGAGGCGCCAAGCCAGGGTGAGGTGCAGCCGGGCGCTGCCCTCGCTGCCACTGCGGAAGATCTCCAGTTCCAGGTCGTGCTCCGGCAAGCGTTCCCCCTGGGAATTGCGCACCTCCAGCTCCAGGCTGCAATCGGCATCATCCGGCTGGCTCTTGAGCACCACGCCATGGCGCAGGGGTTTGCGGCACAGGTCGGCCGCCGCCGCCACCAACTGGGCCAAGTCGGTGTTCACCCCGGCCAGCTCATCGGGCCAGCCGGGACCTGCGAGATCGGAATCGGCCCAGTCCATGCGTCGGCCGCTGCACGGCACACACTACCCATCATGTTGGCGGATTGATTCCAATCCCGCAGGGCGATGGGCTCAGCCCACCGCGTGGATGGCCTGCAGCTCAAGATCGATGGGCCCGGAACGAAAGCCCGGGTTGAGCCCACCGGCGTCATCGAACTTCGAGTGGAGCAGTTGCAGTCGGGTGATGCGGGCCGCATCAAAGTGCAGGGGGAGCCCCATCGGTAGCTTCTCGATCGGCTGGGCCCGCACCGATGGCGTGAGCTGGTCAAAGCCAATACGCACGGCGCTGAAGCCCTCTACACCGGTTCCGAATTCATGGACCCAGCGCAGCCCCCCCGGGATCAGCTCGGTGAGGCCTGCCACCCCATCCGCACAGGCCACCGCCAGCTTGAAACGCCGGCCATGGCCGGCCAGATCGAGGCGCAGTGCTGCGAAAGCCGACAGATCCAGGGGAGGAGAGAACAGGGGGGAGCGGACGCTCACAAAGCCACCGCCCTGCTCGATCAACTCCCCCGAGAAGCGCAGGCCCGCTTGGCCCACGCTGCAACTGCCGCTGCTCCGGCCCCCCATGATCGTGTCATTGAGAGCATGCCAACCGACGAAGGCATCGCCGGACACCACCAGCTTCTCCCCAGGCTGCGTCATGGACCGATCCCATCAGACCCCATTGTGGGGCCGCTCAGGTCAGGGCTTCGGCGGCAGCCTGGTCCGCCAGGATCAGCACCTCCCCGGCAGGCTGCACCAGGCGGGCGGGGGTGCGATCGACCGGTTCAGAGGGATCGAGGAGGCGACCCAGGGCCTGGCGCTTCCCGGCGCCGCTGACGAGGAAGACCACCTGGCGAGCAGCCGAAAGAACCGGTGCCGTGAGGGTGATACGGGGAAGGCCCTTGCCCTCCCCGATCGTTACAGCCCGATCCTTCACCAATGCTGCGGCCGTACCTGGGAACAGGGAGGCGGTGTGCCCATCGTCGCCGAGGCCCAACAGGATCAGATCCAAGCGAGGTGGATCTCCAGGGCATAGCGCCTTCAGCAGGGCTTCGTAGGCCACCGCGCTGGCCTCCGGATCGGCCAGAGCGGTGGGTACGGGATGGAAGCTGGCCCGGCTTCCCGGTTCGCGGGCCAACAGCGTTTCGCCGAGCATGCGCGCGTTGCTGGAAGCATCATCCCGGCTGACCCAACGTTCATCACCCAGCAACACATCCACCCGCTCCCAGGGCAGGTGCTCCTCTCCCAGCAGGCGGTAGGCCGCCTTCGGTGTTTCACCACCGGCTAAGGCGATCTGGGCGCGGTCCCGTTCGGCCAGGGCGAGGTCAATGGTGGCGGCAATTTGCTGGGCACACTGGCGGGCCAGGTCGGCAGCACTGGAGGCCACCGAGATCCGGTAGGAGGTCGTCACAGCCATTCGGTGTGGAAGCTGCCGGAGCGGTCGGTGCGCTCATAGGTGTGAGAGCCGAAGCAATCCCGCATCGCCTGCACCAGGTTCTGGGGCAGCCGGCCGCTGAAATAGCTGGTGATGTAGTCGAGCGTGCTGCTGTAGCAGGGCACGGGAATGCCTGCCGCCGCTGCACTTGCCACCACGGCCCTCAGGCCAGGTAGACGCCGGTTCACCTGCTCGAGGAACCAGGGATCCACCATCAGGTTGGGGAGATCGGCCCTGGCGGTGTAAGCGTTCTGGATGCGTTGCAGCAGGCGGGCCCGGATAATGCATCCCCCCTTCCAGATCTGGCCGATGGCCGCCATGTCGAGCTTGTAATCGTGCAGGCTTGAGGCTTCCTGGAGTAGGGCCATGCCTTGGGCGTAGCTGGCGATGCAGGCCAGCACGGTGGCATCCATCAGGGGGCCGCTGGCCGGATCCCCCAGGCTCCAGGCTGCCGTGGCGGTGGCGGTGAGCAGGGGCTCGGCCGCCAGCCGCTCGGGGCGGAGGGAACTGAGCACACGGGCATTGAGGGCCGCGTAGATCGTGGGAACGGGCACCCCCATGTTGAGGGCACTTTCCACGGTCCAAAGGCCCGTGCCCTTCTGACCAGCGGCATCGACAATGAACTCGACCAGATCGCTTCCCGTTTCGGGATCCTTGGTGCGAAGGCACACCTCGGTGATCTCCACCAGGAACGAGGCCAGCTCTTCGGTGCCGTTCCAGGCTGCCAGCACGTCGGCCATGGCGGTTCCATCAAGGCCCGCCAGGCGCTTCATCAGGTCATAGGCCTCGGCCAGGATCTGCTCAATGCCGTACTCGATGCCGTTGTGCACGGTCTTCACGAAGTG
>Ga0114979_10000884_pt1 | contig 19916 bp, 17 predicted proteins | sample S_140625_EF_Meta_FD_87315 | JGI IMG/M metagenome (GOLD analysis project Ga0114979, IMG submission 87315) | Freshwater microbial communities from Lake Simoncouche, Canada to study carbon cycling - S_140625_EF_MetaG | ecosystem: Environmental > Aquatic > Freshwater > Lake | place: Lake...
ATTTCGCGTCCGAAGTCTCGTCTCACCTGGGGAATCGAACTGCCCTTCGATCATAATTTCGTAACCTATGTTTGGTTTGATGCCCTAACCAATTATTACTCGGCGGTTGCCGATAAAAATCTCTGGCCAGCGGATGTTCATGTTATTGGTAAAGACATTTTATCACCTCCCCACGCCGTTTATTGGCCCTGCATGCTGAAGGCATTGAATATTGATCCACCTAAGCAGCTACTTGTGCATGGCTGGTGGACGGTCGATAGCAAGAAGGCGTCCAAAAGTGAAGGTAATGCCAATGATACTTTAAATTTAATCCAATCTCATGGTGCCGATGCTTTCCGCTATTATTTAAGTCGCGAGATGGTCGTTGGACAAGACGCCGACTTCTCTCACAAGGGATTTGGTGACCGCTACAAAGCTGACTTAGCTAATAATCTAGGAAACCTAGTGAACCGTCTGCTTAACATGGTGGGACGAAATTATGCCGGCAGCATTCCTGCGCCGAGCGCGGATGAAGACTTAGAGAAGTCACTGCGCGACTTGTGGTCGGTCACGCAGAAAAAGTATTTTGATTCTTTTGCTAGTTATCAAATCAGTCACGCCCTTGAATCGCTCTGGGTGTTTGTCAGTGCAATGAATGCTTTTATTGAAACCCGGGCACCGTGGAAATTAGCGAAGTCGACCGATCCTCAAGATAAAGCGCGACTCGACTCATGTCTGGCTTATGTGGCCGAAGGTCTACGCTTAGTCGGAACAGTTTTACTGCCGATCATGCCCGAGTCGGCCGCTAAACTTCTGGTAAATATTGGTCAGCCCGTCCCCACTCATTTCGAAGGACAACTTAACTGGTCTACCGTTTGCACGGGCCGAAAGGTGTCCGAAAAATGCATTCTTTTCCCACAAAACGAAGATTCTGCATCGGGAGTGAAGGCATAGTTAGACAATTCTATTTTACTCTCTACCGTGAACGAGGTGGTTAATCCAACTTCCAGTGAATTAAGCAATCCCCTGCTCGCTGCAGAAAAAGCATCGGCGGGCTTAGGCTACGTATCACTCTCATTTCAGGTCTCCGAATTAGATCCCTTGGCGGTATTAGAGACCCTGAATGTATCGGGCGCGCGGAGTTATTTCGAAAATCCTTCACTGCATCAGGCCCATGCTTCGGGACCTCCTTTAGTGGAGTGGAAAGGTCGTGGTAAAAATAGATTTAACGAGGCGGATACTTGGTTAAGAAAACTCAACGCGAGTATTCAATGTATTGGTGACCAACCTCGAGTCATTGCCAGTTTTCCCTTTTACCCAGGTGATGATAAAAATGATTTAGATTCGCATCTTTTTCTACCGACTTGGCAGGTTGTAACAGATGCCGGTATTACCACGATTACACTTTGCGAAAAAGCTACAGCGGGATGTGCTGATAAATTATTAAAACAAGTGGAGCAGTTCCGCGGGTTTATTTATCAGGCCAATCCCCTGCCCGCGCATCAATCTTCCGCTACCGTGTTAAGTGAAATCGGTGGTGCTTGGTTCTCTTCGGCGGTTAAGCGTGCGACCGAACTGATTAAAGAAGCTACCTTCGAGAAGATTGTCTTAACCAGAGCTTTCGATTGGAGAAAAACGGATAATTTCAACGTATTCGGTACGCTCCATCGCCTCCGTCGGGCGAATCCCAACTGCAATATTTTCCTGATTAATGAAGGTGATGCCTCATTGGTGGGGGCCTCTCCCGAGACGCTGATTGCATTATCGGATTCGAATCTAAAGACCGAAGCGGTAGCGGGCACCACGCGTCGGGGCGATTCCGCATCCGAAGACGCCAGTTTAGCCAAGGCACTTTTAGCCAGTGATAAAGATCAACGTGAGCATAGCGCGGTTACCGCATCGATTTTACGCCGTTTGAAAATGGTTGGGGTAGTCGGTGCGGCCACGCAAACGCCGGAATTATTACGCTTAGGTAATGTGATGCACATTCGCACTCCCGTCATCGGCAAGTTGTCGGCTGATCGTACCTTTTTAGAGGTAGCGGGTGAATTGCATCCCACGCCAGCGGTGGGGGGCAAACCGCGTGACTTAGCTCTACCCTTTATCCCTGGCTTTGAACCTCACTTACGCGGACTGTATACTGGAGCGGTCGGTTGGATTCAGTCCGACGGTAAAAAGGGAAACCTCTATGTCGCCCTTCGGTGCGCACGTATTTTAGGTAATACGGCACGCGTTTACGCCGGTGCGGGTATCGTTGCTGGGTCAGATCCTACTCTGGAGAGTGTCGAAACGGAAATGAAATTGAAGACGATTTTAGATTCTTTGATTTAAATGAAAATTATCGTTCAGCGAGTGCTCTCGGCTTCGGTGACGGTTAATCATAACATCATTTCAGAAATAAAAAAAGGTTACCTACTTTTAGTGGGTATCGAAGTAGGCGATACTACCGACGATGTGCAACGACTAGTGAGTATGGTTATGAAAATGAGAATCTTTCCTGATGCTGAGGGTAAGATGCAGCATTCGATTGCGGAGGTCGGCGGAGAAATTTTAGTGGTCAGCCAATTCACGTTACTCGCGAATTTTGCGAAGGGAAATCGACCTTCCTTTCATGATGCGGCGAAACCCGAAGTAGCTCAGCCCTTATTTGAGGCCTTGGTAGAAGGCCTCCGAGCACAATTGGGATCCAAGATTTCAACCGGAGTTTTTGGTGCTGATATGCAAGTTTCGCTCTGTAATGATGGGCCAGTCACCATCATTCTGGAATAATTAGTTGGGATTTTCTTTGCTAGTTCGGTCATTTTATTAAAGTTATTCACTATGCTTTCTGTGAGAATTATACCCTGTCTCGATGTCCATAACGGACGTGTCGTGAAAGGTGTTAAATTTCAAGAATTGCGCGATGCGGGCGACCCCGTGGCGATTGCCGCTGCCTATGAAGCCCAAGGCGCGGATGAATTAGTTTTTTTAGATATCACCGCTTCGAGTGATGGACGTAAGACGATGGTGGATGTCGTCGAGCGCACGGCTGACCAAGTTTTCATGCCCTTAACTGTCGGGGGTGGATTACGAACGCTCGAAGATATTCGCACCATGCTTAATGCCGGTGCCGATAAGGTCTCTTTAAATACCTCCGCTGTCCAAAATCCCGATTTAATTTTACAAGCATCTAAGAAATTCGGCAGTCAATGTATCGTCGTTGCGATTGATGCTAAACGCGTCGGCAAGAATCATTGGGAAGTTTTTACGCATGGTGGTAGAAACTCTACCGGGATGGACGTACTCGCTTGGGCAAAAAAAATCCAAGAGCACGGTGCCGGAGAGATTTTATTAACCAGTATGGATGCGGATGGAACGGCCGCTGGATATGATGTTCAGCTGTGTCTACGGGTCGCAGAAATGGTAGAACTTCCCGTGATCGCATCAGGGGGTGCCGGTAAATTAGAACACCTTGCTGACGTCGTGCAGAATGGTCGTGCGAGTGCGGTCCTAGCTGCCAGTATTTTTCACTTCGGAACTTATACCGTACGTCAGGCCAAAGAATATTTAAAGTCACAGGGGCTACCTGTACGTCTCTAATTTAAAGTTTAGGCATCACTAAAACTTTATCTAAGCGATGGCCGTCCATGTCCATTACTTCAAAGATATGTCCGAGGCACTCCACGCGATCGCCTTCGACGGGGATGCGTCCGAGTTTTCGCATAATAAATCCTGAGATGGTGGTGAATCGTCGCGACCCTTCATCGGGAAATTTTCCTTTGATACCCGTAGCCTCTTTAAAGTCCTCGAGTGAAATCATCGCGTCGATAACCCAACTACCATCGTCGCGCTTACGCACTGGCTTATTCTGATTGATGGTGGTGCCCTCATTCGGAAGTTCGCCCATCACTGATTCAAGAACGTCGTTTAAGGTGACGACTCCACGGACTTGTCCAAATTCATCAATCACGAGTGTCAGGTGAATTTTATCTTTACGGAAACGCGCCAACAGCTGGGTGCCGGTGATATTAAGATTCACCGTCGGTGCATCGGTCAGCAGGTCTTTGATTTCAGCGGTACCCACGAGCGATAAATTAGCCCATAAACGTTTGACGGAAACGACTCCGAGTGGGCGATCGGATGATTCGCGAAAAACGGGAAACCAGGTGTGTCCCGAGGCCACAATTTTACGCCAATTAATTTCTTCAGGATCATTTAAATTCAACCAGACAACGCGACTGCTCGGTGTCATTAATTGCTCAGCTGTAATTAAGTCTAAGGATAATGCGCCATGAACCATACGGTGTTCGGACGCGTGAAGTACGCCCGAGGCCATGCCTTGATCGACAATCATACGTAACTCATCCTCCGACACGGTATCTTCCTGTGTCCGACGACGTCCAAACATCAGTAGGACTATATCGGCACAACCACTTAAGAGCGTTACTAAAGGTGACGCCAAAGTTGCGATCCAAGCCATCGGTCGTGCTAATGTTGAGGCAATGGATTCTGGTTTAATTAACGCTAAACGTTTCGGAACAATTTCCGCAAAAACAACCGTAATCGCTCCAATTAAAAAGGAAATAATCGCTTCAGCCAAAACTTGGCTATGTTCGCTCCCCCATTTCCATGATAATTGAGAAAGCCATGGACTCAGTTTTTCAGCAAGAGGATGACCACCATAAATCGCGGCAATGATTCCCCCGAAGGTCATTCCGATCTGCACGGTTGAAAGGAATTTACTCGGATCGGTAATTAAGCTTAGTGCTTTCAGCGCACCGGCGTCTCCGTTTTCAGCTAATTTTGCCAAACGTCGACGGTTGGAAGATACCAACGCCATTTCTGCCATTACGAAAAAAGCCGTAATTAAGACGCAAATGCCGATGAGAATGTATTCCACAAGGTCGATTAAATGAAGATTGTGGCTAATTCGTCAAATCTCGCTTGTTGATAGTCGTGTAAACCGTAGATTTTCAACGAATGGCTAAGCAATTCGACGCAATTATTATCGGTAGTGGCATTGGGGGGCTCAGTTTCGCCCTCAATTTAGCCCGCTATGGCCGTTCCGTTGCGGTGGTAACCAAGAAGACCAGCAGCGAATCTAACACCAATTGGGCACAAGGTGGTATAGCCTGTGTGACTGATAAGACGGATGACTTTATGAGTCACGTCAATGACACGCTCACCGCGGGCGATGGCTTGTGTGAACTCGATGTCGTAAAACATATTATTGAATCGGGGCCAGCCCGGGTTGCTGAACTCATTGAGTGGGGAGTGAAATTTGAAAACGGTGCTGATGGAAATCCCGATTTAGGTCGAGAAGGCGGACACTCGAAACGACGAATCCTTCATGCACGCGATATGACCGGCCGCGCGATTGAGTCGGCCCTGATTCGTGCGGTGAATTTACAAAAGAATATCACGATTCTCGAACATCATTTAGCAATCGATTTAATTACTTTATCCAAAATTCAGAATTCGGTCGTAAACACTTTAGAAGATCGAGTGGTCGGAGTTCACGTTTTAAATACTCAACAAGGTAAGGTCGAAACTTTATCAGCCACGGTAGTGGTTCTCGCAACGGGCGGAATCGGTCAGGTTTATCAATTCACGACGAATCCCGATATCGCTACGGGTGATGGTATCGCGATGGCCTATCGTGCTGGAGCTGAAATCCGCGATATGGAAATGGTACAATTCCACCCCACGGCCTTAAAGTCATCGGATGGCAGTCGTGCCCTGATTTCTGAAGCCGTACGTGGTGAAGGTGCGATTTTAAGAGATATGAATGGCCGAGCATTCATGAAAGATTTTCATCCTCTGGGCGATTTAGCACCACGCGATGTGGTTGCTCGGGCAATTGACTCGGTCATGAAGCGTGATGGTGCTCCCCACGTCCTACTGGATATCACCAAAGTCGCCCAAGGACATTTACCCGAACGCTTCCCGCATATTTACGCTACCTGTCTCAAAGCGGGTTTTGATTTAACTAAAGATTATATTCCAGTAGTTCCTGCGGCACACTATCTTTGCGGCGGTGTCACGACGGATCTGAGTGGTCGGACTACCTTGCCTGGTCTTTATGCGGTAGGCGAAGTGGCTAGCACGGGACTCCACGGCGCAAATCGATTGGCTTCTAATTCACTACTCGAAGCGGTGGTGTTAGCGCACGATGGAGCAACGGCTGCGGATAGTGATATTAAAAATAAAACTGAGGCGCACTTTACTCTACCGGCGTGGGTTGATGGTGCCTTGGGCGATCCCGATGAACGTGTGGTCTTGACTCACAACTGGGATGAACTCCGTCGGACGATGTGGGACTACGTAGGCATCGTGCGTTCCACCAAGCGCTTAAAACGAGCCCAAACAAGAATCCGTACCCTGAGTGAAGAAGTCCGAGAATATTATTGGAACTTCAAAGTGGAACCGCGCTTACTCGAACTACGAAATTTAATTCAAGTGGCGGAACTGATTATTGACTGTGCTTTGCAACGTCATGAAAGCAGAGGTCTGCATTACACATTAGATTTTCCGGCCCAAAATAAGTCGATTGTTCACTCGATGGTTCGTCGAAATCTGAATATAAAATGAAAATTGCGATTGTTGGAGCGGGAGCCGTCGGCGGCTGGTATGGAGGGCTGTTAGCTCTCAAGGGTCATGAAGTCTATTTCGTGACGAGACGGGATTATGAAATTATTAATCAAAAGGGATTATGCATGCGCGATGCCAAGGGGGACAAGATGGTTAAGATCAACAAGGCCTATCCAGACTGCACGGCGATAGGCGTTTGTGATTTGATGGTGATTGCCGCTAAATCGACCGCTAACCACACCCTGCCCGGTTTCATTAAACCACTAATCGGACCGAGAACGACTCTACTTACTTTGCAAAATGGCATGGGAAATTGTGAGACCTTTGCGTCCATTATTCCCGTTGAGAGAATCGTCGCAGGCCTTTGCTTTGTTTGTATTAATCGTCTTAGCCCAGGGGTCGTTGAAAATACCCACTCTGGTTATATTCGCATGGCTTCAGCTATCGGTTTGCCTAGTGCAACGGTTAAACACTGTGTAGAATTGTTTGCTGATGCGGGGATTGATTGTCAGTCCGAACAGTCACTCGACGCTGTGCTGTGGAAAAAGTTATGTTGGAATATTCCTTTTAATGGTTTGGCCATCGCGGCGGGTGGAATCACTACCGACAAAATCATGGCTGATGATTTACTGCGCGACCGGGCGGTTGAACTGATGAAAGAAGTGCAGTCAGCGGCGGCGGCTTGTGGGGTGCCGTTCAAGGATGAACATATCGAGCGACAATTGAAAGTGACGACGGGGATGGGTGCCTACCGGCCTTCGAGTTTGATTGATTACTTAGAAGGACGTGAGGTTGAAGTCGTCGGCCTTTGGGGTGAACCGCTTCGCCGTGGTCAAGCGGCGGGCGTAAACATGCCACAACTCGCTCAATTAAAAACTGAGATAGAATTAAAACTGAAGGCGAGAGACCAGCTTACTTAGCGGGAGCGCTAGCAACGGGTAATTGAGATAAAACACTGTCTACGGCCGTCGCGGTTTTTGCCACGCTCCAGAAGCCGATAGGCACGGCTGAACCGGAATCACCCGAGAATACTCTTTGTCCCTGTTTGTTGAAAAGACTCATTGAAAGTGAAACAGAAACTTCATCTTTGCGCATGTTATTTCCGTTGCGGGAAATGCGCCATGTACTGCGGAGAGTGGCATCGGCATCGATCTTAGACTCTGTGACCGTATAACCATGACTTCTTAGTTCGCCTTCTGCGGTTTCAACAACGGTTGAGTTATATTGCATGTCATTTGAAAAATCTGATGTCTGAGGAGTCTCGACATAAACTTTGGTGAAGTTGATCGATTTTTGAGCTCTGGGGCTGGAACTGCATCCGATAAAAGAAAATGCAATTAAAACTAAAGCGAGGGGGGTAAACCTGGTGAAGTGCATAAGTTGTGTATGACTGAGGCTGGAAACTTAACAAGTCGAGAGATAGGGTCAATTCATACAAATATTGAATATTATTATAAATCTTGAGCGAAAATACCCAAAAAATAAACTTTAGACAGTTATGCGTGCCTTAAAAGCCATCACCTTAGATCTAGTCGGAACCCTACTGACACCCCACCCCTCGGTCGGTGCAGTCTATGCTGAAGCAGCTGGAAAATGTGGAGTGAGTATTCCTGCTAAAATTATCGATGAACAATTTCCAGCAGCCTTTAAAAGTGTTTCATCGAAATTAAAGCCCGAAGCTTTTTGGAAAGAAGTCGTTGTCCGAACGCTTGGTGAACATCTGCCCTATGAAAAAAGAGAGGAAGTCGTCGAAAAATGTTGGACCGCCTTTGCCTCGGCCAAGTCGTGGAAACTTACTCCAGGATCCATTAGTTCGCTCACGGCACTTCGCTTTCTCGGATTAAAGGTATGTGTACTTTCGAATACTGATGCGAGAATCCATGAGGTCTTGCGAGAACTCGATTTGCTCAAATTTATCGATAAAGTATTTTTAGCCGATGAAATTGGCTACCGAAAACCGGATGCGCGGGCTTTTCAGCATGTGTCACGTACTCTACAAATTCCCCTTAACCAACTCGCGCATCTGGGTGACAATCCTGATGAAGATGGTATCGGGGCACGCGATGCAGGTGTTCTAGGTATCATCGTGGGTGGTCGTCATGCCCCTGAAAATTGCCTGCGGGCCGAAAAACTCGAAGAGATTCCCTATGTTGTAAGGGCCGTTTTAACTGAGGGTAGAAAGAAAGGACGCTTTTCCAGGAATGTGATTAATCTGCTAGCGAACTTACGCGGCCTACCGGAGGACAAGGGTCGATCCACTTTTCGTCAGAGTGTATCCATCGATGATGCGGTCACGCAGGCTTTCCGAAAGCTGCGACTCGATAAACCAGTACCTGAGGATGCGATTGTGGCATCATGGAATAAATTATTACCTCTGAAGTTGGCTCGACGTTGTGCGCCCTTGAGAGTCATCGAAGATGGCCGACTGATTATTCAGTGCGAAAGCGCCGTGATTAAATCTGAAGCACGATTCTTTGAGAAAAGTTTATTGCTGAAAATCCGAGAGCTTCCTGGCTGTCGCCAAGTTAAAGCGATTTCCTGGGTTACGGCTTAGGATACTTTTCTTTAGGTTCAAACGGTTTTAGAAACGCTTCTTTGAAGTCGTAAATATTAACGAAGTCTTCGATCTGATCTTCGGCCGAACGTCCAAAAAGCTTAGTGTCTATGATATTAAAGACGATATTACCCACATCGACACTTTTTTTGATGCCCCAGTTGTTCAACAAAGCAAAGGAGAGAGGTCCGTACGTCTCTAAGGTGTGTTGGCGAAAACCTTCTAAGAGTTCTTTTCCTGTGACGTGACGATTCGCTCTCTTACTTCCCTTTTTTTCTTCACCGTGAACTTTTTTTTGCGCGGCATCTAAGGCCATGCGTACGAGGTGATAAGACTGTTGGCTGTAGCGTGGGTCTTTTTCGTGACAGAGTTTAATCGCTTCTTCGAAATTCATATTATAATTTTTTAAGCTCATTTAGGAGGCGAGCGTTTTGAACTTCGGTGCCGATGGTGAGTCGCAACCAACCACTCATCCCGTAGCCTTTGAGCGGACGAACAATCACTCCGACTTTCTGTAATTTCACAAAGGCTTCTTCGGCATTAGGAATTTGGGCAGCTAAGAAGTTCGCTTTGCCGTCGATATATTTAAAACCTAATGCTTTGAGCCCTTGGCTCATTTGGTTAATGCCTGCAGCGTTGATTCTCTTACTCTGATTAAGAAACTCTTGATCATCTAAAGCGGCTTCGGCGGCGGCGAGCGCAGGCAAGTTCACATTAAATGGTTGGCGCACACGATTGAGTATTCCGCAAACCTCGCTCGAACCCATCAGGTAGCCAACGCGTAGTCCTGCTAAGCCATAAGCTTTGGAGAACGTGCGAGTCACGACGATTTTCCGTCCGGCCTTGATCAGTTCGCGCAAGTCCGCGGATGAATCTAAATACTCGGTGTAGGCTTCATCTAAGCAAAAGATAACGTGGTCGGGTAGTGATTTCGCTAAATCAACAATTTCTTGGGGATTGTCGGTTCCGCCCGTGGGATTATTGGGACTGGCTAAAAACAGAATGCGCGTTTTGTCGGTGACGGCTGAACGCATCGCTTTCAAGTCGTGACAGAAATTCGGCATGGGTACTTCGACCGGTGTTGCCCCTTGCATGAGTGTTGCTAATTTATAGACGACGAAAGCTTGTGATCCAAAAATAACTTCGCTGCCGGGTCGCAAGAAAGCTTGAGCCAAAAGAATCATCACTTCGTTAGAACCATTACCGATGACAAACTGGTTCGGCTGTATGGACCAAATTTTCGCAAGTTTTTCCCGCAAGAATGTCGAACTACCATCGGGATAAAGGTGGGCTGAGTCTAAAGCCTTTTTGGCTGCGGCCAGTCCTAGGGGCGATGGACCCAATGGATTTTCATTCGAGGCCAACTTAATCACTGAACTTGGATCGAGACCAAATTCGCGTGCCACCACTTCAATAGGACGCCCAGCCTCGTAGACTGGCTGAGAGAGCACCTGATGATTGGCCAATTCTGAATAGGTCGGCATAAAGTTATATAACAAACCATCTTGGGCAATTTGGCAAGCGTCGGAACGCCCTACCCGCTTGCCTAAATCAGATTTTTTATATTTGTTCGAAGCATGCGAATTATCGTTACAGGAGCCACCGGTTTTCTGGGGCGGGCTGTAGTTGAGGCCGCCCAACGCCGGGGGCATGATGTTTTAGCCATTGGCGGAAAGAACACTCTCTATCTCAGTGAGCCCGTTCGCTTTTTGCAGATGAATCTCTGCGACGAGGTAAAATTACAATCGCTCATGCTCGAAGAGTTTCCCCAAGCGGTAATCAATTGTGCAGGCTTAACTAAAGTGCAAGAATGTGAATCGAACCATGAATTAGCGACGCAACTCAATGAGCATTTGCCCAAGAAATTAGCACAGCTTTGTTTTCATGTCGGCGGTAAACTTATCCATTTTTCCACCGATATGGTCTTTGATGGTCAGACCGGTAAATATGGTCACACCGATCAGCCCCGACCGCTCAACACTTATGCTTCAACGAAAGCGGCAGGCGAAGTCGCAGTATTGAATTATGGACGAGAGCATTCCGCAGTCGTGCGAACGTCTGTTCTCAATGGCAATTCTTTCACCGGACAATTCTCACTGCACGAGCGACTTTTTCATGAGTGGGCTACGGGTAAGGTAAGTTCGCTTTTTACCGACGAGATTCGTCAACCCGTCTCTTACAGTAATCTCGCCGACGTTGCGGTGGAGTTATGTGAAAGAACGACGCTCAATGGTGTTTATCACTGGGCTGGATTAGATGCACTCAGTCGTTATTCAATCGGACAAAAAATTGCAGAGCACTTTGGCTTAAATCCTGAAAAATTACTAAAGCCGATTACGCGCGAAAACATGACCGACGACCCGTTGCGTCCGCGTAATCTTAGCTTATTACTCCACCCCTTGGCTGGTAAGCTTAGGACGCCTGCGCAGACATTTACTGACCAATTAGGCGAATTACGTGTGCCCCGTGGCTGTGAAGACTGGTATGAAAAGGAAACTGGGCGAAAGGTCGTGCGTTTACTACAGAAGTCGTTAGATTATTAATATGGATGTACTACCTCGCGAATGGTGCACTGCCGTAACTAATATGTCGGTTAACTTGTTGTTGCTCGATCATTATCCGCACCCGAAAAATATCCGCTTTCGTCCCTTTGCTTGGTCGGAACCCGCTTACACTTTTGGGGTTTCCCAGGACTGGAAAAAATATCGGGCCGTGGTACCTCCACAAATGGCACTGATTCGTCGTTCAACCGGTGGTGGTCTAGTTTCGCATATGGAGGATTGGACATTTGCCATCGTCATTCCCACCGAGCACCCGCTGTACAAATCGGGTACACAAGAAGCGTATGAAACCGTGCATCAAGCACTTCTCGAATGTCTCTTGGCTCAAAAACTAAAAGTTAAATTAGTTCCGCTACCCAGTACTGAACGAGAATTCAAAGCGCCCGATCAATGTGAACACCACGCCGAGCCGCATGACTTAGTTTTAGTCGAGGATAATCGTAAAGTCGCAGGAGCCGCCCAAAAACGTAATAGAAACGGTATCTTAATCGAAGGTTACATTTCTCGCACGCTCTTGGCGGGTTGCGACTGGGAACGCTTCGCTGAAGATTTTCCGAAAGTGCTCGGCAAAGCGCTCAAGAGTGAGCCGGTCAATGTCCAATCTCCCGTTTACGATCAATCACACTACGAAGGTTGTTGGGCTAAGTTTAATTCGTGCAGTTGGAATGAGCACCGCGACTTACCCGAATAAATCTAACTCGGGTCCTTGATGCTTTTTCTCGGACGGACTTTTGGCTGCAGGAGTTTCTGTTTTCTTTTTCAGTACTTTAACAGGTACGGCAAGTTCACTGACATCCGCTGTTTGGACGACTTGTTTATTAGGCAAACCTCCGCCGGTTTCTAAACCCGATAAAATTTCCCGGGCGCGTGAGACAACACTGGGTGGCATTCCCGCTAATCGAGCGACTTGGATACCATACGAACGATCCGCTGCGCCGGGAACGACTCGTCGGATAAAGACAATTTCATCCTGCCACTCTTTGACCGCTACCGACCAGTTACGTAAACGCGTGAGCGATGAGGCTAACTGAGTTAATTCATGATAGTGAGTGGCAAAGAGCGTGCGCGGTCCGGCATGCTCTTTGCCGTGTAAGTGTTCAGCTACGGCCCAGGCGATGCTGATGCCATCATAGGTGCTCGTGCCGCGACCGATTTCATCTAGAACAACCAAAGACTTCACCGTGGCATTATTTAAAATATTAGCCGTCTCATTCATCTCTACCATGAACGTAGAATTACCCCGAGCCAGTTCATCAGAAGCGCCGACGCGACAAAATACTCTATCCACTAAACCGATGTGGGCTTCAGTCGCGGGCACCCAGCAACCAATATGAGCGAGCAAGACAATCAGTGCGACTTGTCTGATGTAGGTTGATTTACCAGCCATGTTAGGGCCGGTAATCAGGGCGATTTGTTCTTTGCTTGATTGGAGGTCAGTATCGTTCGGCACGAAGGAACCTGCGCCGGGTCTGTTTTGTAAAACGCGTTCAATCACTGGATGGCGACCTTGTTTGATTTTGATAACGTCAGAATGGTCCACGGTCGGACAGCACCAGTTGGACTCTCGGGCTAATTCAGCCCAGCCATGCAAGATGTCCACTTCCGCCAACGTTTGTGCGGTCACCAAGAGCGATGAAGTTTTGGCAAGTACCTCGGAGAGTAAAATCTGGAATAAATCCAATTCACGAGAAAGCGCTTGTTCATCGGCTCGTAAGACTTCCCTTTCCTTTTTACGAAGTTCCTCGGTCGTGTAACGCTCTGCATTCACCATCGTTTGTTTGCGAATATAGTCAGCGGGGACTTGGTCTAAATTCGATTTCGTTATTTCAATCGCATAGCCGAAGGCGCCATTATATTTTACTTTTAGATTCTTAATACCGGTACGGGTTTGTTCCTGACGTTCAAAATCGGAAATCCAAGTTTTACTATCGGTCGCGAGTGAGCGGAGGCGATCGAGTTCAGAATCAAAGCCCGCGCGTAAGGCCCCACCTTCTGTTAAATCGATGGGCAATTCATCAGCTAAAGCTTTCTCGAGTTTAACTAATAGGTCATTTTCGCAGTCGATTTTTTCAGCGTATAATTGAACGGCAGCATTAGGTAAGGCGGCCAATTCTTCCTTGAGGGCGGGGAATGCCTTGAGTGAATCTCGAATGCCACCCAATTCGCGGGGGTTACGCAGGCGATTCTGTAAGCGGGCTAAAATTCTTGGAATATCACGGGTGCTATTGAGTAATTCGGCAACGCGTGCAGAGGCTCCAGCATGTTTGACGAAACCCGTGATTGCATTTTGACGTTGTTGAATGATTGCTAAGTCGGTGGAAGGCTCGGTTAACCACATTGCCAAAAGTCTGGCCCCACCCGCCGTGCAGGTGCGATCGATGGAATCTAAAAGAGAGGTTTCTTTAGAGCCATTGGTGCTGTTAAAAATTTCAAGGTTTTTAGCCGAGGCAGCATCAATCAGCACCGAGGATCCCAGCTTGAGTTCTGTGACTTTAAAAAGATTTTGCGGACGACTACATAATGAATCTGTCACGTATCCGAGTACAGCTCCGGCTGCACCGAGTGCGGGATGAGCATCATTAATTCCAAAGCCGGCCAGACTATGTACGGAGAGTGTTTGGCAAACTAGCTGAAACCCTGCCGAGCTCTCAAAATTCCAACTCGGGAGGCGCGAGACTGAACGGCCCTCTAAAAATATTTCGAGGTGTTGACTAAACGCGGGATCCACTTCCAGGCCTTCGGGTAATAATATCTCGCGCGGATTGATTGAATGCAAAAGTGACAACAAACGTTCCACTTGGGTGTCTGTCGCGATACGGAAATCGGCCGTTGAGACATCGAGCCATGAGGCATGCCAACCTAGTTTATTCCAGTTGAGCGCTAAAAGATAATTACCGCGACGTGAGTCTAATTGAGAATCTTCCAGTGCGGTACCAGGGGTGAGGATGCGGGTGATGCCGCGACGAACTAGTTTGCCCGTGACGGGTGCTTCTAGTTGATCGCAGATGGCGACCTTCCAGCCTGCCGCGAGCAGCCGATTTACATAGTTAGGTGCCGCGTGATACGGTAAGCCAGCCATGGGCGTCTCATGTCGCTTCGTGAGGGTTAGACCAATGACCTTGGAGGCGGTCACCGCATCTTCGCCAAACACTTCGTAGAAATCGCCCAGTCGAAACAGCAAAAGAGTACCCGGTGCGAGTTTGTCTCGCATCTCCCGGTATTGTTTTTGCATGGGGGTTTCCTTCTCCACGACTCACCAGCCAATAGAGCCCAGCGTTGTGAGCAAGAATGGATTAATCCTGGGTAGAACTAACCCAGCAAATTTGTTCACATTACCTGAGCGGCTAATTCGGAAAGTGCACTACGGACACCTTGGAGCAATCTGACATTAGCGGCGATACTATGCCCTTTCATTCGCTCATGCGTGTGAATTAGGCCGTTAGATTTGCTGTCGAGGTAAGGAGTGTCGACCTGATCAAGGTCACCGATGAGGACTACTTTAGAACCTTCGCCGATACGGGTGATCACGGTTTTAGCTTCATGAGGGGTCATGTTTTGCGCCTCATCCACAATCATGAATGCGTGACCAATCGATCGACCGCGGATAAAGGTCATCGCTTCAATTTCGATTAAACCAGAATCAATGAGCCACTGATAAGGTTTTCGGGGCTGTCCAATTTGTTGAAATTGAGAACCAAAAATGGGCTGAGCTGCTTTCATCGCCTGTGCCTTTTTTTGTTTTCTTTGAGAGTCTGTCGCGATCGGCAGTTTATTATTCGCTGGAACTTGAGCGGCTGCGGGAGCTCCGGTGCGCGAAAAGAGAACTTCTAAATTATCAAAGTAGGGCTGAATATACGGAGAGAGTTTTTCTTCTTTGGTTCCAGGGAGTGCACCGATGTCTTTACCGATTTGGACGACGGGACGTGACACATACAATTTCTTGTAAGGTGAGAAATCGCTCAAAACTTGAGAAAGGGCTGCAGCGATGGATAAGAATGTCTTACCCGTGCCCGCACGACCAAAGCAGGTCACTAATTTAATATCGGGATTAAGCAGTGCATCGAGGAAGATCCACTGTTCGAAATTTTTCGGTATGACGCGCATGCCGCGAGGCATCTGTAGTCCTTTACGCGCTCCACTCGCTGTGGAAATAAATTCACGGTAAAGACTCAGAGGTACAAACGCTCCATCGCCCACGTGTCTGGCTGGCTCGGCCCAGGAATCCGAAGTGAGTATGACGTACTCATTAATGATGGGAACTGGATCGTCTTTCTTGAAATTAACGGCGACTTGGGCGACATCACGGAAGTCGCGCATGGCAGCTGCGGAAATGGGAATCGGACGATATTCACCATAATCACTGATCTCAATGCGGTCATTACGATAGTCTTGAACTTCTAGGCCGAGGGCTTGGGCCTTGAGTGCCATACAGGCATCTTTGGTGACTAAGATGACGGGACCTTTAGAAGTATCGCGTAAATAAACTGCGGAGGCGATGATGCGGTGATCAGGGGCATCCACTTGCATGAACACCGCACGGAGACGTTCGTTGTTCGGACCGGTAAAATGGTCGCGAATTAAGGACTCGTTAATAATGATTCTGAGTTCACCACCGTCACGCAAGTCAGCGTGTAATGCGGCGGGCTTGGAGACATCGCCTTCGACGATATCTTTTAAATTCTTATTATCGAAAAGAGAACGCACGGTGCGATTGACGCGCCGCGCACTGGCCCCTAACTGCCCCGGCTGCGTTTTGTGGCGATCCAGTTCGGAGAGTACCTCCACTGGGATTGCTACAATATGCTCATCAAACTTAAAGAGCGATTCTGGATCATGAATTAAAACATTCGTATCCAAGACGTAGGTTTTTCTCACAGACGCACACTCGGTTGTTTTTCTCGCTGGAGCAATCAGTAAAAAAATTATTTCTGTAAGTCAGCAATCCGTCTGAGGTATTCCCAACTATAAATACCCGTCTTGTGTCCGTCGCTGAACTCGAAGGTTACAGCATAGTTACCGATTCTTGTTAATTGTATGACGCTGACGCCGGGGAATTGTCGCGGGCCGTCCCCACCCCATCGCTTCCCAAGAATATCCACCTCGCCCATGTTCTCGGCACTGGGTGAACGTTCCCGTAAAAATTCCCCACTCAGAAAGTGTTTCGTTTGATCAGCCCATTGGATGGCGATGAAGTCACCGACGATTTCAATTTTGTTTGGGGCGAGCATTGATTGTACTTATAAATCAATTCTTTTTACCAGTCAGGCAACCTGTAAACCTCGGTGAACCCTTGACTAAATATGAGTTATAAGTGAGGTTCATTTATTCGTGACTCCTTCGTTTGAAAAAGTTCGTCAGCTGCTTCGCCAACTCCCTGGCCTGGGTCACCGCTCGGCCGAAAGAATCGCGCTCTATTTATTAGTGGAGAAGCCTGAAAAATTAGGACCCATTCTCGAATCTCTCACGGCAGCCTCCAAACAAGTTAAGCGTTGTAACCGATGTGGCAGTATCGCCGAAGGTGACCTTTGTGAGGTTTGCGTGGATCCCAAGCGCGAGGCCACCTCGCTCTGTATCGTTGAGCAAGTGCCAGATTTACTAGCGATCGAACGCTCCCAGGCCCACCGGGGTACCTACCATGTCCTCCACGGCCGCCTTTCACCGATCAACGGCGTTGGCCCCGAACATTTGAATTTAGCGTCTCTGGAGAAGCGACTGAAGGACGAGACAATCCGTGAAATCGTACTCGCGCTAGGTAATGACATCGAAGGCGAAGCGACCTGTCATTACATCCGGGAAAGCATCTCCAATATTCGTGCCGGGATTAAAGTAAGTCGTATCGGCTTCGGTCTACCCAGTGGCAGCGGCTTAACTTTTGCTGACTCCGCAACCTTGCGTAGTGCGCTGGAGGGTCGTCGCGATGTCGGTGACTAATCCACTTAATCAATACCCCGAAAGAGCTGAAGACTATTGGCTGAATTTCGCCGAACAACTCACGGGCTTAAAAGATGATGAGGCGTTGGAGAAAATGACTCCGGCCGTGGCCAGACTTTCTGATTTATTCACGGTTGATCGTCCGGAAAAGAAATTTCCTGATTATTTTTCAAATAACGAACTACTATCTGCTTACGGTTTATTTTTCTTACCGCAAAGTTTTGTTCGTACGACCTATGCCCTGCGATTTATCACTGAGGCCCGGCAGTGGAAGGCACCGACTTCTCCTCTTCGTATTTTGGATCTAGGATCAGGTCCAGGCTCCTGTGGTGTCGCCTGTGCTCACTATTTTAAAGAGTTGGGCGTGAAAGAATTAGAGCTTAACGCCCTCGACCATTCAGCCACGGCCTTGGCGGCCCTTGAGCCATTCGCAGAAGCGGTTTTAGGCAATGAATACAGCGTAAAAACAAGGATTGGCGATGCCCACCGTACCGACACTTGGCCAGAGGGCCCGTTTGATATTATCATCGCTGGCTTCGTGTTGAATGAAATGAAATCGCTCAATCAGCCCGCCCTCGTCGAATGGGTAGAGTCGATGAAAGATCGGCTTACGCCCGATGGACTTATTTTAATCTTGGAGCCAGCACTAAAGATCACCTCGCAGCGTTTACAAAAACTGAGTGATGAAATTGCGGCTCACGAAATCGTAACCAGAATTGGACCCGAATTAGACGCCCACCCCTGTCCGCAACTAGCCGATGGCGTTCACTGGTCGCACGAGGTTCGTCACTGGCAAATACCTTCCACCACTGAATTTATTAATCGTAAGTTGCACCGCGATTTACGTGACGTGCGTTTTAGTTTTGCGGCTTTTTCCAATCAAACGATTCCACGCTTAGAGAGTTCTGCGATCCGAATAGTTTCAGATATCCAAATCATTAAAGGACTCCTTCGCTTTATTGGAGTGCAAAACGGTCAGCTCCAAACCATCGAAGTCTCCACCCGCGGTATCTCCAAACATGATGTTAAACTTCTGGCGGCGAAATTTGAACGTGGTGACATTGTCAGCCATTCGCAGCCGTCAGCGCCGAAGGTGAGATTGACGGATAGTACGGACCTAAAAATCGTCTGGGCTGCCCAACCAAGAAATTAGCCTAAATCTCCCCATTTGTGACAGGAAAGTGACGAACTTCGGGAAGATTTGGTCTAAAATTTGAAAATCTATGGTGTGATAGTGACAATTCTTTCACGAATAGTTATTCCTTAGAAATGTTTAACCGTGAACTCAGCTGGCTAAGTTTTGACCGACGTGTGTTGGAGTTGGCTGAAGATTCCACGGTGCCACTTCTCGAGCGAGTACGCTTTCTTTCCATCGTCAGTTCGAACCTTGATGAATTTTTTGAAATCCGTGTGGCGGGTATCATGCAACAGGAAGAATCCGCCAGTCACCCAGCCACTCGCGAATTTCTTCAAGAAGTATTAAAGCAAGCCCACGGTTTAGTGAGCGCCCAGCAGAATTGCTGGAAGGAACAAATTGTCCCCGCTCTCGCCAAGGAAGGTATCGAATACAAAATTAAGGGCCAGCTCACTAAGGCCGAGTTGCACGAACTTTCGGAAAGATTTGATAAAGATATTTTGCCGGCGTTGACCCCTCTGGCGATTGACCCCTCTCACCCGTTCCCGGTATTAACCAATAAAGGTCTTTATTTATTGGCTTTATTGAAAGACCCGGAGTCCGGCGAAACGCGTCGTGCAGTGGTTCCCGTCCCTCGCGTGCTGCCCCGTATTTTAGCAATAGGACCAAGTAATAAACGCTCCTTCACCTTACTGAGTATCGTTACGCAAATTTTTATCGAGCGTCTATTCCCAGGATTAGAACTTAAAGGATCCTGGGCATTCCGCATTACGCGAAACAGCGATTTATACGTCGACGAAGAAGAAGCGGTAAATTTGCTCGATGCGATTGAAGACGAAATTCGTAATTTGCGAAAAGGTGCGCCGGTTCGACTCGAGATTGAACACTCGGTGCCTGACGAAGAACTTACCTGGCTATTAAAATCCATCGGTCTCGGGGTGGATAATACCTTCCGCATTCAAGGCCCGATTAACATGATGCGGTTAAGTAGTTTAATCGACCTCGCGAATCGTCCTGATCTGGTTTTCCCAAACTTCTCATCGACAACTCCGACCGAACTGAGTGAGCCATCAAAGATTTTTTCGAAGATTTCCAAAGGGGATATTCTTCTTCATCATCCCTATGAATCATTTACCCCGGTGGTAGATTTGCTGCGTCAGGCGGCCAAAGATGATTCGGTGGTGGC
>Ga0114979_10000886_pt1 | contig 19906 bp, 16 predicted proteins | sample S_140625_EF_Meta_FD_87315 | JGI IMG/M metagenome (GOLD analysis project Ga0114979, IMG submission 87315) | Freshwater microbial communities from Lake Simoncouche, Canada to study carbon cycling - S_140625_EF_MetaG | ecosystem: Environmental > Aquatic > Freshwater > Lake | place: Lake...
CTTCCATGCGTTGTCGATCGTCTTCCTCTATGGATCCGTCCTGCTGTTTGCGATGCACGGTGCCACCATTTTGGCGGTCACGCGTTATGGCGGCGAGCGTGAGATTGAGCAAATTGTGGACCGCGGTACCGCTTCTGAGCGAGCAGGCTTGTTCTGGCGCTGGACCATGGGCTTCAATGCCACGATGGAGTCCATCCACCGTTGGGCTTGGTGGTTTGCCGTGTTGTGCCCATTGGTCGGCGGCATCGGTATTCTGCTGACAGGCACTGTGGTGGACAACTGGTACCTGTGGTCGGTCAAGCACCATGTGGTGCCCGCATACCCCTTGGTCAGCCCCACGGTGCTTGATCCTGCAATTCTGGGAGTGAAGCCATGAAACTCATTTTTAAATTAGCCCTTTGCATCTGGGCCGCTGTGATGCTCACGGGCTGTGAACGTCCGCCGATTGAAACGGTTCAAACGGGTTTTCGCGGCACTGGTATGGAGCAAATCTACAACCCCAGAACCCTGGCCAAGCAGGCATCCTTGAACCAAGCCCCTGCAGCACCTGACGCGGCTTCGGCGGATGGCCCCAAGGCCAGTCAGGTCTATCAAAACGTCAAGGTTTTGGGTGACTTGAGCGTGGGGCAATTCAATCGGCAGATGGTGGCGATCACGCAGTGGGTCGCCCCCGATCAAGGCTGTGCGTATTGCCACAACGTGCAAAACTTCGCAGATGACGGCAAGTACACCAAGGTGGTGGCCAGGCGCATGATCCAAATGACGCAAAAAGTCAATCAGGACTGGAAGCCCCACGTTGCTGAAACAGGTGTGACCTGTTACACCTGTCACCGTGGCAATAACGTGCCGACGCAAGTTTGGACTGAGCCAAAAGACCGAAAGTATGCGGGTGGCTTGTTGGGCGATTTGGCTGGTCAAAACATTGCGACCAAAGAGGCTGGGTTGACGTCACTGCCGTTTGATCCCTTCACGCCTTACCTCAAAGACGCCGCACCGATTCGCGTCAACGGCAATGAGGCCATGGCGGGCGTGGGGGCCAATGCCAACCGCGCATCGACCAAGCAAGCCGAGTACACGTATTCGTTGATGGTGCACATGTCGGAGTCCTTGGGTGTGAACTGTACCTATTGCCACAACACACGCAACTTCCAATCTTGGGAGGAGTCTAGGCCGCAGCGTGTGACCGCTTGGCATGGTATTCGGATGGCGCGGGAGTTGAACAACGACTACATGACGCCCCTGACCGATACCTTCCCTCCGCATCGTTTGGGTCCTAAAGGTGATGTGGCCAAGGTCAACTGCAGCACTTGCCACCAAGGCGCTTACAAACCACTGTATGGCGCAGCCATGGCCAAGGACTTTCCTGAACTCCAAGTTGCAGCAAAGCCTTAAACTCTGAAACTCACAAGGCCTGCACCCGTTGCGGTGCAGGCCTTTTTAATGGGATCTCAGACATGAGCCACGCACAACAAGTGGGGGTTGACAAACAAACAGCCGTTGTCTTGCTGGCCGACATGGCAGAAGGTTCTAGGCTGTGGGGTTGGTCACGGATTGTCAGAGGCCCTCGCGCTTTGCAGCGAATTCCAGGTTTGCGTTTTTCAAAAGTATTGGGAAGCGGCCATGAAGGAGGCTTTGATCTTCGTCCCAGCTCTTCTAGGCAGGGTGTGTTTGCCTTGTTTGAATCTGATCAAACGGCGCAAGAATTTCTCGATCACTCGCCCTTGGTTCGTGCCTACCAAGAGCGCTCACAAGAGTTTTGTTCAGCAACTCTGAAAACATATTCATGCCGTGGAACTTGGGACGGTGTGTCGTTGCATGACGCTGCGCAGCCCCCGATGCACGGACCCGTGGCAGCTTTGACCCGGGCCTCTATCAAGTTCAGTAAAGCGCCTGCATTTTGGCGGCATGCGCCCCCTTCGCAAACTGCGCTAGAGGGTGCGCACGGTTGTCAGTTGGCGGTGGGTTTAGGCGAGGCTCCTTTCTTTCGTCAGGCTACTTTCAGCCTGTGGGACAGCGTGGCAGACATGGACGCCTACGCGCGATCGGGCGCGCACTTGAAGGCGATTCAAGCGGCGCAACAGCAAGGCTATTTTTCGGAATCGATGTTTGCACGTTTTGTACCTTTGAAGCTTCAAGGTCAATGGCGGGGAAAGCACTATGCATAAATCTATGCGAACGCCCCGCGTGGTGGTTGTCGGGGCTGGCATTGGTGGCTTGGTCAGTGCTTTGGTATTGGCGCATCGTGGTCTGGATGTCACCCTCATTGAAAGCGCGAGCCAACCTGGGGGAAAAATCCGCCAAGTGCAAGTCGATGGTGTGGGCGTGGACAGTGGACCGACAGTTTTCACGATGCGCTGGGTGTTGGACCAAATGCTTGAAACGATGGGGTCATCACTCGACGCCATTTTGCAATTGGAACCCATCGATGTTTTGGCCCGACATGCCTGGGACGCTAGTTCACAACGACTCGATTTGTATTCGGATACGGCGCGCACTGCTGAGGCCATTGCACAATTCAGCAGCCCGCAAGAGGCGCGACGATTCCTCGACTTTTGTCAGCAAACGAGGCGTCTGTATGACACGCTTGAGAGGCCCTACATCCGCAGTGAACGCCCAAATCTCTTAAGTATGGTGAGCGATTTAGGTTTGGGGGGTATGGCCACATTGGGTGGCTTGGGGCCATTTGCCACCCTGTGGCAAAGCTTGAGTCGTCATTTCCACGATCCTCGATTACAACAATTATTTGGTCGCTATGCCACCTATTGCGGTTCATCACCATGGGCCGCCCCTGCCACGCTCATGCTGGTGGCGCAGGTGGAACTCGATGGCGTTTGGTCCGTCAAGGGCGGAATGTTTCAAGTCGCCAAGGCTTTGTCAAAGTTAGGTGAAACGCATGGGGTGACATCACGCTATGGGGTGGCGTGTTCGAAAATTTTGACATCGCAAGGGCGGGTGAGTGGTGTGCAGCTTTCGTCAGGTGAACACATCGACGCTGACCATGTCATTTTCAATGGCGATGTGGCAGCCTTGGCCAGTGGTTTGCTGGGGCCCTCGGTCAGTCCCAGTTTCGAGCCAGTGCGCCCCCACCAGCGATCGCTGTCTGCGTTCACGATGTCGATGCATGCAAAAACCAGCGGATTTCCGCTGGTCAGACACAACGTATTTTTTAACCAAGATTACCGCGCGGAGTTTGAGGACATTTTTGACAAACGCCAGCTGCCTGCGCAGGGCACAGTTTATGTTTGTGCACAAGATCGCAATGACATGGGGCTGGCTGATCCTGCGTCAGAAAGAATTTTGTGCCTTGTCAATGCACCTGCAGATGGCGACACCCATTCCTTCAATTTATCGGAGATACAAGCATGCGAATCGAGCAGTTTGGCGCTGATGCGCCGCTGTGGCTTGGAGATCGACGCCTCGCCACAACAAGTGGTGCGAACCTTGCCACAGGACTTTGCCCGTCTCTTTCCGGGCAGTGGGGGCGCTTTGTATGGCCAGGCGACACACGGTTGGATGTCAGCCTTTCGTCGCCCCTCTGCGCGCAGCAAAGTGCCGGGGCTCTACACAGCGGGGGGGAGCGTTCATCCGGGGCCGGGCGTACCGATGGCGGCCATGTCAGGGCGACTGGCGGCCGCGACGCTGATGGCGGACCTCGGTTTGACCAAGCCGTCCCGCCGGGTGGTTATCTCTGGTGGTATGTCGATGCGTTGAGTGACGATGGCGAACATGGTTTGTCCATCATTGCTTTTGTGGGGAGCGTTTTTTCGCCTTACTACGCGCTGGCGCGAAGCCTTCAAGGCGGGGTCGCCGATCCAGAAAACTATTGCGCACTGAATGTGGCTTTGTATGGCAAGGGCGGCAAGCGTTGGACCATGACGGAGCGCGGCCGTCAGCACATCCATCGCAGCCCGCACCACTACCAAATTGGTCCGAGCAGTCTGAACTGGAATGGCCGTGAGTTGGTCATTGACATCGATGAGATCAATGTGCCTTGGCCCAAGCGGGTGCGTGGCCGCGTCACCGTTCGACCCGAATCGCTGTGTCGTTTTGTCACAGCTTTGGACAACGAGGGGCGACATCGCTGGGGTCCCATCGCCCCTTGCTCAAGGGTCCAAGTTGACATGGACAGCCCTGGATTGAGTTGGCATGGCCACGCCTACATGGACTCGAATGAAGGTGATGAACCCGTGGAGCAAGGGTTCTGGGACTGGGATTGGGCCAGGGCCGAAATGGCCAATGGCGACACCAGCGTGGTGTATGACGTGCGACCTAAAAAAGGACCAGGTCGTGTGGTGTCACAAAGATTTTCTCCAGACGGCGGGCACACCGCCTTTGAGCCGCCACCGCGCCATCAGTTGCCTGCATCCGCTTGGCGCATTCAACGCGCCATGTGCAGCGAAGCGCAGGTCGCACCACAAATCATCTCAACATTGGAAGATACGCCGTTTTATGCGCGGTCACTCTTGACCACGCGACTGCTGGGCGAGAACCTCACTGCAGTGCATGAAACCTTGGACATCCCAAGGCTGGTTTCATGGCCTGTTCGATTGATGCTGCCTTGGAAAATGCCGCGAAGGGCTTAATGCATATTTCAGGCTTATTTGGCGGCAAAGCTCTTGAGCAAAGAGACGACTTCTTTCGCGTCCTTGGCAATGAAGTCCGCGTCAAACATGTCAGCGGTCACATCCACCAACATAAAAATAGGCCCGCCTAAAAGCACCTTGACATTGGGGTTGCCAGAGTTGTGTTTAAAGTCCTGAACGAGCGATTTCAACTGAAGTAATTGCGATTCGATCGCGACAGAAATGCCAATCACATCAAACCATTCATTGGCAACCGCGCGAACCAATTCATCTTTTGAGGATGAAACTTCAATCACCACACTCGCACCTTCTCTTCTGAATAAGTCCCCCACAATGGTGGCGCCTAAGAAGTGCATGGATCCAGGTGCGCAACACATCATCACATTGGATTGCTCGCCTTGAACGTGTGGGCCATCACGAAACTCATAGCCTAAGCGGTAGATCACATGATGCATGATGGCCAAGCCACAGGTCACGTCGGTAAAGCTGCACAGGTCATTGTCCCAAAGCATGCCTAAGTGCCTGGCGGCTGGAGTGATCAAGTCTAAAAAGATTCTTTCCTGTGCCACACCTTGAGCGATCAGCGTATCAACCATTTGGTTCACACGTGGCGAATCGCCTTGGCGGCAGGCATCCGTGAAATCACTGAATTCAGGCAATGTCCCTGCACTGGCGCCTGTCACTTCTGGGCTTGCCAAGCGCTCGCTGTAGTTTTGAGAATTCAAAAGCCTAGGAATCAGCTGATCCACGATCACATCGTGCAGGGATTCTTTGCATTCATCATTCGCCGATGCTGAGACATTCAAGCTCTGCAGGCTGTTCAACTTGGGCATGCAAATTCCTAGAGGAAAGTTAGCGTACCTTCATGCTGAGGAATGATCGGGGTGGTTGTTCACCAGCAAAATAGCATGCCGATCCGCTACTAGGCTTCATTTTTAACAATATTCAGAGGGCTCACCACTATCAATAACCCTTAGTTGTCTAAGACAGATGGCGAAAACCAAGGAAACAGCAGGTGTCTAAGCTTGGTTATTTCATGTGGTGGTATCTATGTCGAAATCAGTGTCAGATGAAATTCCGAACCTTCTCAACTTGACATAAAGACTTTGGCGCGAAAGTCCCAGCATTTCAGCCGCAGAGGCTCGGTTGTTGTGCGTGAGCTCGAGAGCGGCCTCAATGCACATGCGCTCAATCGTGTCGACGGTATCGCCGACGATGTCTTTGATCGGACGTCGGCCCACGAACTGCGATAGGTCTGCAAAAGGATTGGGCACTGTTTGAGAGGGGGGTGGGGTAAGTTGTGAGCGTCGATTGACATCTCTGACGAACAGCACAAAAAGTGGCTCAGGTTTGGCTAAAAAAGCTCCCGAGATCTCAACGGGCAGTGTCATGCCTGAGAGGGTTCGAACTTCGGTGGCAAAGTTTCTGACGGGTTTTTGTTGTTTCAAAGCCGTGTTGAGCACGCCCCAATCCACGGCACCGCGGATTAACCAACCTTCTAAGGATTGGCCGACGATTTGAGTCGCTGCTGTCACCCCCAACAGCGCCATGCCTTCCTCGTTCACACTTCTGACCGTGCCAGAGGTGTCTGTCAACAACCAACCATCAGGAAAATGCGCCATGGCCTCGCTTAAAACAAGAGAGGCGTCTTGTGTCAAAAGAGAGGCGACGGAGGACTCACGCTTGGTCAGTCGTACCAAAAATTGTGCGCCGCCTTCCTGCCTAAAAACAGTGGCAGATACCGTCAGGGGCAAGCTCGAATTGTTTAAGGAGGCTGAGCACATCTCAATTCGCCCAGTGGCCAGCGCAGTTCTCAAAAGCGATTGGACCTCGCTTTGGCTCTCTGTTGCAAAGCAATCTCTGAAATCGCGCCCCACCAATCTTTTGCCTGCATCTTTGAAAAGCGATTGCGCCCCTGCATTGGCTTCTATCAATCGGTGTGATTGCGCATCCACCATCAAGACTGCTTCGGGAGAGGTTTCGAACAAGATGCGATAGCGCGCCTCAATGTGTCGCAACCGCAGAAAGTCGCGCTCCATGGACTGTTGGGTTTCAACCAGTCGGCGTTGCAATTCGGCAAGACGCTCCAGGTTACGTCCGACGGCCAGTATTTTTTGCCCTTTGAGGGCCACCGTGATGTATTGAATAGCGGCTTCACCCCCCGAGGGCATGGGGTGATTGACATGACGCCAAAGCAAATTTTGAGTCTCAGGTTGAACGACAAGCAAGTCTTCAATCTTTTTTTTACTTTCGGTGGTCACGGTATCTATCCACCGCTTGCCTAGCCAACTCTGACAACCTAAGGTCGCCATGGTGTCTTGTCCAGTAGACACATCCTCAATGACCCCGTTGGGGTTAATCACCAAACTCACGTCCGAAACCACCCCCAAAAGCTTGGAGAAGGTGACGGCTTCGAGATCGGTAAAGTTCATTGATGGTATTGCGTAATGACGGGTGTGTTGACGAGTTGACTCATTCTATCGTCACATCTTTGATACACCGTGTAATTCCTCAAGATCATTGAGGGATCGGGTGGGGTGAAGTGCCATTTTGTTTGTGTGAGCTGAAGTGGCCACAGCTTGTGTGACAAATTCAACGGTTTGTGCGGCGTCGGTATAAAGAAGTGAGGTTCCTGCCCAGTACAACTTGTCGGGTGAGATGCTAGCCATAGCCCCGCCAACATAAATTTTCAATTTGGGATTGGCGGTTGCTCTTCGCAACTCAGACACGGCCTTTGAGACGGACTCAATTTGTCTTTCTGTTGAGATCGACAGCATCACCGCATCAAACCAATCCGAAAGAAACACACGCTTGAATTCCGCTATGTCTTGGGGGGACACGAGCAGGACCCGCCAGCCTGCATGACGGAAGAACTCACTCAACATAAAGGTACCGAGGCCATGCTGAGAGCCAGGCTCGGTCATGATCAGCAAACTGAGTCCATTTGATTCAGTACAGCCCTCGGACATGAATTCTTGGCTGAACTCGTGCATGGCTCGCTGCAGGTGCGCAGAAGCGATGCTGACGTTGACAAAGTCAAGCTGATCCGAGGCCCAAAGTTCACCCGTCAGTCTGGCAGACTTGGTGATGCCCTGAAGGTAAATATCTGACAAGGTATGGCCTTGACGCCGCCACTTGGTCAAAATTTTCCGCGTCTCCTCCATGCTGTTCATGGATGCCAGAGATAGCAGTTTGACTTGAATTTCATCCAGCGCCGCTATGCTGTCAAAGCTTGTGCCGCCTACAAGTCTTGGGCTGGCACCTAAGTCAAGCTTCAAATTGGTGTCCTCTGAGACAGGCGCCCAGGGTTGATTTGGCAAAGTAGTGGTTTTTTCAAATTTATATTGAGTCACGGCGACCCCCATCTTTGAGTAGACCAAGCTAGTTTCATTCAAAGCGAAGGAATCTCGATTAAGTGTAATCCCTAGTTAACAAATATATTGTCAATTTAGGTTGACACATGAGACTTGCCGCTATAGAGTTACGTCAGTTCATTTGTAATGAAAGCAGGTCATGCAGCAGTCTCAGCCACAGGTTTTATACACGCCAGAGCAGCGCGCCAAGCGCGATGCCACGCGTTGGACCTTGGTGCAAGGCGTGTTGGCACCCGTGCAGTTTCTGGTTTTTCTCGTGAGCCTGTATTTGGTGGTGTACAGCTTGAAAACTGGCGACTACACCGATTGGGCCTTGGCTTCAGTGGTTCTCAAAACTGTGGTGCTCTACGCCATCATGATCACGGGCTGTATTTGGGAAAAGGTTGTCTTTGATAAATACCTTTTTGCCCCCGCCTTCTTTTGGGAAGACGTCGTCAGCATGTGGGTGATGGCTTTGCATACCGCTTATTTGTGGGTTTGGTGGGAAGGCAGTTGGTCGGCCATTGACCAACTGTGGTTGGCCTTGACTGCCTACATCACCTACGGCATCAATGCCGCGCAATACATCCGCAAACTGCGCATGGCGCGTATGCAAAAACCGCTGCCAAGCAGGCTCGATACAACGGCTCAGGTGAGTGCATGAGCTCAGTCATTCCAATTCATCCAGAAATCAGCAAAGGCTGTACGGACGTCAGCCCTCTGGTGGAGCGCGGTCAGCGCGAGGTGTTTTGTGGTCTGACAGGCATTATTTGGCTGCATCGCAAAATTCAAGATGCCTTTTTTCTGGTGGTGGGCTCTCGCACCTGCGCACACCTGATTCAGTCGGCTGCGGGAGTCATGATTTTTGCAGAGCCGCGCTTTGGCACAGCCATCATTGATGAGCGTGACTTGGCAGGCCTGGCTGACGCCAACGAAGAGCTCGACCGCGTGGTCCATCAACTGTTAGCGCGTCGACCAGAAATTAAGTTACTTTTTTTGGTGGGCTCATGCCCCTCAGAGGTGATTAAATTAGATTTGTCTCGCGCGGCCTCCCGACTCTCTGCGCAACATTCACCCGCCGTAAGGGTGCTCAACTATTCCGGCAGTGGCATTGAAACCACGTTCACGCAAGGCGAGGACGCTTGCCTCGCATCGATGGTGCCCGATCTTCCATCGCCGCCAGCCCACGCTGAACAAGAGTTGGTCATCGTGGGCACGCTGGCCGATGTGGTGGAAGACCAGTTTGTACGCATCTTCAATCAGATGGGCATTGAGCGCGTTCGATTCTTCCCACCGCGTCGTGCGCAAGACATGGTGCCTATTGGCGGCAACACGAGGTTGCTCTTGGCGCAACCGTTTTTGGGTGATACCGCTCGTGTTTTACAAGCGCGTGGGGCTAAATTGCTGTCCGCGCCTTTCCCCTTGGGCATCGAAGGCACAACAGCTTGGTTGCAATCCGCCGCGACGGTTTTTGGTGTCACGCCAGAACGCTTTCAGGCTGCGATAGCAGCACCTGTGGCCAGGGCCAGTGCATCTTTGGCACGTGCCAAATTGCATTTGGATGGCAAGCGAATTTTCTTCTTTCCAGACTCGCAGCTTGAAATTCCATTGGCCCGATTTTTATCGCGGGAACTGGGCATGACTTTGCTGGAGGTGGGTACGCCTTATTTGCATCGCCAGCATATGGCCATGGAGTTGGCTTTGCTGCCAGAGGGGACTTTTTTATCTGAGGGTCAAGATGTTGAAAAACAGCTGGACCGCTGTCGCGCTTTGCATCCAGACATGGTTGTGTGCGGCTTGGGTTTGGCCAACCCACTGGAGGCTGAAGGCATGACGACCAAGTGGGCGATTGAGTTGGTGTTCACGCCGATTCAGGGCTATGACCAAGCGGGTGATTTGGCTGAGTTGTTCACCCGTCCTCTGCTGCGCCGCATGCGATTAGCCGCGTAAAGGAATCTGAGCCATGCAACTCACCCTCTGGACATATGAAGGACCGCCCCATGTAGGCGCGATGCGTGTGGCCACGGCGATGGAAGATGTGCATTATGTTTTGCACGCGCCTCAAGGGGACACTTACGCCGATTTGTTGTTCACCATGATCGAGCGTTTGCCAAAACGCCCGCCTGTGACCTACACCACCTTCCAGGCGCGCGATTTGGGTGGCGATACCGCTGAACTTTTCAAAACAGCCGCACGCGAAGCTTTCGAGCGTTTTTCCCCCAAAGCCATGCTGGTGGGCTCGTCCTGTACGGCCGAACTGATTCAAGACGACCCAGGGGGGTTGTGTAAAGCACTCAATTTACCGATTCCCGTGGTGGCTCTGGAGTTGCCTTCTTATCAGCGCAAAGAAAACTGGGGCGCTTCTGAAACTTTTTACCAATTGGTTCGCAATTTGGCTTTGCCAAAAGATGAGGTGGCTAAGTCTGAATCCACCAAGCCGCGCTGCAACATCTTAGGGCCCACCGCATTGGGATTTAGGCACCGCGATGATTTGACCGAAATTCGCCAGCTGCTCACCAACATGGGCATTGACATCAATGTGGTCGCGCCCCTCTCGGCCACTGCCGGAGATGTTGCTCGCTTAGCCGATGCCGATTTCAATGTGGTGCTTTACCCCGAAATTGCCAACTTGAGTGCGCAATGGTTGAAACGCAGTTTTGGACAAGCATTCACCAAAACCATACCCATGGGCCATGGCGCCACACGCGAGTTTGTCCGTGAAGTGGCCGAATTAGCAGGGCTCGATCCAGCTGCGGCGCTTGAAAAAGCTGTCTCGCGTGCAGACTGGTATGCGCGTTCGGTCGACTCCACCTACCTCACAGGCAAACGCGTGTTTGTGTTTGGTGATGCCACTCACGCCGTGGCTGCCGCGCGCGTCGCGGCCCAAGAGATGGGCTTTGCGGTGGTCGGCATTGGCACCTACAGCCGCGAATTTACCCGTGAGGTTCGAGAGGCTGCCGCGCTGTATGGCGTGGAAGCTTTGATCAGCGATGACTATTTAGAAATAGAAGCGCGGATTGCAGAGTTGAACCCCGAATTGGTGCTGGGCACACAAATGGAGCGGCATATTGCCAAGCGTTTGGGTGTGCCCTGTGCTGTTATTTCAGCGCCAGTCCACGTGCAGGATTTCCCTGCGCGGTATTCCCCTCAAATGGGATTTGAAGGCGCCAATGTATTGTTTGACACATGGGTTCACCCACTCATGATGGGCCTCGAGGAACATTTGATTGGCATGTTCAGGGGTGACGCAGAGTTCCATGAAGATGCTGCGCCTTCGCACTTAGGCGGTGGCGTGCACGCGCAAAGCCAGCAGGCGATCGCAAAAGCAGCTGCTGCGTTGCCATCTGGGCAAGCACCAAGTGACGTGCTCTCAGAAACTATCACGGTAGCGGGCTGGGATGCAGGTGCAGAAAAAGAACTCAAAAAAATACCCTTTTTCGTGCGCAGCAAAGCCCGAAGAAACACTGAGAAATACGCCACCGAGCGTGGCATCTCGGTGATCACGACGGAGACACTGTATGAATCTAAAGCTTACTTCTCTCAGTCATAAGGCCTCTACGCGTGACACCACGCCCATTCGCTTGGTGGTGGTGACGATGGACACGCATTTTGCAAGCTCTTTCAACCGTGCCAACCACCAGTTGAAGCGCGATTTTCCAGGGCTGAGCTGGTCCTTGCACGCAGCTTCAGAATACACGGGCAACGAGGCACTGATTGCCAAATGCAAGGCTGACATTGCCGCTGCCGACATTGTGTTGTGCGGCATGTTGTTCCTCGAAGATCACTTTTTGCCCATCTTGGATGATCTGCACGCCCGCCGCATGAATTGCGATGCCATGGTGTGCATGGCCAGTGCGACAGAAGTCACACAGCTCACGCGCTTGGGTCAGTTTGACATGAGCAAACCGGCCAGCGGGCCGATGGCTTTATTGAAAAAATTGCGTGGCGGCAGCAAAGACAAGCCTGCCACAGGCGGTGCTGCACAAATGAAAATGTTGCGCCGCTTGCCTCAATTGCTGCGCTTCATTCCGGGCACAGCGCAAGACGTCCGTTCGTACTTCATCACCCTGCAATATTGGTTGGGGGGCTCGGACGACAACGTGTTGAACATGGTGCGTCATCTGATTGACCGAGGTGCCGATGGCCCTCGTAAATCACTGCGTGGCAAGGTCAAGGTGGAGGCCCCCGTTCATTACCCTGAAGTGGGCGTTTATCACCCCCGCATGGGTGGGAAGTTCAGTGAAGACGTCAATGCCTTGCCAGTGCCCAAAGGCGTAGCGCTCAAAGGCACCGTGGGTATTTTGTTGCTGCGCTCCTATTTGTTGTCGGGTAACGCCGGGCATTACGATGGCGTGATTGCGGCACTGGAAGCCCAAGGTTTGCGCGTGATTCCAGCTTTTGCAGCGGGCTTGGATTCGAGGCCGGCGATTGATGCATTTTTCTTCAAAAATGGTCAAGTCTGTGTCGACGCCGTGGTGTCACTGAGTGGCTTTTCACTCGTCGGTGGCCCCGCCTACAACGATGCCAAGGCCGCCGAAGAGGTGTTGGCCAAACTCGATGTGCCCTATGTCGCGGCGCACCCCGTTGAATTTCAGACGCTGGACCAATGGGGGGGCTCTGACCGTGGCTTGCTGCCCGTTGAAAGCACGATCATGGTGGCCATTCCCGAGTTGGACGGATCGACCAGCCCCATCGTGTTTGGTGGGCGCCCAGGCCCGGCAGGCGTGACCTGCACAGGTTGCCATCATGCGTGTACGTTTGGTGAAAGCACCAACGCCCAAGACATGCACTCTTGCCCAGAGCGCGCCATCATGTTGGCAGCGCGTGTGAGCAAATTGGTGGCCTTGAAGCGCAGCGAACGGCAAGACCGCAACGTGGCCATTGTGCTGTTCAACTTCCCGCCCAATGCAGGCAATATTGGCACGGCTGCTTTCTTGGCTGTGTTCGAATCTTTGTGGAACACCCTGACCGCTATGAAGATGCAGGGCTACCAAGTTGATGTCCCGGCCAGTGTGGATGATTTGCGCGATGCCTTGCTGCTCGGCAATGCGTCGCAATATGGCGCTGACGCCAATGTGCATGCTTTGATTTCTGCGGATGACCATGTGCGCCGCGAGCGTTGGCTCAAAGAGATTGAAGCGCAATGGGGTCCAGCCCCAGGACGCCAGTTGAGCAATGGCAGTTCCATCTTTGTTTTGGGCAAGAAGTTTGGCAATGTGTTGGTCAGTGTGCAGCCTTCGTTTGGTTATGAAGGTGACCCCATGCGTTTGTTGTTTGAAAAAGGTTTGACACCCACGCATGCTTTCTCGGCTTTTTACCGCTACCTGCGTGAGGACTTCAAAGCGCATGCGGTGCTCCACTTTGGCACCCATGGTGCGCTGGAATTCATGCCGGGTAAACAATCGGGCATGAGCGGCACCTGTTGGCCCGATCGTTTGATTGACGATTTACCCAATATTTATTTGTATGCCTCCAACAACCCCTCAGAAGGTGCGATCGCCAAACGCCGTTCGGGGGCGACCTTGATCAGCTACTTGACCCCACCCATTACCCAAGCGGGTTTGTACAAAGGCTTGAACGAGTTGAAGTCATCGCTTGAGCGGTGGCGGACTCTGGAGAGTGGCAATCGCGAGCGTGTTGCCTTGGCTGCGGTCATTCAAGCCCAAGCGGTAGAACTGGATTTGTTGGCGGCAGAGCCTGCTTGGGATGCGGCCCATATGGGCACGGAGTTGGACCAAAAAGTGATGCGCTTGGGTGAAGAAATGCTCGAGCTGGAATACGCCCTCATTCCACACGGTTTGCATGTGGCCGGTCGTGCCCCCAGCCCTGCGCAGCAAGTCGATATGCTGCTGGCCATGGCCGATGCCAACCATGGGGTGCAGCTTGAGCGTGCGTCTGTTGAAGCCTTGGTAGAAGGTCACTCGCCAGAGCGCGCTTTGGCGGCTGCAGGTTTGCCACGCCAACACGCCAGCCTTGATGTGTTGCGCGAATTGGTGGCGTCTCAGGCCCATTTGGCCGTGGACACGGAAGTCTCTGCCATGCTGCGTGCGTTGGACGCCCGATACATTCGACCCGCACCGGGCGGCGATATTTTGCGCACGCCCGCTGTGCTGCCCACGGGCCGCAATATCCATGGGTTTGATCCCTTCAGAATTCCAAGTGCCATGGCCGTTCGGGATGGCAAAGTTCAAGCGCAATTGCTGATTGACCGCCACTGTGCGGATGGCAACCCTTTGCCGGAATCGATTGCCATGGTCTTGTGGGGCAGTGACAACCTGAAGAATGAAGGCGCGCCGATTGCACAGGCTTTGGCCCTGATGGGGGCGATGCCACGCTTTGACAGTTATGGTCGGATTGCAGGCGCGAGCCTCATCGATTTAGAGGAGTTAGGACGTCCACGCATTGACGTGATCATGACTTTGTCGGGCATCTTCCGCGATCTCATGCCCTTGCAGATCAAGCTGTTGGCTGAGGCGGCATATCTGGCTGCGTCTGCCGACGAGCCGCTGGAGATGAACTGGATCCGCAAACATGCCCTGGCCTACCAGCAAGAGCACGGCTGTAGTTTAGAAACGGCCGCATTGCGGGTCTATGGCAATGCAGAAGGTGCTTACGGCGCCAACGTGAACAACCTGGTCGAGAGCAGCCGTTGGGACGATGAGGGCGAACTGGCTGAAACCTACAAGCGCCGCAAAGGCTTTGCCTACGGCCGCACAGGGCGAGCCGTGCAACACACAGCCCTCATGCAAACCGCCTTGGCTGATGTGCAGTTGACTTACCAAAATCTGGACTCGGTCGAGTTAGGTGTGACCACCGTCGACAACTACTTTGACACCTTGGGCGGTATCACGCAAGCGGTGAAAGTGGCCAAAGGAGGCAAAACACCGCCCGTCTACATCGGTGACCAGACCAAAGGCCATGCCGCTGTGCGCTCTTTGAAAGAGCAGGTGTCCATCGAGTTGCGGACCCGCATGCTCAACCCCAAGTGGTTTGAAGGCATGCTCGAGCACGGCTACGAAGGCGTTCGACAAATCGAAGCGCATGTCACCAACACCATGGGCTGGTCCGCCACCACGGGCCAAGTGCAACCTTGGGTTTACAAACAACTGTCTGAGACGTTCATGCTGGATCCTGCCATGCGCGAACGCTTGGCCAAACTGAATCCGACGGCCTCCGCGCGAGTGGCCAACCGTTTGATCGAAGCGTCTGAACGCAACTATTGGCAACCCGATGCCGAGACCTTGCAAGCCCTTCGCCAAGCAAGTGAAGAACTGGAAGATCGCCTAGAAGGCGTTTATGAAGGAGCCCCAGCATGACAGTCGCCACCCTGCCGTTTCCAACGGTCAAACGCAATCCCAAATTAGACGGGGAGGGCAGCCTACAAGTTCAACTCGACCCCGATGTGAAGATTGGCAATGCCAAAGTGTTTGCCATCTACGGCAAAGGCGGCATTGGTAAGAGCACCACCTCTTCAAATTTATCGGCTGCTTTTTCAAAAATGGGCAAACGTGTCTTGCAAATTGGCTGTGACCCCAAACACGACAGCACCTTCACGCTCACCAAGAAGATGCTCCCCACGGTGATTGATGTGCTGGAAACCGTTGACTTTCATGCCGAAGAATTGCGCGTCGAAGACTTTGTGTTCGAAGGCTACAACGGCGTGATGTGCGTGGAAGCCGGAGGCCCGCCCGCAGGCACAGGCTGTGGTGGTTATGTGGTGGGTCAAACGGTGAAACTCCTGAAAGAGCACCACCTGCTGGAAGACACTGATGTGGTGATTTTTGATGTGCTGGGCGATGTGGTGTGCGGTGGTTTTGCAGCGCCTTTGCAGCATGCCGATCGCGCCATGATCGTCACCGCCAATGACTTTGACTCCATCTTCGCGATGAACCGCATTGTCCAAGCCATTGGTGCCAAGGCCAAAAACTACAACGTGCGTTTAGGTGGCGTCATTGCCAACCGCAGTGCAGCCACGGACCAGATTGACAAGTACAACGACCGCATTGGTTTGAAGCTGGCCGCGCACTTCCCCGATCTGGATGTGATTCGACGCAGCCGCTTGAAAAAATCAACGCTTTTCGAGATGGAGCATTCGCCCGAGTTGGAAGCCGTGCAAAAAGAATACATGCGACTGGCTGCCAACATGTGGTTGGGCGGTGAGGCCTATTCTGCGGTGCCCATGAAAGACCGCGACATTTTTGATCTCTTGGGTTTTGATTAAGGGCTTTGGCGATGACTGACATCACTTACGAGCAACGCCGCGGTCAAATCGAAAACTATTTCGACCGCACTGCCGCGGCCGCCTGGGCCACCTTGACTTCTGATGCGCCCGTGGGACGCATTCGCGCCACCGTGCGTGCGGGACGCGATCAAATGCGATCGACTTTGGTTTCCTGGTTGGGGCAAGACCTCAAGGGCAAACGCATTTTGGATGCGGGTTGTGGCACAGGGGCGTTGGCGGTTGAAGCGGCCCGTTTAGGCGCTCAAGTGGTGGCCATTGATTTGTCGCCCACCTTGGTCGATTTGGCGCGCGAAAGAATTCCGGCCGACGTCGCACACCTGGTGGAGTTTCACAGTGGTGACATGCTCGACAAAGGTTTGGGTCACTTTGACCATGTGGTGGCCATGGATTCCATCATTCATTACCAAACCGAAGATGCCGTGCATGCCCTGAGCCAGTTGGCGGAACGCACGCGCCAATCGATTGTGTTTACCTTTGCACCGCGCACACCTTTTTTGGCCATGATGATTTCTGTAGGGCGTTTGTTGCCCAGAAGCGATCGTGCGCCTTGGCTAGAGCCCATGGCTGAGAAGCGCATTGCAGAACTCATGCGGACGCACGCGTCCTTGAGCGACTGGCGCTGCGCTCGCGCACACAAGGTGTCCAGTGGTTTTTACAAATCCAAAGCGATGGAGTGGGTTCGCTCATGAGAGCCAAAACGTTTACCAAATTTGCTAAGCAAATACCTACGAGTTGGCTGCCGTTCGCGGACGTGGCCAGCCCTGGCTTGCCGATGGCGCGTTTGTTGCGTTTGTCTTTGTTTAAGTTCACCATGGGCATCACAACCGCCCTGATGATTGGCACGTTGAACCGCGTGATGATTGTGGAACTGTTCGTGCCTGCTTGGTTGGTCTCGATGATGTTGGCACTGCCTCTTTTGGTGGCGCCATTTAGAGCCGTCACGGGGTATCAATCCGATATCCATGTCTCTGCATTTGGGTGGCGTCGCGTCCCCTATATGTGGGGCGGCACCTTGATTCAATTTTTGGGATTGGCCGTCATGCCCTTTGCCTTGCTGGTCTTGTCGGGTGGCGGGCAAGTCCCCGTGCCGGACTGGGTCGCTCAAGGGGCTGCTGCCATCGCTTTCTTGATGGTGGGGGCAGGGCTGCAAACCTCACAAACCGCAGGGCTGGCTTTGGCCACCGATCAGGCCAGTGAAGAAACACGCCCGCGCGTGGTGGCCCTGATGTACACCATGCTCTTGGTTGGGGCTGTCTTTGGCAGTCTGGTGTACAGCTTTTTATTGGCTCGATTCACGCCTGAAATTTTGGTCCAAGTCGTGCAAGGTACGGCCTTGGTGGTGTTACTGCTCAACAGCGTGGCGCTGTGGAAACAAGAACCTCGCAATCCTGAACGTGTGAAGTCCTTGAAGAACGAAATTCGTCGTCCTTTCAAAGCGGTTTGGGCTGAATTCATTGCCATACCCAACGCCAAACGCTTTTTGTGGGCCACTGCTTTGGGGACCATGGCCTTCAATATGCAAGACATTGTGCTCGAGCCCTATGGGGGTGAAATTCTTAAATTGAGTGTGGGCGCCACCAGCGCTCTGACTGCGATGTTGTCAGGCGGCGGGTTGTTGGGTTTTTATGTGGCGGGTCGCCACTTGGCAAAAGGCATTGATCCCATGCGCTTGGCAGCTTATGGCGCATTGGCAGGTTTGCCTTCATTTGCCGCGGTGATTTTTTCAGCCCCCCTCGATGCTGGCTGGTTATTCAGACTTGGCGCACTGGGGATCGGCTTTGGTGGTGGCTTGTTTGCGGTGGGCACTTTATTTACCGCCATGCGTCTAGAGGCTGCTTTTATAGGCTTGGCCTTAGGTGCTTGGGGGGCTGTGCAAGCCGCCGCCGCTGGTTTGGCCATGTTCATGGGCGGCGCTTTGCGCGATGGCGTGAACACGCTCACTGCCCAAGGCGCCTGGGGCTCTGGGCTGACAGACCCCTCAGTGGCCTATAGCGTGGTCTATCACGTCGAAATGTTTTTGTTGTTCCTCACCCTGATTGCGATTGGCCCCTTGGTCAAACGCAGCACCTCTTTCTTACCCGCTGTCCCCTCAACCCTCGGTATGACCGAGTCACGCATTTAGTTGTTCAAAGGAGAAATGATTATGCAAACAGTAGGCAACATCACTGGCTACATCGATTTAGCTCAGATACTGCTTTATGTATTTTGGATATTTTTTGCTGGCCTGATTTGGTATCTCGTGATGGAAAACCATCGCGAGGGCTACCCCATGGAGTCCAGCAGTAACGGACGTGTTGTGGTCAAGGGTTTTCCAATCCCTGAGCCCAAAACATTTTTGCTAGAGACTGGCAAAAGTGTGACGGTGCCTGATCTCACGCGTAAAGAGCCCGCTTACAACGCCGTGGCCACTAGCCCAAGCTCAGGTTCACCAATTGCACCTAAAGGCGATGCCATGACGGCAGCTGTCGGTCCTGGTGCTTATGCCAGTCGCGAAGATGTTCCTGAGATGACCAGCCATGGCGTGCCACTGATTCAACCTCTGCGAATCGCCAGCACATTCTCAGTTGCAGAGCAAGATGTCGATCCGCGAGGATTGCCTGTCATGGCCGGCGACGGCAAACAAGGCGGCACGGTCAAAGACATCTGGATTGATTCCGCTGAAATGATGTTCCGATATTTGGAAGTTGAAATCGCTGGCGGTCGCACAGTTTTGTTGCCCATGATGTTTTCCCTGATTCGCAGAAACCAAGTTGAAGTGCATGCTATCTATGCAAGGCATTTCGCTGCAGTGCCTGCGCTGCGAAACCCTGACCAAGTCACGAAATTGGAAGAAGAAAAAATCAGCGCGTATTACGGTGGCGGAACGATGTATGCCGATGCCAAGCGCGGTGAGCCGCTGATTTAAGAATCTGTGTCCTTGTTAATGAATTGTCAGATGACTAGCTGTTGAGGAATCAAAATGCCCATCGAAAACCTTGGTCATGAATATGAGTTTGAACCGCAGTTTGGCTTGCCTGAGAGATTGCCCGCCGATGAGTTCATTGTTTGGCAAGGCTCACCCGATGCGGGGGCCTTGGCCTCCTCAGCGTTTCACATCAAAAAACTGGCCATCTATTTCATGCTCCTGATGGGCGCATGCGCTTGGCCGGCGTTAGATGAGGGCGCTTGGGCGGTGGTTTTGTCGCTCAAATGGATCACGCCAGTGGCCATTGTGGGACTTGCTACGGTCTGGTTGATGGCTTACTTCACCTCGCGCACGACGGTCTACACCTTGACCAATAAGCGGGTGGTCATGCGTTTAGGCATTGTGCTCACGGTGACTTTTAACTTGCCACTCAAGCAAGTCGCGTCAGCGGATGTTCGCGTTTTAGACCATGGCGCTGGTGACATCACCCTGGCTTTGCAAGGGTCAGACCGAATTGCATGGGTTCATTTATGGCCCAGCGTCAGGCCTTGGCGCATCAGCAAACCAGAGCCGACTTTGCGAGCCATTCCCCATGTGCAAGAGGTGTCTGTCAAGCTAAGAGATGCTTGGACTCAAGCCACAGGCCTAGCTGCCAATGCCGCACCCAGTGTTCAGGCAGATAGCGCTAAGTCCAATAACTTGCAAGTGAGTTTGACATGAACGCCTCGCACACATCCACCTTGACGCGTCGAACTGCGCCTGATCACTTTCCTCAGTGGGTGTTGTTTTGCGCAGCGGGAATTCTCGCTTTTTCATTGATCTC
>Ga0114979_10000887_pt1 | contig 19902 bp, 19 predicted proteins | sample S_140625_EF_Meta_FD_87315 | JGI IMG/M metagenome (GOLD analysis project Ga0114979, IMG submission 87315) | Freshwater microbial communities from Lake Simoncouche, Canada to study carbon cycling - S_140625_EF_MetaG | ecosystem: Environmental > Aquatic > Freshwater > Lake | place: Lake...
AAATCTCTTGGGGAGATTTATGGGCGGGCTAAGAGCGAAAGTCTGCCCGAAATCCGAGCAACCTTCACACCACCCGGCAGGCTCGACTCCCCTTGACCACGCCAAGAAGTGACCATCGCCTCAACCCCAGAGAGGTGATCAGCGCTGACAGAGCCGCTGGGCGCTCCCGCAGCATAGATCGCCGCTCGAAGTACCCGCGATCGGATCGCCCGAGGTAGCTCGGCCAAGGCAGCGCAATCCAAATCGCTCAAATCAACTCGTGAGATAACTGCCTGTGCCATCTCATCTAAGGCATCTGCGTCATCACGCAAAATTGCCGCGCTTCGCGCAAGAGCGGCTGCGATACCAGGGCCAATCTCTTCTTCCATTACCGGCATCACTTTATTTCGCACACGTACTCTAGAAAATTTCTCATTAATATTGTGCGGATCGTTCCAAGGAGTTATCTCGGCTTCAGTACATGCGGCGACAGTTTGTGCTCGAGTCAATTGTAAAAAGGGGCGAGCATATTTTCCATTAACAATTGCCATCCCCGATAAAGATCGAGTACCTGAGCCACGAGCTAACCCAAGTAAAACAGTTTCTGCTTGATCATCGCGTGTATGTCCTAAGAAAATTTGGGCTGCGCCGTAGGTATGAGTAATTGCATCTAAGGCCGCATACCTAGCGTTGCGCGCATCGGCTTCTATGCCAGATTTCTCCGCGACTAAAACTTTTTCGATAATCACTTCTTGATAACCAATCGCTTTTAATTGTTCTTGTACTTTCTTGGCTTGATCCCCTGAACCACTCTGCAATTGATGATCAATTGTTACGGCGATCAAAGTGATCGCTAATTCCGGTGCCTCTTTAAATAAAGCGTAAGCAAGCGCAAGTGAATCTGCACCACCCGAAACTGCAACAATTGCAGAATCTCCAGCGGTTAAATTTTCAAGAAATGGGCGAACTGCGTTACGAAGATCAAGCAGCGCCGAAGTCATGGGCCAACTCTAGACCCGACCACCGAATGGCATAAGTCCTTTAACGCTATAGATACTGGAGTAAAGCAACCCTTTGTCTTTGGAATTTGCTTCCCACATCATTCCGTCACCAGCATAGATAGAGATATGGTGAATCGAAGAAATTGTTCCTTTATATGAATAGAAGAGCAGATCTCCGGGGACAAGGTCGTTCAGCGAGACATGCTTGGTGTAACCAGCATAAAGTGCGGAGTTAAGGCGATCCCAGTTTGGCCAGCCAAGTCCTGCAGATCTATATGCGGAATATACAAGACCAGAGCAGTCAAATGAATTTGGTCCTTCGGATCCCCAGATATATGGCTTACGCGCTAAGACTTGTTTCTTCGCAAATGCTACCGCGACGGCTCGTTGCGATTCGCTTGTTCGAATTGTTGAACGACCCTGGAAACCGATATCAGGCCATATTTTCTTCTGCCCGCCGGTATTGGCAGCGGTATTTGCCAAACTCTCTTCAAGAAGCGCCAACGCACGTTGTTGTTCAAGAGTAATGCGTACTCTCTTTGCACTTGCTAATTCTCGTGCCAACTTATCTTGGATGGCTTGTAACTTATCAACTTCTTTTTGTTGCAGCGCTTTGGCATCATCAGCAACTTTCTTTGCCGCCGCTACTTTTGCAGTCGCTCTTTCTTGGGCAATCTTTGCTTCATCTGCTCTCGCTTTTGCAGCGCGCGCAACGACCTCAGCCGCCTTATAGCGATCCAGCGCCATTGAATTCTGCGCTCCTAATTTATCTAAAGTTGTGATTTGATCAATTAAATCCTGGGGACCGTTAGCGCTCAGTAAAGGTTCAATTTCAGTCAAAGAACCACCCAATATGTAAGCACTTGCTGCCATCTTTCCAATTACACGATGAGCTTCTGAAACTGCTAGCTGAGTTTCCCGGGCGTATTCTGCGGCTGCTTTTGCCTCAGAGGTCGCCACTGCTAATTCTTTTCTCGCCCTTACATACAAGGCTTGCGCGGCGCTTGCCTTTGCCGTTAATGAACGTAAAGTTTGATTAGCCTCCGCTAACTTCTTTGCCGCTGCATCTGCCACCTTCTTCTTTGCTGCTTCGGCTTTCTTCGCCGCCTCAATTTGTGCCAGGGTTGGTTTTGGAGTCGCCGCGATGGCAGGGGTAGTCGTAAGCGTCAGCCCAATAATTATGGCTAGCACTGCGGCTTTACTGCGACGCGACACAAAACCCCCAACAAGTAAGACCTCAGAATAAATCAGATTTCTGAGGAACTTCTGTGATTTCGGCAAGTGTCGCTAGTTGGATACGTCTCGCTTGGTAAATAGAACTGTTGCAATCACTAGTGCAACGCTGACATAAATCGCCGAGAGGGAGAGAGCGTGAGAATACGAAACGTTTTGGCTGCCACCGGTTGCGATTGTCGATAGCTGATTTCCGGGCAACCAATTTAAGGTGCTGGATTTAAGCGCACCAACAATGTTTTCGATAATCAATAACCAAAGTACGCCAAGTGAAATCGAACTAATCGGTGAGCGAAGAATTATTCCTAAAACCATTCCGACAATTCCAAATCCTAGAATTGAGAGAAAAACATTTAGCAGGGTCTTTGCAATCTCTAGGCGGCCATCACCGTTAAACCAGAGCTCGGTGCTGACGTTCTTGCCTCCAGCGAGTGCATATGAGACTCCAATCGAAATCACCGCGCTGACCAAAGTCATGACCATTGCAAAGACTTTCATGGAGACTAACTTGCCAACCAAAATTCGGATACGACCTGGTTGTCGGACTAAAAGGTTACGCAAAGTTCCAAGTGAATATTCTTGCGCAGTCTGAGCTGCAAAGACACAGAGTGCGACGATACCGAGAAGACCACCAATGCTTGAGAAAGATTGTGTAGCGCCGCTAGATAAAGAGAGCATCTCGCGGGTAATTTGCACACCACGGTCACCGTTTCCTTGTGGTGAATCAATCATCAAAAAAAGTACAGAAGAGACTAAAACACTAAAGAAAGAGACCGCGCCGAGCGTGCCCAAAAGCAAAGTAGGGCGGCGTAACTTTCGCCATTCGGCGAAGAAAATTCGAATGATGCTGCCAATCATTTCTGATCTCCTGTCAGCTCAAAGAAGGTTTCTTCCAGGTTTGGCATCTGAGGTGACAATTGAGTTATCAAAATTCCACTTTCAAAAGCCAGTTTATTTAAAGTTCCCGCCCATTCGGCCGGGCCTTCAATGTGCGCAGTGCCATCGCGTAAGTGAGCTTTGTGACCCGCGTTCTGAGCTAACTCAACTATTTTCTGCAAATCTTCTTCGCGTTCGGTTTTTACGATCATAAATGGTTGTTGCTGATCAAAGAGCTCTTGGATTGGCCCGGCGAAAACTACTTCACCTTTTCGCAACATAACCAAATATTCACTGATTAGTTCTAGCTCTGATAACAAGTGAGATGAGACAAATACAGTGGTTCCGTTATCTGCAAGGCTGCGAAGCAATTGGCGGATTTCTTGTATACCTTCAGGATCTAATCCATTTGTAGGTTCATCTAAAATTAATAACTTTGGATCCGGAAGTAAGGCTGCAGCAATTCCTAAACGTTGCTTCATTCCCAGCGAATAAGTCTTGTACTTTGAACCACCACGGTCGGCTAATCCAACTTGTTTCAGCAATTGATCGACGCGTTCTTGCGGAAATCCACCAAGGGTGGCTAATACTCTTAAATTCTCAGAGCCAGATAGCGCTGGATAGAAAGCGGGACCTTCGATCATTGCGCCAACGCTAGGTAGGTACTTATCTGGAGATGTAATTGGCTCACCTAATATTTGACCACTTCCACCCGTTGGAGAGATCAGCCCAAGGAGCATGCGAATCGTGGTCGTCTTGCCCGCACCATTTGGACCAACAAAGCCACAAATCGTCCCGATCGGAACTTCAAATTTTGCGTGCGAGACTGCAAGCCCGGTTCCGTATTTCTTGCTCAAATCATCAACTGAGATCGCTAGTTTGGACATGTATTGAATATAGCAATTGCACCTTAGAATTATCACTGTGAGTAAAGAGACCTGGGGCTATCAGCCACGCAATGAAAGGCCAGCGCCAGATTGGGAGTTAAATCCCCAAACTAGCGCAGTGCGTGCGGGTCTGGCACGTTCGGGTTTTGGTGAAACTTCTGAAGCGCTCTATTTAAATAGCGGATTTACTTATTCAACTGCGCAAGAAGCCTTTGATTCATTTTCTGACGAAACCGACCATTACTTATATAGTCGATTCCACAACCCAACTATTGCGATGTTTGAAAAGCGATTGGCTACGATTGAGGGCGCTGAATATTGTGTTGCAACTGGTTCTGGAATGTCGGCCATGTTTGCATCAGTTGCATGTTTGGTAGGCGCCGGTGATCACATAGTCGCATCCGCGGCGATGTTTAGTTCTTGCCACGTTGTGCTTACAGAACTCTTACCAAAGTGGGGCGTGACTGTTGAATTAGTTAAAGGCAACGATCCGGCAAAATGGGCTGCGGCTTTGAGCAAACCCACAAAGGTGGTCTTTATAGAATCACCAAGTAATCCGCTTATGGAGATTGTTGATATTCGCATGGTCAGCGATCTTGCCCATAAAGCAGGAGCCACAGTAATAGTCGATAACGTTATGGCATCACCTGTACTTCAAAAGCCACTTGAACTTGGCGCAGATGTTGTTATGTACTCTGCGACTAAACATATTGATGGCCAAGGACGTGTGCTTGCGGGCGCGGTATTGGGTTCTTTCTCTTACATCCACGAATATCTGATTCCATTTATCCGTCACACCGGTCCAACCCTCAGCCCATTTAACGCATGGGTACTTTTAAAATCTCTTGAAACAATGGAGATGCGCGTGCAGCGGATGTCCCAGAATGCACAAGCGATCGCAGAATTCTTTGAGACTCGGAAAGAAATAAAATCTGTTAGATACCCTGGTCTTAAATCACATCCTGATCGTGCCATTGTTTTGAAGCAGATGACAGGTGGCGGAAGCACGATTGGTATTGAATTTGCTGGCGGCCAGAAAGATGCCTTTAAGTTTATGGATGCCCTTCGAATCATAGATATTTCAAATAACTTAGGCGATAGCAAATCACTTATTACCCATCCAGCTTCAACCACGCAACGCCGCTTATCGCCAGAAGTTCAGGCGGAGATGGGTATTACACCTTCAGTGCTGCGATTATCGGTTGGTCTAGAACACGTAGATGATCTGATAAAAGATTTAACTCAAGCCTTTAACAATTGAGCGGCAACTAGTAATACCGACAATAGGCTCAAATAACTAATTGACCAGTGAAAGATCTTTCCTGCAGCTTTTTCGTAATTTTCAGAGCTCTCATCTAGGCCACGAAGCTGTAGCGCAAATACAACACCTAAGATCACATTTGCTGCCTGCGCCCATAATTGCAGATCTGCATTTATAAAAAGCGCGACAGATGAGGCAATCATCGCAATTGTGTATACCCACATCTGGCGCAGTAAATGAGTCTTGCTTGCTACAACTGGTAGCATAGGAATTCCAGCCGCGGCGTAATCATCTTTATATTTAATTGCTAGCGCCCAGAAATGTGGCGGTGTCCAGAAAAATATAACTAAAAAGAACGACCATGCGGTCACTGATAGTGAATTAGTAACGGCCGCCCAACCAATCAGCGCTGGCATACAACCGGCTGCGCCACCCCAGACGATATTCTGCGGAGTTCTCCGCTTTAGCGCGATGGTGTAAATAAATACATAGAAAGCAATTGCAATAAAAGATAATAAAGTTGCAAGTGGAGTTGTGTAAATTTGAAAAATAGCTAAAGAAAGTAGTCCAATACAAGTGGCGAAAATCGTAGCCTCTGATTTATTCAAGACGCCAGTTGCAAGTGGACGGTTAGCAGTTCGTTTCATTAACTTATCTGATTCAGTTTCAATCACCATGTTAAAAGCATTTGCGCTACCGGCAGCCAAGGTTCCACCAAGTAAAGTCGCGATCGTTGTTGAAAGAGCGGGTAATCCACCTTTGGCTAAGACCATCGCAGGCAGAGTGGAAACTAACAGGAGCTCAACGACGCGCAATTTCATTAGGTCTACATATCCACGGACTTTTGCAGCGGGATTTAGATGTGAAATAGCGGGCACAGGTCAAGACTACTCAACATTAATGCGTCGCGTTCTCATGATCATCTGAGGATGCTCGCTGATTGTGCGTAATCAAGAAAGGGATATGACAAATGACACCTCCCAATAAGCCCAAATGGATCCTGCTCGCGGTGGCGACGAAGAGGGCTGACTTCCAAAGGTAAACTCGCTGACTATGAAGATAAAAAAGGTGAGTTTCCTTTTTGTACTTGCTTTGGTAATTCCATCTCTACCGGTCAGTGCGAGTACAACAACTGATCAAAGCAAGTTAACTCTTATCAAGACAATTACTGGTGACATCTCCCCTAAATCGGTTCAAGCGTCGAACAATGGCTTAGTTAGTGCACACAACATGATGTATCGCCATAGCGTAACAATTTATGATGCCGAAACCATGGAACTTAAAAATACTGTCCCTGATTCAGTAAATCTTTTAAAATTTGGTTACTCCAAATATCCTGGAATTTATAAAGGCGCACCAGTAGAAGGTGCTTATTCACCCGATGGTAAATACCTATATTTCACTAATTATGCGATGTACGGCAAGGGATTTAAAAAAGAAGGGCACGACACCTGCTCACCAGCATCAGGTTTCGATTCAAGTTACTTATCGCGGATTAATTTAGCGAAAAACGAGATTGATGCGGTCTATCCAGTTGGATCTGTACCAAAGGTCGTAAAAGTAACTCCAGATAATAAGTACATTCTGGTTTCAAACTGGTGTTCTTACACAGTCACGATAATTTCAGTGGAGACGCAGAAAACGATTAAATCAATAAAAATTGGACGCTACCCACGTGGTATTTCGATCTCTAGCGATAGCAAGTACGCATACGTCGCAGAAATGGGTGGAAACCGAATCCATCAGATAAATCTTGAATCTTTTGACGTAACTTTTATCCCAATTGGACCTAACCCTCGTGCGATATCGCTTTCGCCAGATGACACCAAGCTCTATGCCACTTTAAATATCTCGGGCAAAGTTATAGCTTGGGATTTACAGACTAATAAAGCGATAAAGACAGTTGCAACTGGAAAATCTGCCCGAAGTTTAGCGATTTCATCCGATGGGTCTGCGCTTTTTGTGGTCAATTTCAGCAGCGGTACGTTATCTAAAGTTAGAACGTCGGATATGAAGGTAATTCAGAATATAAAAGTCTGTGCTGAACCAATTGGAGTCACCTTCGATTCATCGACATTAAGAACCTGGGTTGCTTGTTACGGTGGCTCTATTAAGGTTTTTGCTAACCAATAGTTGCTGTAACTGATTCATTTACTGTCAGCATTAATGGTGTGGCAATCTTGGACAGATAAGTATCTAATGACTTGCGCGCTAGCTGACTTGCAGAATACGTACGCTTAATCTTGTCCGCAATAATTACGAATGCATATTCACGATCACCCGATTGCACATAACCAGCCAAGCTTATCGTCCCAGAAAGCGTTCCGGTTTTGGCCTTCACTAAGCCAACAGCCTGTGGGGCACTTTCTACATAACGTTTTTGTAGAGTACCCGTTTTACCGCTAACGGGTAATCCATCGATAAGGTTAACTAATTGTGGATCTGAATGAATCTTATATAAGAGTTGCGATAAAACATTTGCTGTTAATTTATTTTCCTTAGACAGTCCACTGGCATCTTTAATTATTATCTTTGAAGGGTCAATCCCTAAATTAGTCAGGACCACTTCAAAAGTTTTTGCCACACCTTTATCATTAAATTGATTACCAGCAGCCATGGCTGCCAAACGTGCCATTCGTTCTGCAACGACATTATCGCTCCAAGTTAAAAACCAATTCATTATTTCTTTTATTGTTGGTGAATTGAATTGAATTACTTCTTCCAGGGAAAGCGATTGCGCCTTTGATTCGCTCACTCTTATCATCGTTGCACTTGCGCCTCTTTTTTTGTAATACGCTTTAAAATTTGCCACTTCGCTTGGATAAATATCGTTGTAATAAATTATTAGTTTCTTTACTGAGCCATCTGAGTTTCTTCTAATCGCATTAAAGCCGTTCGTTGCCAGGCCGTAAAAAGAAGTTCGATGCATCTTTAACGCTTCTTTGCTTTTCATGGATATCCAAGGGTCATAATCCCCGTTTATAACGAGAGAGTTCGGCCTGGTTCCTAATGAGATTGAAGTTGTAAAAGTTTTGGTGGGATCTAGGTACTTTAAGGTGGCTGACGCTGCTAGCAGTTTCATCAATGAAGCGGGCTTGCTTTGTACATTTGCATTTGATTCAAAGACTACTTCTCCAGTACTTACGTCAATAAGAGAAACAGCTGGATGGTTTAGGGCTGGAGCTACCGATAGACGGGCAAATACATTCGCTGCCGTAACCGGATCAAAGGCTGATGCATTTGAAGTTGCCAAAAGGCTCGCAGAAACTATGGCGGCGCCAAGAGCCAGAACTTTCTTCAATTGCACTTAGCCCTTTCTAGCGTTTAAACCTTATTAAGTTTAGAGTGCCGCTATGGAAATTAATACACCTGCCACGATTGGTCCAGGAGAATTCTTTCCGGTAGTCGGAGTAGGGCCGCACGAGAAACCTTGGCCAACTGGCGCGCAATATGATCCAGAGTTGCTAGAAAATGGTGATCGTCGAAATGTTTTGGATCACTATAGATATTGGTCGGTTGAAGCGATTGTTGCTGAATTAAATACCAAACGTCATAAATTACAGATTGCCATTGAGAATTGGCAGCACGATTTAAATATTGGATCTGTTGTTCGCACCGCAAATGCCTTTAATGTTTCTGCTGTTCATATAGTTGGCAAGCGCGATTGGAATAAACGTGGTGCCATGGTTACTGATAAATACCTGACTGTGATTCACCATCCAACGATTGCTGATTTTGCAACTTGGTGTAAAGAAAATAATCTGCCGATTATCGGAATCGATAACGTTCCAACATCAAAACAACTGGAAGGCTCACAACTGCCTGATTCTTGCGTTCTTCTCTTTGGTCAAGAAGGTGCGGGTATGTCTGATGAAGGTATTGCGGCCTGCCAAGTTTTGTATGCAATTCAACAATACGGATCTACTCGTTCTATGAATGCATCAGCCGCCGGTGCTATCGCGATGTATCACTGGGCGCTGCAGCACCTTCCCAAATTAAGCTAGTTGGTTAGTCACCTAGATCAGTTGGAGCGGGTACCTCTTCCATCGCCTCGCGCACAGCAATAAGGCGGCGATCAATCTCATCCGCCTCATCCATACGTCCTAGGCTGCGCAGTACCGTTGACATGCGAGTTTCAATATCAACGATGAGCTCAAAGTCTTTTGGCTCATCCTCAGAAATGATATGTAATACGCCATCTAAAGTTGCTAAGCCGTCATCTAATTTGCCCAGCAAAACTTCCGCTTTTCCATATTCAAGAAGTGCGAAGGTTTCACGGCGATGATCGTGGCCAGTTTCAAATACATCGATTGCTTTACGGGCGGCTTCTAGCGCTTTTTCGCCATCACCAATTTCAACATAGCAAGATGCAATTTTCTGATCACAACGAGCAACCTGGATTACTTCTTTCTCACTCTTAAAAATTAAGCGCGCATCTTTAAAAGTTTTAATTGCTAAATCATAATTCTTTAACTCGCGATAGGCACACCCGAGTAGATGTAGATCATTCGCGGCGCCAATTTGGTTGCCATCAACCAAATGCTCCTGCGCACACTCATCCATAATCTCAACAACTCTTTCAAAATTCTTCGAGGCATACCACCACTCGCCTAATGTGCAGGCGAGTTCAAGTGACAGTGGTGATTTACTCTCGCGCAAAATTTCTACAGCCTTACTCATTGCAGATGCCGCTTCATCCATGCGCTTTAGTTGATTTAAGTTATAACCAATTGCAGAGTAAGCCTGTGCAAGTCCTTCGCTAGATTCAGTTGCACCAAGTTCGGAGAAAATATCGCGCGCAGTTTCGGCGAGCGCTAAAGCTTCGTCATATTGACCGCGAGCAAAGATTCGGGCGGAGAGTTCGTAATAAGTATTTGCGCGATCGGCACCGTGTACTTCCGGTATTCGATCCCAGAGCATTTCCTCTGATACGAGCTCGTCTTGGCCATCATCTTCGCTCATCTATACCCCCGTGTCGTTTTCTTCTGGTGTCTTACGGTGAATGAGTGGAACCTACTCCGAATTCCGCCAAAAAATCGGGTAATTAGGTAGCCGGTGACTGAAGTTTTCGAGTGGACAGGCTCAACTTCCTTCCTTTACCCTTGGCTTATTGCAAGTCATTTGCATCTAGGAATATCCCCTTCAGGAGCCGAATGAACACGATCGTCAAGAACGCACCGCGTATTCCCCTGCGCGAACGCCTGACCCGTGACGAGTGGCGCCGAATGGCCGCCATGTTCGGCTTCATCGCCTTCTTGCACATCGCGGGAGCCCTTTTGATGTGGCAAGCAACAAATGGAAATTACGAGTTAGCCGATGGCAGCCTCTTTGGTTGGGGAACTGCGGCTCTGGCATACACCTTGGGTATGCGCCATGCCTTTGATGCCGATCACATCAGCGCAATTGATAACACAACACGAAAGTTAATGTCTGAAGGGCAGCGACCATTGGCCGTTGGCTTCTTCTTTTCTCTTGGCCACTCATCGGTAGTCGCTGCTTTAGCGATCCTGCTCAACTTTGGAATAAAGGCACTAGGTTCACAACTTAAGGATGAGAATTCATCGCTACACCATTACACCGGGCTAATTGGAACCACCGTTTCTGGAACATTCTTAATGTTGATCGCAATTCTAAATTTGGTTATTTTGGTATCAATTGTCACCGTCTTCCTAAAGATGCGCAAAGGTTTATATAATGAAGAAGAGCTTGAAAAACATTTAAACTCTCGCGGCTTGCTAATGCGTTTCTTTGGACCAATTGCCCGTCGCATCGACAAAAGCTGGAAGATGTATCCGCTCGGTATTCTCTTCGGTCTTGGTTTCGATACCGCAACTGAAGTCGGCTTGCTAGTTCTAGCTGGTTCGTCAGTTATCGCTGGTCTTCCATGGTGGGCGATTATCTCTCTGCCACTTTTCTTTGCTGGCGGAATGAGTTTGCTTGACACAATTGATGGTTCATTTATGAACTTTGCCTATGGCTGGGCATTTTCTAAACCAGTCCGCAAGGTTTACTACAACATAATAATCACTGGATTATCAGTTGCGGTTGCACTATTTGTCGGTGGTCTCGAAATATGTCAGGTAATCGCTGAACAACTCAATTTAACAGGTGGATTCTGGGATTACGCCCTGGCATTTAACTTAAATAGCGCTGGCTACTTCATTGTTGGCGCATTCGCTGTGGTTTGGTCTATCGCATTGCTTCTATGGAAATACGGCAAAATTGAAGAGCGTTGGCACAACACCGCGCATGCCGCGCAAATGCAACGTGGCGAGGAAAGTAACCACGCAGCAGCAGGAGTTGATTTGGGTCCAATTAAAGACGGCTGGAAGATCGACTAACTCTTACTTAGTTTGATCCGATTTTGTCCGATTGCTGCTCCCAATAAAACAATCAGAGCACCGACTGGTTCATACCAAAATAGCTGCTCTTGTAGAAATATAACTCCAACTATTACAGCCACGACTGGAGTTATATAAGTAACGCTGCTGGCAATTGCGCTCCCAGCGATTGCCATAATTCTAAAATTCCAAATATAGGCAAATCCGCTACCAAATACTCCGAGTGCCAACATCGCAAAGACTGGGCCAGGTCGATAAACGTCTCTTGCAATTCCATCGACTAAATAGAACGGCAATAACGTCACCGCCCCTGTTGTTACTTGTGCCGCCGCGATAGATTCAGATTGCAGCTTGTGAGGTATTACGAACCGGCGAGAATAAGGGAAAGAAAATCCATAACAAGTCACTGCAGCAAGTAAAACTAGAACCGCCCATAGTGGATTATCGCCAAGCCCTTGCCACACACCCAAAACAGTCAGTACTCCGATAAAGCCAATTCCAATACCGAGCACTTGGTAAAACTTCGGTTTCTCTTCTCGCGTGACTAACATGATTGCGATCAAAGTCATCAGCGGCGTTACTGCGTTAATAATTCCTGCCAGAATGGAAGTAACTTCAGTTTCGGCAAGTGCAAATAGAACTCCAGGGATTACATTGAGTAAAAGTGATACGACCCAAAGATGTCCCCATAACTTGCCAGATCTCGGAAGGGCGATCTTCTTATATTTTGCCCAAAGCAAGAGCGTTGCCGCACCTAGGGCGCATCTGCCAAAGGCAACTCCAAATGGAGTTAAGAAATCCAGGCCCAGTTTGATGAAGATAAATGAACATCCCCAAACAACACCAAGGGCTAGGTAGAGAGCTACCCAGTTACTTTTAGGCGAAGGAGAGGGCGAAGGCACCAAGTAATGATGACACAGTCATCCACACCCACCAGACATTGACGATTTCTACATGCCAATGATCGTGCGCATATATGCCAAGTCTAGATCGATTCCAGTTACCGAAGGCGATAAATACGGTAAGAATCAAGTGAACCATATTCAATATTGTTATCAAGTAATAGCAAGATGCATAGGCGCCGGAATAGAAAGTAAATGGTGCATTTGCAATCTGCATATTTTGATAAACGGTTGCGACAATGGCTGCAAAAAGTGCAACCAAGCCACCGAGCTTAAGCTGAGTTTGATTAGCAGCGCGGACTCCGCGTAAGCCAAATTGGTGAGCTAATAAACCAAATGCAGCAATCGCTGTCACATACCAAGAACTCGCGCTCGAAAGTGCAACCATCGCAGGAACCTCTTCAGTTGCCCGAGGTAGCCACATGTCGTTGACATTCTGACCTTTTAGATAGAAGAAGACGAAGAGAATGCTGAGTGCAAAAGCGATATCTGCAACCAGAATGAGAATTACTCCCAAACGGTTGCGGCTACCAACCACATCTGGATGTTCGTGATGGGGATTCGCATGGGTATCTAAACTCATTACTTGCTCCTTCCATATCCGTATGGATCCGATGTGACAACTGGCAACACCTCAAAGTTTTCAAGAGGTACTGGGTTAGCCACAGTCCACTCAAGGGTCTTGGCATGCCATGGGTTCATTGGGGCAGCTTGGCCATTTCGCCAAGAATCAATCACTGAATAAAGAAGAATTAGCATTCCGATCATGATCGTGTAAGCACCAATAGTTGTAATCAGATTGCCCTTGCTAAATATTTCAGCATAAGCCTCCACGCGACGTGGCTGACCTTGTAAGCCAACGAAGAACATGCCCATAAATGCCACATTAAAACCAATTTGGGTTAACCAAAAGGCGATCCAAGATAGGCGCTTATTTATCATCTTTCCGGTCATCTTTGGGAACCAATAGACAAGCGCTGCAATCGCACCTGTAAGACCTCCACCCATCAACGTGTAATGGAAATGTGCGGTAACAAACATTGAGCCGTGCAAGAAAGCATCTGCTGGAACATCAGATAGATAAATTCCTGTAATTCCACCGATCATGAAATTCCATAGCAGCGCAAAGATGGAGAGCGTTGGGACAGTCATCCAAAGCCGGCCACGCCATAAGGTGCCGATCAGAACCAAGAAGAGCATTCCCGTTGGTATGGAAATCAATTCGGTGGTTAACATAAATGGTGCGCTTAACAATGGCGCCCAACCGCTCATGTACATGTGGTGTGCCCAAACGAGAACTGAGAGACCACAAATTCCGGCAATTCCCATAACTGCGACGTTAAAACTAAAGAGCGGACGTCGTGTAAATACTGGAGCCATTTCCATAAGAGCCGCAACTGCAGGAATTAAAATTACATAAACTTCAGGATGTCCCATGATCCAGAAGAGATTTTCGTAGAGCCAACCGCTGCCGCCGAGCGCTGTGTTGTAGAAAGATGTGCCGAGCGCGCGATCCATTCCTGACATAACTTGGGAGAGGAAAAATACTGGGAAGGCAGGAAGTGCAAGAGCAACCGATGCCACAACACCATAAATAAAGATTGGTGTTCGGTTCCAGGTCATGCCACGGGCGCGCATGCGGACGACAGTCGTTGTGATATTTGCACCGGCCACCATTGTCGAGAGCGCAAAGATACAGATAAACATAATGTATCCATCCATACCAAGCGGTGATTGCCCGGCGAGCGGATTGTAAGCAGACCAACCTGTTGATATGCCACCGATAAATTGCGCCCAAATCAGCGGAATTGCGGCTGCGACAATTAACCAGAAACTAAGTGCATTAAGGCGCGGGAAAGCCATATCTCGTGCACCGATCATTATCGGCATGATGTAGTTACCGAATGGTCCAGTAACCATGATGATTGTTCCAACGATCATGATGATTCCGTGAGTACCAACAATTGAGTTGTAAGCCTGCGGGTGAATCCATCCTCCGCCTGCTTTACCTAAATTGGTTCTGATCAACATCGCGAGAATGCCACCAATACCAAAGATCACCATCGTTATTACGAGATATTGAATGCCAACGACTTTATGGTCAGTTGTGTATCTGAAGTAACGCTTGATGCCCATATCTTTGCCGGCGTAAAACATATTTTCTTCATGCGATAAATCTTTTCCCTGCACCCATCTAAATGGAGCTATCAGCGCACCGATACCGGTCATGAAGCCAATGAACCAGGCAATCATTGAAAGTAACGTAATTTTATCTTCGCGGGTAAATAGTGGGGCTGATTCAGAATCAGCAGGTAATAAGGCGAGAGATAGACGCCAAACGATAATCGCCGCGATAGCACCAAGTGCGAATGCAGTAAATATATTTAGCCGTTCAATAAGTGCTTTCTTTTCTTTCTTGGTTGCAAAAGTTGTCATTATCCGATCTCTCCTTCTGCTGTCCAGGTCGTATGTCCAGTATCTGGTTGGCTACCTAGCCACTTTTCATAATCCGATCTACTTTCAACAATTACTTTATTTTGCATGTAGGCGTGCAGGAGCCCACAAAGTTCAGCACATCGAATATCGAAGCTACCAATTTTATTTGGAGTAACAACGGTCTGTGTCACATAACCCGGATTTGCATCAATTTTAACGCCCATCTGAACAACCCAGAATGAGTGCTTAACATCTTTACTTGTGACATGGAAAACCACAGGTTGATCAACTGGTAAGTGCAGAACGTTTGATCTAACTCCGGCGCTACCGGGATAGTCGTAGTTCCAAGCCCATTGCTGGCCCGTTACATTTATATGGATAGCATTTTTATCAAGCAGAGCTTGATCATCCTTTTGCAATTCAATGAGCCCAACAACTAGAGCAAATAAACAAAGTAGCGCGGAAATAATTAAAAAAGTAGCAGTTGCACGTGGAGAACTACTTATATTGTGTTCAGCTTCTGGAGGTGGATTATCACCATAATGGCCTCTCTGAAAGAGCGCTTGAATCGCAATCGCCGCTACAAAACCTGCCACAGGTGATGACGCCCAGGTGAAGGTTATAATTATATTAATTACATTTTCCATCGTTTCAGAGGCTGGTTTACCCATCGCCCAGAACTGGAATTGACTTGAAAAATATCCAATTACTGCGGTGATAACAATCCAGAGAACTATCACTTGCTTTACATCTTTACGCTTCCACCACTTGCTTTGGAAGTAATCTTGTCCTGGGCTTCGAAGATCGCTCATATTTTTCTCCTTATGCCTTCACGATAAAGTGGCCGGACATATAACCCATTGCAGACATCGCATTACCAAATCTTGCGATCGTGCCGTCACCGCATGGGAATTCGCAATTCCATACATATTCACCTTCATCACCAGTGATGAATGTGAAGGTTGTCTTTGTTGGATGTTGGACATATCCGCTTTCAGTACCACCTTCTTCGGCAGCTCCAACTTCCTCATCTATAGACATCATCAACGGTACGCTGACAAATAATTGATCTTTGCCATCGGACATGCCATGGAGAGTAAATGTGTGGCCAACCATGTCGGCAGGAATATTTGTAATTATCGTTTCAGGAGAAGCATTTGCTTTCGCTTTTGTATCGAAGCTCTTAACAAATTTTGCAGTGCCATCAACTGTTCCACGCACGTGCGCGAAAAAATCATTATTCAAAACCTCACCCGAGTCATACTGAAATATCGTGATAGTTACAGCTGTGTGAGGTGGAACTTGAAAATTAGTTCCTGTTTTTGCATCAGCTAAGATTTCACCGTTTGGTCCGCCAAGTGCGTAACTAACCCAATCAGGATGAGCGCCGCCACCGGCGCCGTGATGGCCACCGAATGCGCTATTTGGGTAAACGTTTAAATTCAAACTCACTTGCGGATAAGACTTGCCATCTGGTGCGGTGTATAAACCAGCCGGTGTTGCCTGGGTAATCCCTGTGTCATTTTTAGCGGCTGCCACATAAGTTCCTATGCCCGCAATTACTGCGATGCCAATAATGACAGTACCTAACGCACCAAATAATTTGCGATCCATCGGTCTTCTTTCGCTCGATTTCGAATCCACGGAGGGTCACAAATATGTGATCGCGTTTGAAGTAGGGTACGCCGAAGTATCGAAATTAAATAGAGTTTGCTGGGAATTTCTCTATTTATTTTTTTAATTCAGGTCTACTCTCCATTAATTATGGAGATGCATAACCACCAATTGAGCGTGTGGGCATCATGGCAAATCGCTCCAGAAATCACTTTTCCACTTATCTTTTTGGCTCTGATCTATTTACGGAACAAGAGTGTGACTAATAGGCAGCGTCTCAGTTTTCTCTCAGGAATCGCCTCGATCTTTGCTGTGGTTATTACGCCGATAGGCGCACGAGCCATGGATTACTTCTCTCTCCACATGATTCAACATATAACTTTGATGATGATCAGCGGGCCGCTTTTGGTAATCGGTACGCCAAATTCATTCTCTCCCACAAACCGTTTATTTAAATTGTTTACCAATCCCGTTATTAGTTGGGTGCTTTATGCGGCGTTAATGATCGGTGTGCACTTGCCTGGTCCACATAAATTTATAATGGAAAATCCCTGGGCCCATACATACCTAGAAGTACCTTTATATATTGCTTTGCCGTACTTCTTTTACTTCAATTTACTTGACCGGAAATATAAGGAGCGTCGCCTCTCGCAGGCTCTTTCAGTAATTTCGCTATTTTTAATGATGGTGCCAGAGACTTTAACTGGATTCTTTATCTATGTATCTCGCGGCTCTTTATATAACGATATGTATACCCTCGATGACCAGCGACGAGGTGGCTCTCTCATGTGGGCGGGTGCGATGATTATTGATGCTATTTGGATCGCACTTGCGGTTTATCACTGGATAAAATCCGAAGAACGTAAATCAATCGAAATCGATCTCGAAATCGCAGCAGAACAGCGAGCCACCGGTGTCTGAAAGCGAAGAATTTAAAGCTCCGCAATGGGTGCAAGATGATGCCAACCCAGAGATAGATAAAGAACCGATTGAGCTAACCCAGAAGCAAAAGTATTTCTTAGTTGGAACACTGTGCACTGTTATTCCACTTTGCTTGTTAACTGGTTGGTACGAATTTGGCCGTGCGAAAGAAGGACACTGGCGCGCCTGGGTTTACACCTTTGAATGGCCATTCTTTGCAGGGGTTTCCATTTATATGTACCGCCGCATCATGCGCGGAGATATTCCACGTATTCCCCGTCCAGAATAAATGAAATCCTCGGTAGGGTTTGAACTATGACCAACGCCAACCCATTTGCCCAGAGAAGCACCCTTGAATTTGAACTTCCACCTTTTGCTCTTATAAAAGAGGAGCATTACCTACCTGCTTTTTATGAAGGCTGTACCCAACAGTTAGCTGAAGTTCAGGCAATTCTCGAGACTCCAGGTGCGGCAACATTTGAGAACACAATTGTTGCTCTTGAAAAAAGTGGACAGATGTTGACTCGGATGCTTCGCGTTTTCTTCAACAAATCATCGAGTGATACCAGTAATTCTTTAGACGTAATTGAGGAAGAGTTAGCTCCTAAACTTGCCGCGCATCAGGATGCTATTAATTTAAATCCTGTTCTCTTTGCTCGAATCAAATCTTTATATGACACTCGCGCATCATTAGGGTTAAACACCGAAGATGCGTGGTTGCTTGAGCGTTATTACAAAGATCTTATCCACTCCGGTGCACATCTAACAGAATCAGAACGAGATCGCCTAAAGCAACTTAATGAAGAACTTTCTAAGCTAGAGACGCAGTTCTCTAAAAATGTTTTGACCGACACAAATGACCTCGCTGTTCTGGTGGAAAGTGTCGAAGAACTTGATGGCTTGAGCGAGAATGAAATCGCATCAGCTGCCGCGGCGGCGAAAGAACGTGGCCATGAAGGTAAATGGCTTATAGCTATGGTCAATTTCTCTGGTAACCCAGTCCTTGATTCACTGACCAATCGTGAACTCCGCAAGAAAATTATGCAGAAATCTCTCGTTAAAGCTAGCCGCGCTAACGAGAGCGACAATAAGCCGATTCTTCTGAAAATAGTTAAGTTACGTGCAGAGCGTGCAAAATTATTTGGTAACAACACTCATGCCGAGCATGTGATTGCAATCCAAACTGCCGAGCACCCTGACAATGTCCATGCCATGCTCAAAAAGATTGCACCAGCTGCTGTTCGTAATGCCCGGGCCGAAGCAGAAGAGCTAAAGAAATCAGCTGGTTCAGATATTGAAAGTTGGGACTGGGGTTTTTATACCGAGCAAGTTCGACTCGAAAAGTACAACATTGATACCAGCAAAATGCGTCCTTACTTCGAGCTGGAATCAGTGTTGGAAAATGGAATCTTTTTTGCCGCTAACAAACTCTTTGGAATCACATTCAAGGAGCGTCCAGATTTAGCCACCTACCACCCAGAGGCCCGTGCCTTTGAAGTCTTCAATGAAGATGGCTCAGAGTTAGGGCTCTTCATTGGTGATTTCTACACGCGTGATTCAAAGCGTGGTGGAGCATGGATGAATAGTTTGGTGGTTCAAAATAGTTTATTTAACCAACTCCCTGTGGTTGTCAATAATCTAAATATTGCAAAGCCTTCCGCAGGTAAGCCAACTCTGCTGACTTTCGATCAAACTACAACTTTATTTCATGAGTTTGGTCATGCACTTCATGGCCTGCTTTCCCAAGTTAAATATCCACTGGTTTCGGGAACAAGTGTTCAACGTGACTTCGTTGAATTCCCATCTCAAGTAAATGAGATGTGGATTTTGTGGCCAGAGGTGGTAGAGAACTATGCCCGCCACTTTGAAACCGGAGAGAAACTGCCACAAGAGTGGATCGATAACTTAAATGCCGCATCCACTTTCAATGAAGGACACGCAACAACCAGTTATTTAGCCGCTGCAATTTTAGATTTAGCTTGGCACTCACTAACAAGTGAAGAAGCTGAAAAAGTTAAGGATGTAGAAGCCTTTGAAGCCCAAGCGATTAAGGACTATGGCCTTGATTTTGCACCGGTGCCAACGCGTTACCGATCTACTTACTTCTCACACATTTTTGCGGGTGGGTATTCCGCTGGTTACTACGGCTACATCTGGTCAGAAGTATTGGATGCAGACACCGTGGATTGGTTTAAAGAGAACGGCGGGTTGCAACGTAAGAACGGCGAGCACTTTAGAAATACTTTGCTGGGACGCGGTGGTTCGATTGATTCCATGCAGATGTTCCGCAATTTCCGAGGACGCGATTCAAAGATAGAACCGCTGCTCAAGCGACGCGGCTTGTTATAGAAAGTGGGCCCAGACGGGCTCGAACCGTCGACCCACGGATTAAAAGTCCGTTGCTCTACCGACTGAGCTATAGGCCCCACTGTAATTTGGCTAAATTACTGC
>Ga0114979_10000888_pt1 | contig 19897 bp, 15 predicted proteins | sample S_140625_EF_Meta_FD_87315 | JGI IMG/M metagenome (GOLD analysis project Ga0114979, IMG submission 87315) | Freshwater microbial communities from Lake Simoncouche, Canada to study carbon cycling - S_140625_EF_MetaG | ecosystem: Environmental > Aquatic > Freshwater > Lake | place: Lake...
CGAACGCAGGAAGTTTCTCGAATTTTTCGGTGTGTGGGCGTTAATGAAGAAGGAGGTGAGTGCCGATTTTGTGGTTTCAATGCTGGATGGTTGGAAGGAAGCGGATGTGCTTGCCTTCATTGGACGCTACAGCAAATGGTTTAACAGCCCGGTGAGTGGGGTGTACACAATCTATCATGAGCGGTTTCGAACGTTTTTGTTGCAAAAGATATCGGGTTCACAGCTGCGCGATATCAATAACCGTGTGATAAAAGCTTGTAATGAAGCCCTCACTCGTCGATTAAACGACGAATGGGAACGCTATGCCCTGGAATACCTGAGCGCGCATCTCTTGCAGCCATCTCTGGATACTATAGAGCGAGGCGGTGAACTGAAGGCGCTTGCCTACAACACAAACCATTGGAATCGACAGATAGAAGTAAGCAAGGACTTCGACTGGAGCAAGCGCTTGCTGAACGACATGATGCTCTGGGCTTCCAAATACGATGACGATGAGGTGATTGAATGCGCACTGAACAAAGTGGATCTGCAACATCTGGAGCATAACGATGCGTCGCGCATTGTGGAGTTGGTTGCGCAGAATGATATTGAAACGGCTTTGCTGAGAATTGAGAATCTAACCGGTAATGATATGATATGGCAGCACAAATTTCAAGTCTATTTGACCTGTCTGGATGCGCTGCGTTTTTCCATTCGCCATGATTTCGCAAAAAAGTACAAGGGAGCATTGTCTATCATCAATCATTTGGATGGACACTTACCTATAGACTTCTCGATGCTTGATTGGGGTGTGATGAGGTTGAAACGGAGTTTTGATATGTTTGAACTGGCATGTTGGTTAAGCGAAATTGGCTGTCCTTATACTCCTTTATTCACTCGAACCTCTGGATTCTGGAACACCGAGTGGAAGGTGCCAATCGATAGAATGCCCAAAAATCATATCGATGTAGCCCTTGAATGCGCCAAAGTCTCTCGACATTATGTCGGATTATGCAAGTTTGCAAAATGTTTTTCGGATTACGAAATGACAGATGCAGCAGCAAATGCAATGAGTCTTGTGAAATATCTTGCAGATTCTGAATCAGATATTTATCAATCGCTGCTTATTCGCGTTGAATTATCTAAAACATATTCTTTAATTGGGCAATCCCAAGGTTGTGAAGATACTATTAGGCAAAGCTACAGCCTAGTGCAGCAATGTGAGCAGCCCTACCAAAGAGCCATGATATTGGCGGCAATGAGTGCTGTAGCTAACGCCGTCGAAATACCCGAAACCGCTGCTGAATGGAAGCTAGAAGCAATTTCAATTACTGAGCAATTCGATGTAAGTTTCCGTGACTTTGCTAATAAGGAGATTGAAAATACCATAGAAGGTCAGGATACATTTTTTTCAACTTTCCTTGCGCTTGCGCAAGAGGAGGATGAACATATCACTGAGGCGCCTTCGTTTGAATTGGATGAAGTAACCAAAAAGGAATTGTTGGTTGAGTTGACGCGTAGAGTTGCAGAATCCAATCAAATAAACCTTTCGAGCCATTTAGTTAATTCCCTCGAGGAAGGGGTGTATCGTAGTTTTGCCATGCATAATAGGGCCATTGGATGTTTTAAATCAGACCCTGATAGAGTTGAAAACCTACTAGATGATATTCCGCAGGGACATTTTGGGGTTTACTATGCATTAAAGGCACATGCTCGGATCGGAACTATGTTATATGAAGCCGGCAATGTTGAATCGTCTGCTAACATGTTCAATAAAGGGATTGAGCTGCTTTTACTAGTAACTGATGATTATGAAAGACGTGCCTGTATAGCAGAGATGATTCAAGCAGCATGTGACCGAAGAGATTTCTTGTGGGCATTGGATAAGGTTCAGACTTTAAAAGAGAGCCAGGTTCAGGCCTATTGTTTCTCCCTAATTTCGATTGCATATTACAAACTAGGAGAGCTGGTTGAATCAGATGAGTATCTGCACAGAGCTGAAATGATAGCCAAAGACATGATTCGTGATACGGAATATTCGGGATGGGATGCAGTAGCGAGTATTTATTGCATACGCAGGGATTGGATTCAAACGGAGAATACTATTCAAAAATTATCAGTCAATCGTAAACGGCAAAAAGCCATGGGCAATTGTGCAGATTGGATGTTAAGGTCTTTTGGTTACCTGGAGGCAATGCGATTTTCTCTCGAATTTTCTAACGATGAAATGCGGATTAGAATGAGAAATGCGATATCAAGACAATTTATTCTTTCTCATTTTAGTTCAACCGATGTTATAAGTGAACTGAAATGTTCATTACTGTGTAATTCTAATCTTGAGCTGTGTCTCTATGCCTTGGCTATTAATAGACTATTCATTGAGGATGTCACTGAAGAAGAATTTTCGCGATTGACTCAAACGTTGAATCTTCAATGGGCCATCGATATCAAAAACTCCTTCATTGCAAACTAATCTAGTCTCCACCGGCCCCACCTAACTCCGCACCATCGTGGATGGGCTACACTCCGACGCATTGCAGAAGGACAACACATCCTCGTTGCCTCAAGGATTGGTGGGAGTGTATGAAGAAGTTATACCGCCGGAAAGTCAGGTGAACGAACGCAGGAATTTTCTGGAATTTTTGGTGTTTTCCTGAAGTTCTTCATGGTTTGGAACTGCATCAGGCCTAATCAATTGCCTTGAAATACACCGTTATGCATAACCTTGAATTAGCTGTTGTTTAGCATTTAGAGAATTGATAGCCTCCCATTTTCTTTTCCTTCCTTCAATTTGATCAGCAAATGTTGCCGTGGCTAGTTGATTTGCAGTCAATGGAATCTGTTTAATCAAGGGTTTAAGTGGATCTAATAGTGTTCTTAAATCACCTTCACATTGATTCTTATTGGCGTTATCAGGCAGTCCTTGCAATCGTCTGGCATGATTAATTGTAGCCCGCAAGGGAAACCACATGCCATCGAATAGAAAACAATAAGTTATGCCATTAGACCATTTGATGTTACTTACTATGCCGTGATGGGTCTTGGCTGCATCAATCATCGCTTGAAAAAGAGAATCTTCGTTTATCATTTCTTTGATATCTGTATTTAATTGTCATAAAAGTACACAAAAGTGATTCTGAAGCTGCATGGGTGTCCAAGTTAAGTGATAGGCGCTATTCAATTGTATGGGTGGTCTATTTCTAGAAATGGACAACGCTCTATTCCAATCAAGTGTTTCCTGCTGCGCTGCTGTTTTTCCTTCATGAATGGAAAACTGCGCATACCCGGCATTCATATTCAGAGGAGGTTGGAGGTATGTTTCGTCGTTGGTGACGAATAGCATGGTTCCTTGCTTCACCTGTGGAAAGGATGCTTCATAAAGTTCAAGTCGTTTGACATCTTTCCAAAAGTCATAGCATCCAATATTCTGTGCTCCATGGTGACCAAGCGTCATAAGTTCATCATTACCTAATACGGAAAGTGGTATCTGCTGGCTCTTTGTTTTAAATTTTATTTCAATCGGGTAGTAGAAGCCGTCCTTTAGTATGACAAGATCAATGTAAATGTTATTCGCATCGGTCCAGGGATAGCTGGGAATCATGCCGGCCGGGATATGCTGTTCGACAAAAACCCGATCAAAAGCACCAGAGGTTTCAAACATATGAGCAAGGGCTATCTGTATGTCTTGCTCTCGAGTGAAATAAGATGTTCTGTTGAGCATTTCTTGCTCAATCATGTCTATAATACGTTGTCTCATATTTTTAAATGTTTAATTCTGTTATCCATTGTGGCAACTCATCTTCCTTATCTAATTCCTTCGCAAGCCTCTTTGAATGTTGAATTGACTCTATTGTGTCTTTATCATCCATCCCTGCCTCTGGGTCATCCTTCAGTGTTTCTGCAGCTTGGATATAGTATTGCAGAGAACTTGATAGGTCATGGACTTCTTCCATGCATTTGGCAATCTGGAAGGGAAAGAACCATTTCGGGTTAATGCTATGTCCTTTCTGAAAATGCTCCATCGCCACAACCATGTTGTTTTGTTCCTGATGGATTTTTCCGATGAAGTAATGATAGCGATGAGAACTAATTCCTAAATTACCATCGGCGCAGAGATCAAGGCACTCCTGGTAATAGCGTATCGCTTGGTCAAATTGTTGCAAGTTTTGGAAGCAAGCTGCTATTAGTTCCGTGATTTTGACTTTTTCTTCAACTTTTTCAATTAGGGGCAAGATGTGCAGGTAAGCAACCGCGGAATCTTCATATTCCTCCAAATAGTAGCAGTTATCACCCAATAGTTTGAAGTTTTCTATTATTTCATCGTTTGGAGTGTTTTGATCATTTATTTTACAGAGTTGTATAATTGTTTTTTTTGAATTTGAATAATCTTCAAGATAATAGTGGCATTTTGCTTGGCTGAATTGTAAATCAGTGATGTGCTTTATACTGTAATCGGTGGTGTTCTCTTCATGAATCTTGATGGCGACGCCATAATGTTTTTTCGCGAGAATATAATTTTCTTGTTCATAGTGAATTCCACCAATCATCCAGTTATACTGAAATAATTTCTCATGGTAATAGGTCCATCCTCGATACTTGTGCGAGATAGATTCCAATGCCTTGTTGAAGAACTTCAAGCATTCATTATAGTCATTTCTTTTAAAATACAGCCAACCTAAAAGTTCTGTGTTTTGAAAGTATCGCATCGAAATTCCCCCGTTGATTTGAAGTTCTATATCAATGGCCCTTTGATAATAGCTCTTGGCAATTTCTATTTCTCCATTTTTTTCGTGATATCTTCCATAGTATTCGAGTATTTCCGAACTGACCGAATTTAATGATTTTAGGATTTCGTATCCTTTATCCAAAAGAACTTTAGCATCATATAATTCGTTTAATTGAATTCTCGCAAGGGCCATTGCAATTATCGTTCTTGCTGTTGATGTATGAAACAATCCGTATTCCTCCATGTCTAGTTTTAAAGCTCGCTCACGATGGTTTATTCTTTCAAGTGGATTTTGTTCATGCACAGCAAGGTTAAAATGCAGCATGGCTTCAAGACTCTTATCATTTTCGCTATTCTCAAGGTACTGCTCATAGGCCTTGCGATACATGTTTTTAGATTTCGACTTGTTACCTACCCCGTTAAATGCCATCGCGATTGTGTTAAGAGTGTTTGTGCTCACATCGGGATTTCTTGATAAATAATCTTCGTAAAATTCTATGGCTTTATGTGGCTGATCATTCGTACAATAGTAATTGGACAGCCTTAATTGGATATTGTTTTTTTCATCCTCGGCCATCTCATCCTTCATAATTCTATTCTCAATTAATAATTCCAGTGACTCGCTGTCGGGATATTCTATTTCGTCTAGTATTGTTAAGATCAAGTTGAGAGGTGGTTGGAGCGTCAGGCATTTTGGAACTAAATCATTGCAAAGTGAGTTTCGAAGTGTTTTTAATTCTAAGTGATCCAGTGTTTTGATGACCTCTTCCATTACTTTCCAATCGCTTTCTGATTCATTTTCTAACAGACGAACCACAAAATCAATCGTTCCATATTGTTGCAGATAGTTGACAATTGGAACGATGGTCAGCTCTTCAAATTCCCAATTATCAATAAGGTTAATAATGAAATCAATGTTTCCCGAACGGCATTCTTCGATTAGATAAATTTCCAATGCGGAAATCTTCATTGCATTTCCGGTTGCTGCTATGGCTATTAGATCAGAATAATCATTTGAGGTTTGTCGTGCGCCAATGGATTTTCCCATCAAATACAATAGAGCCCCCTCCACAGTAAAGGCTAAAAGCGCATTCAGGGCTTTTGTATAACGGCTAACCCAACCATTGTTTTTCAAGCGCTGGTAAGGGGCATTTACTCGGTCATCGGTGATATAGGGCTTGAGTGTTTCATCCCGCAGAATATCATCTAGGAGTAACTCATTTTCGCCCTTCTCCCAAATGGCCGCAGCCAGCAGTCGAAAGAACTCTTGTTCAGCTTCTTGAAATGTCGCCAGCCAATCAGCCCAGATGTTTAGGTACTTGTTTCCTTTCTTGGGGAGTGATTTATTGTGATAGGTCTCTAGAAATATACGCAACACTAGAGGATTGCTTATCTGGCTGTACAAGGCACGGTCGAAAGTTGCCAGATCATCAAATGAAAACCGTGGCTTGTATTTATTCTTTTCTTTCTGTGCGTAGTTTTCCCAGGCACCCTTCATCTCATTCATATTCAGAGCGGTGAGCCAATGGATGTAGGAGCTGAGCCCTTGTTCTCGTTCTTTGTTCTCTCCATACATGAATTGCGCAGCACTTTCATTCAATGCATAGCGATCCACATCTGCTTTGCTATTGGCGCGGCTAGTAACAACAAACTTCAAACTTCCGGCAGTAAAAGACTTGCTGATATCGAGTACCTCTTGCCACAGGTCTTCAGCTTGATTCGCTTCATTGAGTCCGTCGATGAACACCATTGTTGGTTCGGCTTGAGTGCCGGAAACGTTTGTATATCTTGATAGCTCTTTTTCAGCATTGATATTGAGCAGATAGGCCAATTGTTCACTCAGCGTTTTCTTCTCCATTCGTCCTGCGCGGATCAACAAGGTTGGAAATTCGCGCTCGGTATATTGCTTCTGCATTTCTACGAGCAGATTGGTTTTACCACTACCTGCTTCTGCGGCTATGAAAAAGATATTCGCTCTGGCTCCAATCCATTCGCGTAGCTTAATTTCCATTTCCTCGCGGTGCACATATACACCGGGAATGACTTTCTTCTCTGCTATCAGGGTGTCTAGAATCAGCTTGTTCTCGTCGGCTACCCGGGCCAGGAAAATCTCTTTGGTGAACTCTTCTGGGGTATACGTATGCTCCTTCTGCTTATCGCGCAATAGGAGATTGAGTTTTTCCAGAATCTTGCCGGAGGTCTGTTTTTCGGTTCCTTCCGGACTAAAGAACTTAATTGTTTTCCCTGTATACGATTCGTAGGCAAGGATTTGCTCTTTATCGTCCTTACCCAATGATACCTCTCCCGGTACCACAAAGAAGGGGAGTATGTCCAGGCTTTCTCCTTGCGGATTTTCCATCCACACGCGTGCCGGAGCCTGAGTTCCTTTCTCGTGCGCTGAGAGCTCACTCGACTGAAGGCGGTAGCTTTCGCCGTGTTCGTGTTTAAACATGGGGTAATGAGCGGCGAATTGCATTTGCTCCAGTAACGTGCGGAACATTGGGAAGTACTCGTCCCAGAGATGCTGCGCGGCTGTTTCATCGAGCGTAAGTCCATGCCCCAGGTATCGGTTTCGGAAGTTGATAAGCATGCCAATGGCTGTGGCCTCTTGTTTCTTAAGTTGCACATCACCAGTGCTGTCGATGTATTCAATTTCACCTTTGTAAAGCTTGCGCTTGTTGCCTGTCTCCACTGCTTCGTAATATTTCGGCAAGTCCGAACAAAAGAAGTGATGCTGTTTTTCATTCAAAAACTTCAGCGTTTCGCGGATGTATTGATTCCACGATCCAAAGGAAGGTTCGGCCAAAGCTTGCTGAAAAAGCGCCACCATTTTCTTATCCTTCAACGGACTATGGAAGAACTCAGAAGCTGAGACCAGTCCCAGATATTTTAAGTAATTGAGAAAGGTATCCTTGAGCAAATTCACGCGTGTCCATGCATGCTTTTCCGTAAGGGCTCTTTTCAACGGATAGGCGATAACGTAGGGGAGGGCAGCAATGAGTTGTTCGTCAGTCTCACTTATTATTGAAGTCTCCAAGACTTCTTGAAGCGGCTGTTGGCAAACAGGACAATTCATCGCCACTGGAAACGTCGCTTTCGAAAGCGCAATGGCGCAAGTGGTGTTTAGGCAGGTGTAGGACATAGTACGAAAATACGAAAGGGGTAGTGCGTTGAATATTTCTTCCGATTATCAATGTTGCTTATTTTTAAAGCTAAACTAAGGGGCGCTTATAAATTGGAATTTCAATTTTCATCACCATTAAGTTTCAGAATTAAATTTTAAGTCCGTTAATTGTTAGGACGTTATTTTTTGCCATATCCTTGTAGCCTAACTAAATTATTCACGTTTTATGGAACAAAATTCTATGGTGCAGGGAGAAACCCCTCGCAATAAAGATCAGAAATGCCCGGTGGTTCTTGTGCTAGATACTTCGGGTTCGATGGATGGAGAGCCAATGAATGAATTAAACGCAGCGTTGCAAAAATTCAAGGATGAAGTTTTGATGGACTCGATGCTCAGCAACCGATTGGAAGTAGGAATCGTTTGCTTTGACGATGACTCTCGCGTTGAGCGTCCTATCGATCTCATTTCCACTGAAACCGTAATGCCGACACTGTCCATTGGTGGAACGACGAATGTTGTATCAGGAATGAGAAGCGCCATGCAGATTATCGAGGATAGAAAAGTATTTTACAAGAGTAACAACGAGCAGTATTATCGTCCATTCATTTGCCTTATTACAGACGGTATTCCAACTAATACTCCGGAGGAAATTGATGCGCTCGACAACGAAATTCAACAAATGGCCGACAATAAGAAATTTATTTTCATCCCGTTTGGTGTTGGAGAGGCAGATATGACATTGCTAGCCAAGTTAGCAGCTCAAACAGCTGATCAACGCCTTAAGGAAAAGGCGATTGCGTGGAAAATGAAGGATTTCAAATCGTTTGCTAGTGTATTTGCATTTGTGAGCGCAAGCATTTCTGCGGCAATGGCTGCGGGAACGCCGCAAGTAGCTCAAATGGATCCGAGCGTTGCGCAAGCAGTGTCTATTGATTTGAGTAACTAGTGGGCTTATGAACAATGAATTTGTGTTGGCTTTCACTTCGGTGCAAGGCCCTTCGCATCGAAAGTCGGAGCCGCAGGTACCCTGTCAGGATGCCGCCCGTACACTTCACCTCGACAACGGGTGTTGGGTAGTGGCGGTATCCGATGGTGCCGGATCATCAGCTTTTTCACACGATGCTTCTCGTTTCTGCACGGATGAAATTATCAGACTAGTCGCTGAGACGGATCTATCTCCGTTTAAGGATGCGCCCGCCGATATAAATGAGGCAAAAAAGTCTTGGAACGAGGCCGCAGTTCGGCTGTTTGAATCAACTCGTAAGGGCCTGTTGCAAAAATGCAAAGAGGATAAGCACGATGTATCGGAAATGCACTGCACGTTGATTCTGGTCATCCAAACCCCATGGGGCTTTTTGTCGGCAAACATTGGCGATGGAAGGGCCGGTTACTTTGATGGAGAACCTAAGGTGCTAACCGTGCCGTTTCAAACATTTACAGCAGGAGCAACTTACTTCCTGATTAAGGAACATTGGAAGCAAATAATGCGAACCGACGTGCATTTACTGGATAATGCAGACAAACTGTCGTACTTCTTTGCCGCTACCGATGGACCTCAGCAGTACATTATGGACAACCGCGATGAGCATCGGCTGAAGGCGGGTACAGGCGGTGTATACGACGATTTACTTGGCAAAGAGGCTTACTACGACTACAATCGGGCCTTTCATCCTTTTTTTGAGGGACTCATCAAATCACTAAAAGAGTCTGTTTCCGAAGAAGAACGCAATAAACGGCTGTATCGCTTGCTCGATGAGGGGGTGTATGTTTTAGAAGGGAAGGAGATGGTCTTGAATAGTTTGATAGCCCCTTCACTAGATGATGATAAGACTTTAGTAATCATTTATAATTTGCTTTAACTATGTATTTCGATGGAAGTGGAAGACCGTTAACTCTTGGAAAGGAATTAGGGCAAGGTGCGGCTGCTATTGTTTATTCCCATGGAATGCATTCAGGTAAGGCGGTCAAGGTCTTTAAACCTCATTACCTGCAAAACGAGAAGACGCTTGCCAAGCGACTTGATTTATTGCAAAAACTGGCGCTGCAGGCCAACCTTTCCATTCAATTGGGGAAACAAATTCGTGGGATCGGCTCTTGGCCGCAGGAAATCGTCAAGAATCGCAATGGAGTGGCGGTTGGTTTTGTAATGGATACTTTCAGAGATGGTATTTCCTTGCAGGAGATAGTGGATGCAAAGGACATCAAAAAGGCCTTTTATAAAGTATCAGTGAAAGACCCGAATAACTATTTGAAATGGAGAAATAACTTTTTTTACACTACAGGACGAATCAAAAATCGCGTCGTTCTATGCCATAATCTTGCTCTATATTTCGACAAGATCTACAACCTGAAAGCTAAGGATGGCAGAAGCATTGCGTTAGATATATGTAATTTCGATATCAAACCGAAGAACATATTGGTAACTATTGATTCGGATAATATTGTTCCGTTCATTCTCGATTTGGACAATCTCACACTGAAGAATAACACAGGTATTGTAGCCCCTAGTCACCCGCAAATGACCCCTGAATATTCTGCGCCTGAAGGTCCCAAGGATAAATACTATGACTACTTCAGTTTGGCTGTTATCTTCTATCAGCTAATAATCAACTGTCACCCATTTGCAGTCTATGGGGGAACCCGGTTTACCGATGGAACGACGACCGAATTTATGGTGAAAAAGATGTGCTTTGCCTGGGGGCGAAATCGTAAATTTCTTACTCCGGAGAGTCAGAATTGCGTGGTGCATGGGAATTTCCGTTTCTTGCCGGCTGATGTACAGAATTTATTTGTTCGTGCCTTCGACAGCGATATTCCGAAAAATAGACCGACTCCTGCTGAATGGGTTGCTGCCTTGCGAGGATATCTCACAAAAAGTGGTGCTATGATTAACTCGCAATTCAAAATGCCTGTATAATCTAGGCCCCCCGTCTATCCGATCAACCCGAAGTTCAGTAATTGCAAGAGAAACATGAGCCAAGATTCGAATAAAGATCCCGAGACATTTAGTATCGATCTTTTCGATGATTTACCGGGAAATGTTGCCAAACCAACAGTCTCGCGCGCACACGCTAGCAAGCCGAAACCTTCGTCCAAGCCTAATGCCCAACCCTCAGGACACAGTACTTATGTGCCGCCTCAACCTCAACCTCAACCCAAACCCAAACCCCAACCTTTATCCCAACAGAAGAAGGTAACTGGATTTAGGAAGTTAATTGTGATGGGTCTGGTACTCATCGGCATCTACAAAGGCTTGGGATATTTCAAGAAGGAATTGTCGAAATGGGAGACGAAGGATGAGTTCGCTTCGTTTGTCAAAGGGAAAAATATTGTTGATCTCGGTTCATTTAGCGAGCACCTCAAGGAATTTTCGTTTGATGTGGAGGAATCGACCAATAAAATACAATCGGAGTATATTCTGATTGAACCTACAGGCGCAACGAATGTCCGTTATTTTATTGAGCCGGGAGTTTCTGTCGCACCCTCCAACAACAAAAAGGGCAAAAAGAAGAAAGAGACAATAGGCGAGTTAACCGAACTGTTTTTCGTAAATAATAAAGATATACCCTCTGCAGCTACCCGGAAATGGAATAAGGAGGTGATAATGCAGCATGTTAACGGTGATCAAGAATGGAAGGTCAAGCTTTCAGATGTCGGTGTAATAGAATTTTGCGAGGTGAATGTTATGCCGAATACGAAGGATGCTTTCAAGGACGGTAGCACATCCGTGGTCTCATTGCCGAAGTATTGGTTTGATAATGCTGCAATCTATCGCGAATTGAAGATTGAAGACGTTCCTGTGATTGACATTCGAAGTTATTGGACGGCTGTTAAGGATGAAATACCCGATGAGAGTCAAAAGAAGAAAGCCTCGAATGTGGATGAAGACGGATCATCCATGTTAGACGAGCTGAGTCGTGTCGGCTATATCATTGATCCGCCATCGAATATTCGATCCTGTCCAAATAAGGAATGTGATGTGGTTGCCGTATGCAGAGAAATCAATGATGAAGTTAAGATTTTATCCATGGAGGGCAGATGGGCTTTTGTAGAAACGAAGCAAGGTGAGATAGGCTATTTACATGTCTCTCAATTTAGTTACGAAAATCCCTGATTACGGGATTCTAACAAGGATGCATACTAGTGGTTTAACTTTCGATCACTCGATTATATCAAGTATAATTAATTACATAAACTAAATAAAAATGCAAAAGGTATCTATTCCATGCGCCCATTGCGGCGGTATGTTTCAAGTATCCATTCCTACAAGCGGTGTGAGCAGTATGGGGCACCAGCATTCACCGGGATGCATGAAGAAAACCAATGTATACGTCAATAATGGCAGTATTACGAAAACTACCAAGGGTTAGAAAATCAGAACTTATCAGAGCGATCATCGAGTCAATGCTGATTTTAACGAGATCAATTGAGACAACTAAATAGCAATAATTGGATATGGAGGAGAGGCGTTCAAAACCCAAGGAAGAAAAGAGAAGTGTTCAATCAGTGAACATGAGTAATAGTAATCATTCGTCAAGAAGTGTTGATGATTCCTCCTCGGTGGTAGAGTTCAAACTCGACTCCCATGATGAAACATTGGACGTTCAATGGCGGCCAAGCTCTAAGATGTCGAATTCAGCAGCACCGTCAGGTAATTCTATGGACGTTGAGTTGGAGCATAGGCATCGGAGTGAAATGAAAGCTGATATGTTTATTCTGGCTAATGCCAAGTATTTCGAAGGACATCAGATGCCTCTCATTCGAAACCACCTCATTCAGATAGACGATTCAAGGTGGTCGGTGATACAATTGCTTTCTTTTACAAATCCCTTATCCATTCAGCTTGTTTCGTTTTTTGTAGGTTCATGGGGTGTCGATCGGTTTTTAATTGGGGACAATCGATTCGGACTTATCAAGTTGCTCACGTTTGGTGGATTGGGATTACTAACGATTTACGATTGGTTCATGATACAGAGTGCTACGCGCGAAAGAAATTTGCAGAAGTTGGGACAGTATTTTAGTTGAATTGACTGCATTTTAATTGAATTACTCTTTAAGGCAACGAACAGAATATCCATTTTCCTTATAGTGTAATTCACCATAAATGGCGTCATCACTATCGTAACTAAGACCTAAATAATATGCCATATTTAGGAAGCTTTCAGAACTCCACCATAAGCCGTAATAACCTAAGAGATCAAATTCTCCTTCAGTATTGCGGTGCCCCCCAGGTAAACCAGAAAACTTGCTTTCGTTGTTTCCGTCACCACCATTTTCCCAGCCATTTAAGTTTTTCATTTTAATACCTGTTCCGTCATATGCGAAAGACAGAGTGCGCTCTTTTTCACTTAAGAACTTAATTAATGCAGACCATTCATCACCTGAAGGAATTTGCCAACCTTTGGGTGCCAATCCGCGTGAATCAATAATCGCGAACCAATTATAGAGTTTACCATAAATTCTTCCATGCATAGGGTCATTATCGTAGTAACACCAAGCTGGTGTTTTATTTTTATTTGCCTTTTTCCAATCAGAACTCGATTTTGCTTCAAATATGATATTTCCATTTTGAAAAGTTTCAACATTTAAATTCTCTAACATCCAAATTTGTTCACCGATCTGAATTTCTTTGTAGTGTAGCATTTTTGGCTGACCTATATCCGATACTATCTCATTTGATGCTAGGTTTTGGGTTTTTATTGATTCAGATACCTGTTTGTTAATGAGTCTTTTATCAGGTTTTTGAGGTGTGTCAGCTTGGAATTTTTCCTTTTGATTATTATTTTTTTTTGGATTCAACTTTAAGTGATCGGACTGCGCGCGCGCTCATCACATTATTTTTTTGTGTCATGCGAGGACGTCCCCCATCATAGAATTGGAAGAAATACGCCCATCTTCTATCGGCTCCCATTTCACAGCTCCAATAATCAACGTTTTTTAGATTTCCGATATCTTGGAGATATAATTGTTTATACATGAGTTTAAGTTCTGATTTGGTTGGCAACCTCCATCCAAATTCAAGCTTTTGGCAAGCATCCGCAGCGCTTTCCCAATCTAGAGAATTATCTAAATCATTTTCTGCAACTTGAATACGCTCACTTTTGTTTGATGTTCTTATCTCTATTATTTTCTCTATTTTATCCGTTGATTCAAGCGACTTAGTAGACTCAACTTTGGCCGCTGAAACTTTAACCACTTGTTTTTTTGGAATTGACTTTATTTTTTTTTCAGGCGTTGGCTTTATTGTTCTTACCGCCGGGGCTGCCTTGATTTCTTGTTGGTTTATTGTATTGACGGCATTTATAGCCTTCTTCGCTGTAGTTTTGTTTTTTTTACTTCCATTATCTGAAATATTTGGTTCTATTTTTTGATTCACTGCGTTAGGCTTATTAAACGGAGTGTCTATTTTCAAGTAGGATGAAAAGAACCAATTAACAATATTTGAGAGCGCAATGTCAACCATTATTAGAGAATTACCATCGATACTGCGCATATCATCTTTATCGTGTGTCCCTAGGTTTCTCCAAGCTTGAATGGTTCGAAAATTAATCATTACCTGAACGGGTAATTCGTCTGCAACCTTAATTAATAATTCATCCAGCATCATTTTGTTGGCCGGCTTCTGATTCGTTGAATCTTTTTGGTAAATAAATTTCAACATGGCTTCACATGTTGCGCCTGCAGAGGTGTAAACGCCCCTTTTTCTAGAATTTGAAACTTGTGCTTGATTAAAGGCATTACTTAATTCATGGATTTCAGCTTTTAAGTCTGCATAATCGTGCTTCAATCTTTCAATGTCGCTTAGTATATTCTGTTCCATTGCTGCGAATGTGTAAGAGTTTGAATCGGGTTGTTTTCAATGTAAACTTGATTCAACAGCGAAGATAAAGTAGTCCGGCTAATTAATGAGTTTTGAATGCGTGACGGTCGTAGCTTATTTAGTCAGGCGCATAATTGTGCCAAGGTCGATTTTGGCTTCAATGTGTGCTTGGAAAAAGTTGTTCTCTTTATGCAGCATGCTTGAAATGTCGCCTTGCTACATAGCCGAAGTGGATGGACAAAAATGGACATTCCATCTTTCAAGCGGCGGCTATCCGGAGCCTGTGCCTGTGGTTGAAGGGTTGCAGAAGGGAGTTCATTTCAATCCGCTGCTGGAAGATGAGATGATTGACCGTCTCACAGCCAATCACCGCCGTATCGTTTCCCATATTCCCGCCGGAGATGAATCGCTCTACCTCTATGTTACCGATGGCAAGCAAACAGAGTGGTGGCGTTGCCATAAACACTTCCAGGTGAAGGATGCCATTGTACACTTGCTCAATCAGCGCGACGATAGAAAGGAGAGTTGGATCAGCTTTAGTACGGGGCGAATTATGCGTCCTGAAATCAGCGAGATTTAATTGCCAACTGCAAACATCCTAAATAGTAGCCGCCTTGCAAATACTCGATTGAACCTTCATTTGTCTCATTAGTTATCTCTAAACACTAGACGGTATTTGAATTAATGACTTTCTTTTTTCCTGTCTGATTTTTAAAGGGCTTCCAAGCGGATTCATTTTTTCAGCACCCCCACACTTTTTGCCTCATTTGCTTGTTTCCTTATTTCTGAGTTATTATCTTCATTTCTGAACGCAACCCAAATTCGCCATGTCCAGAAAAATCGTCCAAATCCTCCTCGAAAAGCTTGAACAGGAAACGCGCCGCAGTGCTTTCCTCAATTGCCTGCAAGGCTTTTCTTCCGGTTCACGTTTCGACGTAACGCGTCTCAATCAACTTGATCCTTTTACTGCACGCGATGTGCTGCGTGAGCTTTTTCATGCGGAGATTGGTGAAGTGGAGGTGAAGCTTACGGATGATGTGCCGGCGGATTCGCTAGTGGATCAGTTCAAGTATTCTGTGGCTTCCGATGAACTCGATGACGTGTTTCGAAAGCTCTATGCGAAAGGAGCTGATCTGTTTCGGGAGACGGGGCAGCACTCTACCTACATTGGTTTTCCGCTGTTGAGTCACTTCGACCCGTTCGATGAGACAAAGAGTTTCATGGCTCCGCTCATGTTTTGGCCGATTACTATTGTGCCTGGTAAAAACTTCGACCGCTGGTTTATTCAAAAAAAGGAAGGAGGAGAGATTCGCCTCAACTATGCGCTTAAAAATTGGTTGCTCGACAACAAAATGCGCTTGCCCGAAGAACCCGATGCTGATATTCTCGAATCGGGAAGTATCTCGTACGAGCAACTTGAGCGCTATCTAGTTTCAGTTGCTGAGATATTCAATGTGCCGGGAAAATGGCGCGACCGGTATTTCGTCACCGATACACTCGGACCTGAACCCTTGCGTTATGGCAATCTGAAAAGCTTTGATGCTGAGCAGCACCGCATCGGCTTTGAACTGCACCTGTCGGCCGTCATGGGCATTTTTCAGGCTAACAAAGAGGGTATCATTCAAGATCTCAAAGCTTACCTCGGTCAACAGGAAACACTCGATATCGACCAGGCGGGCGATACGCTTTTCCAGGAGTTTCCATTCTCACTGGTCGATCTTGATCCTGCTCAGTGGAATACCCACGAAACGATTGGCAAAGGCGGACATGCCGTAGTGCACGGTCCTCCGGGCACGGGTAAGTCGACCGTGCTGACGGGAATTATATCTACTGCCCTGGCCAACAACCGTCGTGTGCTCATGATTAGCGAGAAGCGCACCGCTTTGGAGGTCATTGCTCAAAAACTCGACGCACTTGGTTTTGAAGATACCTATGCGACCGTTGCAGATGTTGCGGATGGCAGACGAGAGGTTGTGTCCAAAGCGCGCAACACCCAAGATGCTTCGGTCAATTGGAAGCCTCAGGCTCCCGGTGATTATGCCATTGAACGGAAACGATGGGCACAGTACCACGCGAAATATGATTCCTATTGTGTTGAGCTCAACGAGGTATTGTTAAAAGGGATGCGCTTCGAAGAAATGATGCTGCATTACCTCCGCTTGAGTCAATCGACGGAGGAACTGCCCCTTTCTGCCGGGATGCTCGCTCGCATCGATTCCAATCCCGATGAATTTCATGCGCTGATGGAGTATTTTTCGGAAAGGCATGATGCCCGTTGGATCGATTTTATCGCTTTTTACCAAGCTAATCGATGGCCGAATGAAGTTTGCTCCGATGAAAAGGAATATGTTCGATTTCGGGATGACAAATTGAATAGTCTGCGCCGCTACATTCAAGTGTTGCGCAAACAGGAGGTGCTATTGCAGGAGCTTATACCATTGCAAGAGGAGCATGATGACTATATGATTGAAGGAGGATTTATGCGCGCAATGAAGCGTCTGTTCTCGAAGGCGCGTCGCAGGCATCATCAATACTTCAGTCAGCTCGGCAGATGGAATGCTGCTGCGGGTGATATTCTGGAATTTCGATTTGAGCTTGAGAACGTGACAAGCGCTCTGCATGCACGTTTAGCTGAGCTTTCGGTTGTAGAGTCATTCGAATTGTCGCCTGAAAGCATACAGGCGTGCACGGCGGACTTTGGCAGATTGATCGCGCACAATCGACTCGAAGTACTGGATGATATTATGGGCTTTTTACAAACGCCGCAGGCGACTGCTTGTTGGGAGAGATCTGTCTTTAAGGTGCTCATTGAACGCAAGAAGGTGCGCATGCAATCCACATTCGCTTGGGAGGAGATGAAGGAGTTGATGGTATGGCTGAATGATCAGCGAGAGGCCGGTAAGAAGCGTGTGAGCAATTATTATCAGCGCAATGTGCAACGAGAAATCAAGCGAGCCGATAAGTCATATGGTGTGCGACGCTTGTACAACTTGCGCGGTGGGCGAGGACAGGAGCGCAACAGTTTGCGCCAAATCGTACAGTCCGACCCGGCGCTATTTCTTTCTCTTTTCCCGGTAACACTGTGCACACCCGAGGTAGCTTCTATTCTGTTTCGCGGTGCACGGAATCTTTTTGACTTGGTCATTTTCGATGAAGCGAGTCAAATTCGGGTAGAAGACGCCTTCACCGGATTGCTCAAGGGGCGCACGATCGTTATTGCAGGCGACCGTCACCAGATGCCTCCGTCCAATTGGTTTGAGGCGGATACCGATGATCGATTGACGACGGTGCTTTCAGACAGTGTTACCGATGTGCTCGCGGAGCAGGCGTTGCACGCGGAAAGCATCTTGGATTTTGCCATACAGCACCGCTATTTCGGGGATACGTATCTGACCTACCATTATCGCTCGGAGCATGCCGATTTGATTGCATTCTCGAATGCAGCATTTTATGGGAATCTTAAGCCAATGGCCTTGAATCATATTCAGCAGCCATTTGGATTTCACGCAGTCAATGGCCTCTATGGAGGTCAGACGAATGAGCAGGAAGCAATGGCAGTAGTAAAATGGCTACTTTCAGTTGAGCCAAATGAGCAGGACGAACTTCCATCTATTGGCGTGGCCACACTCAACTTGAAGCAGCGCGATTTGATTCTGAAACTGCTCATGCGTGAGCGACGATTATCCGATGAGGCGAATACCACGATTGCACGTTTGGAGGAGGCCGGTTTATTCATTCGAAACCTTGAAAACATTCAAGGGGATGAACGCGACATCATTGTTCTCTCGACCACCTTTGGCGTAAATGAGGACGGATTGTTCTCGCGTCACTTCGGAAAGCTGGGTACCCGAGCGGGGTATCGTCTGCTGAATGTATTGGTTACGCGAGCTCGCACACACATTCACGTCTTCTCTTCATTTCCGGATGGTGCACTGCAAGAGCACGCCGCCTTGCTTACTGAGAAGCGCGGCAATTGGGGCAGCGGATTGATATTCGCCTACATCGAGTTTGTGCGTCGCAAAGCGGCCGGTGAGTCGGTGGATTCCTTGCTTGCATTGCTTTCATCGCTTCGCGAAGATGCAGGCGAAGAAATAGTTGTTGAATTTGAGAAGAGTCGTCAAACATTGGTCTCGATGCTCATTCAGCAAGCAGATTCCGATAGCGACTATTATATTGGAACTTCCTTGGCGGGTATTGTAGTGGATGCACACAATCATGCTTCGAGCTATCACCTGTGTTTTGGTGCAGGGATCGTCTCAGGTGATAACCTAGTGCAGGCCTTGCATCGATTGAGTTATCTGGAGAAACAAGGTGTGGAGGTGTTAGAGTTGGGGTAGAAGTGCTTGACAAATTTTAATTGAATAATGTGCGGGATGTTGGGTATAAGTTTGGAATCGATCATTCGTTCATTCATTCGAGACCTAGCTATATTATCGTACACAATATCTCAAATCCTTTATCGTATATAAGATTGAATCCATTCTTCAACCTTAAATCTTCACGCTTATGGATCTGCTTCATGTGTTCTATTTGCTCGGTGCCGGCCTCACAGGTTCGCGATACTGCTGCAGCGTGGTCTGGCCAAGTCGTTACGGTGGTTCATTGAAAGAGGAGCTAACCGCCATTCTCATGTTTGGTTTGTTGTGGTTGGGTGGAATATTACTTGCCGCTGTGTTGGGGAATTTACTTTTTGATGTGCATCTCATCGCAGATCTCGCTTCTTGGGAGCCTTTTGAAAGCCGATGGTTGGGGTGGATGAATAGCATTCAACTCGGTTCCGCGCTTCTCGCCATTACCTTGTTGCTGTTTTTTGGAGAAATGCGCGACAAGCATTTTACGCTCTTTAATCCATTAATGGATATCATCGTTATTATTATTTTCTATGCGGTGTTTTGTCCTGCAGCCTTTCTGATCTTATGGCTGTTGGACCTCGCCCTTGCTCGTTTTTTCTAACCCTTAAATACTTACAACTATGGAAACTGCACTTGTTGTTGCTGCTTTTGCGTGGACCGCACTTTGCGCCGTATCGCACGTTCGTATCGAAGCCAAGAAAAAAGGTGAGAGCCTGGCCTTTGCCGATCAGAAGCTTGGATATATAATCCAAGTGGCGATCTATTGGGTTTTTACGGGGTTGATTGTTTAGAGGGTTATTCAGGTTGGCTTTACAGGTTGATGTGAGAGGTTTGTCACGCTTAAAATATTTGCGTGTAAACGCGAATATTTGGATTTAAATGGGAATGAATGCTCA
>Ga0114979_10000890_pt1 | contig 19894 bp, 18 predicted proteins | sample S_140625_EF_Meta_FD_87315 | JGI IMG/M metagenome (GOLD analysis project Ga0114979, IMG submission 87315) | Freshwater microbial communities from Lake Simoncouche, Canada to study carbon cycling - S_140625_EF_MetaG | ecosystem: Environmental > Aquatic > Freshwater > Lake | place: Lake...
GGTGCGGCCAGCTGATCCTCCTGAAGCTCGAGGGCTTCACCCCATTTCGGAAAGGCCCAGCGGTGGGCGCAACGAAAGTCTGCCGTGGTCATGCCTGTGCTCCTTGAGTCGTAAAAGTGGTTTGCCGGGCGAGATGATGCACTGCCGGCGAGTCAAAGGCGAACCACAGGCCCAATACAGCAGCCCGATTTTCAGGCGACCGCCGCCTTCTTGCTGCGCGGCAATCGAAACTCGAAACAGCTGCCATGCCCCAGTCCTTCGCTAGTGACTGCTACCGTACCGCCATGCAGCTCGACCAGCCGCTTGACCAGCGACAGGCCGATGCCCAGCCCACCCTGCGCGCGATCGAGCGTGGCATCGATCTGGGTGAACATCTCGAAGACATTGGTGAGCTGCCCGGGTGCGATGCCGATGCCGGTATCACCGACCCTGATCACCACCTCGTCACCCTGCACTTCAACATCGATCGTGATCGCGCCTTGTGGCGGCGTGTATTTGCTGGCATTCGAGAGCAGATTTTCGAGAACCTGCGCGATCCGCACACTGTCGGCCTCGATCACTGGTTCGGGCTGAGGCAGGTTGACCGTGAGCGTCTGGTGTCGTTCATCGACCTGCGAACGAACGGCGTCAACTGCCCCCTGCACCACCGGACCGAGTCTGATTGGCTCCATACGCAGTTCGATCTTGCCTTGTGAGATACGCGAGACATCGAGCAGGTCATTCACCAGCCGGGTCATATGGGTGACCTGCCGATCGAGCATCTGCACCGCCCGCCATTGCGTCGACTCCGGCGTCAAGGTTCTCGCGAGCAGGCTCGCCGCATTGCGCATCGGCGCCAGCGGGTTACGCAATTCATGGGCCAGCATGGCAAGAAACTCATCCTTGCGGCGGTCGGCTTCTCGAAGCAGATCGAGCCCTTCATGACGCTCGGTCTGATCGACAAAAACGCCGATCAGGCGCTTTGCGCGCAACTGCTGGGCGATCACCTCGAAATGAACCATTGCCCGCATTTCGATCCAGCGCCGTCCCTTTTCAGGCGAGATCACGCTGAACTCGAGCTGCAACCGCCCGAGATCGACACCGGCGATCGCGGCGTCGATGGCGGCGGCGACCCGCGCTCGCTCGTCGTCGGGAATCCGCCTGATCAGCGCCCCCAGTTCAGGTGGGGTGTCGGGCGGCAGGCCGAACAGATCAAGCGAGCGCTCGCCCCATTCGACCTTGTCCCTGATCAGGTCCCAATCGAAGACGCCCGCCTCGGTGGCGTCGAGCGCGAGCTTCAGACGCTCACCGCTCACAGTCAGGGCATCGTGGGTCTGTTCGCGCTCGCGGTTACCGTCGATCTGGATACGGCCGGCGTCTTTCAGCGAATCGAACATCGCTGCGACCTCGGTGATTGTCGACAGCCGGCGCGGCAGGGCCTCACCCTGCGCCAGCCCATGCGCATCCTGAGCAACCTGTGCAATCGCTTGCCTGATGCGCTTGCCAAGCAGCAGACTGCTCAGCAGGCCAATCGTGAGCACCAACCCTCCGAACGCGAGCAGCGTATTGATCGATCGCTGCAAGGGCACGTCACGCAGTGCCATCGGTTCAAAGACCATAACCGTCCAGACACCTTGCAGCCGCCGCCAGGCCACCAGCACCTCCACCCCATCGGCCGAGAGGGCGCTGCCGACGCCGTTGAACGGTTCGCTGTCCATCAGGGCCCGGAAGCCCTGCGCTATCGGCTTGCCGAAATAGGACTCGAAGTCACGGCTGCGGGCAGCGGCGAGATTGTTGCCGTCCGCAATCAGTGCGGTGGCGCCAAGGCCAAGGCCCCGGCCAATGATGCGCGACAGACTGTCCGGGTCGATCCGGCCTTCGAGGACCCAGCGCACCGTGCCACCACGCGGAATCGGCACTGCAAGCGAGATCAGCTGCTTGCCCGAATACTGATCCCGATAAATGTTCGACAGCACCGGCACGCGAGCCTCGATGGCCTTTTTCACGTGAGGCTGACTGATCGACGCCAACTCGCTTCCCAGCGGCACATTGGTATTCATCAGCACCGTGCCGTCGAGCTCGACCGCAACGATGCTGTCCCAGCCTTCCTTGCGTGCGACCAGCTCCTGCGAATAGCGATAGAAAACCGCCATATCGTGGGTATCAAGTGTCGGAAAATCACCCAGCAGCCGCAGCTCGCGGGTCAGGCCCATCAGTTCGCGATCGACTGCGACCGCCAGCGTATCGACCGTCTGGCTGAGATCACGGCGGGCGTTGTCGTTGCTGCTTTGCCAGACGATAAAAAGCAGCCAGAGCGAGAACGCCAACAGCGGCAGCACTGCCAGAATGGGCAGCCCGGCAAGCAGGGCGCGCAGACTGACGCCACGTGGTCGCACGCGAACTGGCATACCGTGCCCCTGACGGGTAAATATCGAGCTTACCGGCGAAGGGCGATGCGGTGTCAGGCCTGCCAGACTGAAAATCCCTCGGACCTTAATCCGTCAGCCAGCTCAATTTCCATCTCGCAGGCCGCCTCATAAGGCATCGGATTGGCCCAGGCGTAGAGCTGTGGCAACAGCCTCAGACCATACTCCAGGACGAAGCGATTCGCCCTGACACCCGCTTTGTGCCTGGCGAAACGCAGCTCGGGTGTGAGGCCGGTCATACCGACGTACACGCAAGGCTTGGTCGGATCACGCCCGGGGTTGGCGCGCGCAAAGCGCCGATCGTTCAAGACGACCGGATCAAGCTCGACGACATAGACATGATGGCGATGTCGGGTGCTCACCGGACACCGCAATCAGGCGACTGACCACAGGGCCACGGCAGGTATTTACTTGAGCGCCTTGAATCGCAGGCGATGCGGCTGCGCCGCCTCGTCACCCAGACGTCGCTTCTTGTCGGCCTCGTACTCCTGATAGTTGCCGTTGAAAAAGGTCCACTGCGAATCGCCCTCGGCCGCCAGGATGTGCGTGGCAATCCGGTCGAGGAACCAGCGGTCGTGAGAGATCACCATCACGCAGCCGGCAAATTCGAGCAGCGCGTCCTCGAGTGCACGCAGGGTTTCGATGTCGAGGTCGTTCGAAGGTTCGTCAAGCAGCAGCACGTTACCGCCAGTCAGCAGGGTCTTGGCCAGATGCAGCCGGCCGCGCTCGCCGCCCGACAGTTGCCCGACCATTTTCTGCTGATCACTGCCCTTGAAGTTGAAGCGGCCGATATAGGCCCGGGACTGCATCTCGAAACGACCCACGGTCAGGATGTCGGCACCGCCCGAGAGTTCTTCCCAGACATTCTTGTTGGCGACCAGGGCATCGCGCGACTGATCGACATAGGCCAGCTGCACGGTGTGGCCGATGCTCACTTCGCCGGAATCGGGCTTTTCGATGCCGGTGATCATGCGAAAGATGGTCGACTTGCCGGCACCATTGGGGCCGATGATGCCGACGATCGCGCCGGGCGGCACCTTGAAGCTCAGATTGTCGATGAGCAGTCGATCGCCGAAGGCCTTGCTGACGCTCTTGAACTCGATCACTTCATTGCCCAGTCGTTCGGCGACCGGGATGAAAATTTCCTGGGTCTCGTTACGCGACTGATATTCATACGAGGAGAGTTCTTCGAAGCGCTGCAGTCGGGCCTTGCTCTTGGCCTGACGACCCTTGGCATTCTGGCGAACCCAGTCGAGCTCTTTCTTGAGGGCCTTCTGACGCGCCGACTCGGAAGACTCTTCCTGCTTGAGACGGTTCTGCTTCTGATCGAGCCACGAACTGTAGTTGCCCTTCCAGGGGATGCCGTGACCGCGGTCGAGCTCGAGGATCCATTCAGCCGCGTTGTCGAGGAAGTAGCGGTCGTGGGTGACACCGACCACCGTTCCCGAAAAACGGTGCAGGAACTGCTCGAGCCAGTCGACGCTCTCGGCATCAAGGTGGTTGGTCGGCTCGTCGAGCAGCAGCATGTCGGGCTTTGACAACAGCAGCTTGCACAGCGCAACGCGGCGCTTTTCGCCACCCGACAGCGGGCCAATCTTGGCATCCCAGGGCGGCAAGCGCAGCGCGTCGGCGGCCACTTCGAGCTGCTGATCGAGACTGTTGCCATCGGCGGTGGCAATCACCGCCTCGAGCTCGGCCTGTTCGGCCGCAAGCTTGTCGAAATCGGCATCGGGCTCGGCATAGGCGGCATAGACCTCATCGAGTCGCTGTTTTGCCGAGACGATGTCGCCAAGCGCGCTTTCGACCTCCTCTCTGACGGTCTTGTCAGCATCGAGCTGAGGCTCCTGCGGGAGATAGCCGATCTTGATGCCCGGCATCGGGACGGCCTCCCCTTCGATGTCACGATCGACACCCGCCATGATTTTCAGGAGGGTCGACTTGCCTGAGCCGTTGACACCCAATACGCCGATCTTGGCGCCAGGGAAAAAGGACAGTGAAATGTCTTTGAGGATGTTTCTCTTGGGCGGGACGGTCTTGCTGACCCGATTCATTGTGTACACGTACTGAGCCATGGGGCACTCGCTGCGTAAGCCGAACGGTGGAAACGCCCATTATCGCTCGGCGGCTGAAATCTGATGACTCAGGGCCCGAAATGATGCCTTGTGCCTGTCATAAGCCAGACATCTTCACTGAACCGCGATTTATGAAACGATCGTTTCGAATCAAAAATGATTTTTTTTATACAATAGAAAAATACTTTTTCAAAGATTGCCTCGGCACTCAGTTCTTGCTTTTATCTTCTGCACCTCTTTTCCTGGAGTATTGACTATGAAACTTGCCGCCTCGGCTGCAATCGTTGCATCGCTGGTTTTGCCTGGTCTCGCACTTGCCCAGACCTCGACGATTTCGTCGATGACGTCTGACGTCATGTCGGGCTTCTATCCCTCGACCGTCGCTCGCAACTCAGCCAACTGGTATGACGACCGCTGGTATGTCACGCCCTTCGGCTCCTACATCTCGCCCGACAGTGGCCGTCACACCTCATCCGGTTTTCGCGGTTTCGGCCTGGCGCTGGGCAAGCCGATCAACCCCTGGGTGAACATCGAACTGCGCGGAAGCGGCGAGACCATGAACGCCAGGTCATGGAACTACAACGGCAACGCCAACTACCCGGGCTACAAATTCGACAACTGGAGTGTTGAGCTTGACGCGCAATGGTTCTTCCTGGGTCGCGCCGGCTTCAACAACGCCAATGCCATCCAGCCCTACCTGGTCGCAGGCATCGGCGCGATCAATGACAAGGCCAGCAACTCGGCCACCCGGATCGGTACCGGCAGCGCGACCAGCTTCATGGGCAGCGCCGGCGTCGGCGTGGTCTGGCCGGTGACGAACTGGGCCCGCGTGGTCATCGATGCCCGTTATCGCATCGACACCAACCAGAACGATCTCGCCATGAACAGGGGCAATTTCGGCGACTGGCTGATCACGGCCGGTGTGCAGATCCCGCTGGGCGCAGTGCCGGAGGTTGCCGCGCCGGTCCGAACAGTCGCCCCCGCGCCTGCCCCGGCACCGATGCCTGCACCGATCGTTGTGGCCCCGCGGCCGGTCGTGCCGGCCCCTGCGCCGGCGCCTGTGCCGGCCCCTGCGCCCGCACCCGCCCCTGCCCCGGTCACCCGCAATTTCGATATCTCGGCTGATGGCATGTTTGCCTTCGATCGCGCCGAACTGTCGGAAATCGGGCGCAACCGGATCAACAATGCACTGACTGAGCTCAGGCAGGCTGGCATCACCGACATCCGCGACGTGCGCATCGTTGGTCACACCGACCCGCTCGGCAGCGACGCCTACAACCAGTCGCTTTCCGAAGCACGTGCCAATTCGGTGAAAAACTATCTTGCCTCGCAGGGCATCTCTGCGAGCTCGATCAGTGCATCGGGCGCCGGCGAGTCGAAACTGAAAATCACCGAAGCCGATTGCAAGGCCAAGGGCCAGGCTCGCACCCGCGCCGACCTGATCGCTTGCCTCGCACCCAATCGCCGCGTCGAGGCATCCTTTACTGGCACCGCGCGCCGCTGATCGTTTGGCAAGACAGTGCTCTGCCAGAGCACTGTCTTCGCGCAACGGGGTCGACGAAGGTCGGCCCCGTTTTTTTTTGTTCTCGTCGCTCACGCGGTTCACGCCACTCACATCCCTCACAATTGGCGCACACCAACCACTAACGACCGGGAGACCCAATGCACACCCCATCCAACAAGGCCGAGACCGTCAGCATCGAGCGACGCGGGCGCATCGCGATTGTGCGACTCGACCGTCGCGATGGCCGAAATGCCCTGTCGCTGGAGGCTTGCCGCCAACTGACCCGCGCGGCGCGCAGTCTTGACGACGACGCGGACATCTCGGCGGTGATTCTCACCGGTACCACCGAAGTCTTCAGCTTCGGCGCCGACCTGCGCGACGCCGAACTGCAACGCGCCCGCGAGGCCCGACTTGCGGAGCGGCGCATGTCGATGCAGACCGGCGGCAAGATGTGCCGTGCCTGGGAAGAGCTGGAACCCCTCACCATTGCCGCGATCGAGGGCTGGTGCGTGGGGGGTGGCGCTGCGATCGTGGCGGCCTGCGACCTGCGAGTCGCTTCGCGGGCCGCAACACTCTATGTCCCGGAGATCGAGCGCGGTATGAATCTGTCTTGGGGAGCGGTGCCGCGCATCACACGGCTGGTCGGCCCTGCGAAAGCCAAGCGCATCATCATCCTGGCCGAGAAAATCAAAGCCGAACAGGCGCTCGACTGGGGACTGATCGACGAGGTCGCCGCGCCAGGCACAGCGCTCGATGCCGCACTGGCGCTGGCTGAGCGGGCGGCGAGCATGCCGCCGGTGCAGTTGCGGATGATCAAGCAGTCGATCAATGCCACCAGCGCGGCACTCGATCGGGCCACCAGTTATGCCGATTTCGATCAGTTCGCCCTGGCGGCCGCCTCGGGCGACTATGCCGAGGGAGTGAAGTCTTTCCTGGAGAAGCGTCCGCCGCAATACACCGGCGCATGAGGATGTCTGGCGCCCGGATCAGATCTCGGTCGAGTCGAGGCGGTAGCCGAAGCCATAAACCGGCAGCAGTTTCCAGCCAGTGGCCGAATCGAGCTTGAGCTTGCGGCGCACTCGGCTGACATGGGTGTCGACCGTTCGGGTATCGACTTCGGAGGAGATGCCCCAGACCTGCTCAAGAAGCTTGACTCGCGACAGAAGCTTGCCCGAGTTCTGAAACAGATAGACCGCCAGATCGAACTCTTTTTGCGTCAGATCGATCGATGCACCTTGGTAGGTGACCATGCGGCGGTCGCGGTCGATTTCGTAGGGGCCGGCTCGGAGCACGCCCGCACGCGCATTGCGGGCGCGGCGCGTGAGCGCTTCCATGCGGGCGAGCAACTCGAGCGACTTGGGAGGTTTGACGATGTAGTCGTCGGCACCCTGGCGCAGGGCAGTGACCACGTCGGTTTCGCTGTCACGCGCGGTGACCACAATCACAGGCAATTCGAGGCCATTGCGTTGCCTGAGCACTGCGAGAATCTGATCACCCGACATCTCTGGAAGCATCCAGTCGAGCAAGAGAAGATCGAAGGTCGCGGTGTCGAGTGCACTGATGAAATCCCGACCTTGCGAAAAACTCGCAGCGCGGTGCCCGCCCGATTCGACGAGCATCGTCAGGAACTGGCGTTGGAACGGGTCGTCTTCGACGATGGCAATGTGCATTGGCTGAGCAGGAGATTTGCAACCGATTTGTGACTGTAACAGAGGCCGCCACAGCCACCATGCCAATTCCTCCCGGATCAAAGCATCCCTGCAAGCCGCATCAGGCTTAACGCAACACCAGATTGTCGCGATGAACCAACTCCGGCTCTTCGACGAATCCGAGCAGGGATTCGATCTCGCTCGAAGGCCGACCGACGATAAGACGGGCATCGGTTCCACCGTAGTTGGTCAGACCTCGCGCAATCTCGCGGCCTTCCTGATCGAGGATCGCGACCATTTCGCCGCGCTCGAACTCACCGCTCACCTCGAGGACACCGATCGGCAGCAGACTCTTGCCGCCTTCGCACAAGGCCGACACCGCACCCCAATCGAGACGCACTGCGCCCCGTAATTGCAGATGATCGGCCAGCCACTGCTTTCGGGCAGCCAGCCGCGGTGTCTGCGCGATAAAGGCGGTGCCGACAGCCTCGCCCCGCGCCAGCCGCAGCAGGACATCGGGCTCACGCCCGGAGCAGACCACGCTTGACGCCCCACCGTGGGCGGCCCGCTTGGCCGCCAGCACCTTGGTGATCATGCCGCCGCGACCGATCGAAGAACCGGCACCACCGGCCATGGCTTCAAGTGACGGATCGCCTGCCACCACACGACTCATGAGCGTGGCAGTCGGATCGTGGCGCGGATCGGCGGTAAAAAGCCCCTGCTGATCGGTGAGGATGATCAGCACGTCGGCATCGATCAGATTGACCACCAGCGCACCCAGGGTGTCGTTGTCGCCGACCTTGATCTCATCGGTGACCACGGTGTCGTTCTCATTGATGATTGGCACGACACCCAGACCAAGGAGGGTCAGAAGGGTCGAGCGCGCGTTCAGATAACGCGTGCGATCGGCAAGGTCTTCATTAGTCAGCAGAATTTGCGCGGTCTGCAGACCGTGGGTACGAAAACACGACTCATAGACCTGCGCCAGCCCCATCTGGCCGACCGCAGCCGCCGCCTGCAATTCGTGAATCTCACTGGGTCGCTTCTGCCAGCCCAGTCGCTTGATGCCCTCGGCGATCGCACCCGACGAGACCATCACAACTTCCTTGCCGAGCGAGCGCAACTGGGCGATCTGCTCGCCCCAGATCGAAATTGCCTGCGGGTCAAGGCCCCGGCCTTCGTTGGTGACCAGGGCCGAGCCAACCTTGACAACCAGACGACGGGCATCGCGAACGATGGAGGCATCGCTCAGGGACACGTCGCTCATTGAATGATCGATATCAGGCGAATTCATTATCGGAAATCAGGAGCGACATCAAAGCGTGGATCGCGCTCGGCAGGCTCGACCGGACGTTCGCGATGCAATTCGAGGTGGGCGTAGATCGCCTGACACAGCTCGGCACAACCCTCGCCGGTGAGCGCCGAAATCTCGAAGACCGGCCCGGCAAAGCGCAATCGCTTCTTGAAGGCCGATATGACTGCTGCGCGCTGAGTACCTCGTTCGCCCGGCTGACCATCGAGCGCATCGAGCTTGTTGAGTACGACCCAGCGCGGTTTCTCGTAGAGCGCCTGATCGTATTTGCGCAACTCCTTGACCAGTGCCCTGACCTCGGCCACCGGATCGCGGTCGGTGTCGAAGACCGACAGATCGACCATATGAAGGAGCAATCGTGTGCGCTGAAGATGGCGCAGGAACTGATGCCCCAGACCTGCGCCTTCGGCAGCCCCTTCGATCAGACCCGGCACATCGGCAATGACAAAACTTTTTTCATCGGCTACCCGCACCACGCCGAGATTGGGATGCAAGGTGGTGAAGGGATAGTCGGCAATCTTGGGTCGGGCATTCGAGACCTTGGCGATGAAGGTCGACTTGCCGGCATTGGGCATCCCGAGCAGACCGACATCGGCCAGCACCTTCAGCTCAAGGCGCAGCGTGCGCTCCTGGCCCTCAGTGCCAGGGGTTGACTGACGCGGCGCGCGGTTGGTGCTCGACTTGAAGTGAAGATTGCCCAGGCCACCGTTGCCGCCCTGTGCAATCAAGGCTCGCTGGCCGTGCGCCGTGAGGTCGGTGACCAGTTCACCGGTCAGTTCGTCCAGTATCTGCGTGCCAACCGGCATGCGCAACACGATATCGTCTGCACCCTTGCCGTACTGATCGGAGCCGCGCCCCGCCTCGCCATTGCGAGCCCGGTGCATGCGGGCATAGCGATAGTCGATCAGGGTGTTGATATTGATGTCGGCCAACGCCCAGATCGAGCCGCCCCGCCCGCCGTCGCCACCGCTGGGCCCACCCTTGGGAATGAATTTCTCACGGCGAAATGCCACCGCGCCTTTGCCACCGTTGCCGGCAAAGACCTCGATTCGTGCTTCATCGATGAATTTCATCTCATCCCCTTCGGATCAGTGCGCTCAAACCAGGCTGCCAACATTGAGCAGCACCAGCACACCCAGCACCGCAAAGATTCCGGCCGCCAAACGATGAACCAGCTTAATCGGGATCTTGCGGGTAATTTTGTCGCCCAGCAGCACGACCGGCGCATTCGCCAGCATCATGCCCAGAGTGGTACCGACCACGACCGGAACCAGTGCATCGTAACGCGCTGCCAGCGCGACCGTCGCGATCTGGGTCTTGTCACCCATCTCAGCCAGAAAAAACACGATGACGGTCGTGCCGAAGATACCGAAGCGCCGATGACTCGTGGCATCGCCATCATCGTCAAGCTTGTCGGGCACCAGCATCCAGGCCGCCATCGCCAGAAAGGACAGACCCAGTACCCATCGCAGGACGTCGGCCCCAAGCATTTGCTGAATCCAGCTGCCGAGCGCTCCGGCAACCGCATGGTTGAGAACGGTTGCGAAAAAGATGCCGGCGATGATCGGCCAGGGTCGCTGAAACCTTGCCGCCAGCAGCAGCGCCAGCAGTTGCGTCTTGTCGCCCATTTCGGCGAGGGCGACGATGCCGGTTGAAACCAGAAATGCTTCCATGCTGCCTGCCAAACGAAACGGCCCCGCTGGGCGGGGCCTTCAGGAAACCGCGCTCGGACGGATGCTGCTCGGAGGTGCCAAGCAGCGAGTCACATGGCTGCCAAATGGCACGCCTGAGCAAAAGCCTGCCTCAGCGCCGAAAGGAGTCTGAGTTGTCGTCTGGCTTGTCGTCTGAACTGCGCTGATCAGACTGCGGGATCGACGTTGACCGTCTGGCGACGCAGCGGGCCCTTGATCGCGAACCGAACATGGCCGTCGATGAGCGCAAACAAGGTGTGATCCTTGCCGATACCAACATTCAGGCCGGGATGGAAGGTCGTGCCCCGCTGGCGAACGATGATCGAGCCAGCATTGATGGCTTCACTGCCATAGACTTTCACGCCGAGTCTTTTCGATTCGGAGTCACGGCCGTTTCGAGTTGAGCCGCCGCCTTTTTTCTGTGCCATGGTGAATTACTCGTTTCGGTGAATCGGGTCAGGTGAATCGGGTCGGGTGAATCGAGCCGGATGAAGCGGCCCGACTGACATGATCAGACAGTGTTGTCAGGCAGCCGCTTGCGGCAGCTCGGCATTGACCGAACCCAGCTCGGAGGCAATCTTGCCGATGAACAGCTCGGTGTAGTTCTGACGATGGCCCTGACGCTTCTGATAGTGCTTGCGACGGCGCATCTTGAAGATGCGGACCTTGTCGCCACGGCCATGCGAGAGCACGGTCACCGACACCGATGCGCCGGCGACAAGCGGCGAGCCGATGGCGAACTGATCGCCGCTGCCGATCGCCAGCACCTGGTCGATGACGAGTTCGGCGCCGACATCGGCGGCCAGCTGCTCGACCTTGAGTTTTTCACCAGCCGACACTTTGTACTGCTTGCCGCCGGTTTTGATGACCGCGTACATGATGGAACCTCTGAAGTTGGGCACTGCCTGCTTGACCCGGGTCAACGCCCGGATCAACACACATGACCAGAGGGTCAACGACATCTTGTCGGGCAGGGAACCCGAAATATTACGAAATCTGGCCTTGTGGGTCAAGTAGCCGACTGTCAGGCGTGCGAATCGCTATACTCGCTTCGACCCGAACAGCCGCTTTCACCGTGCCAGCCTTTTCACTGCCAGAAGATATTGCCGCCGACCTGCTCGAGGTCGATCGAACGATCGGCGAGCGGCTGCGATCCGAGGTCGAACTGGTCAATACCATCGGCAGCTACATCATCGGCTCTGGCGGCAAACGCCTGCGGCCGATCCTGGTGCTGCTCTTTGCGCGCGGGCTGGGCTATGGTGAATCGCACCGCGGCGAATCCCATCATGTGCTGCTGGCCGCGGTGATCGAATTCATCCACACCGCAACGCTGCTGCATGACGATGTGGTCGACGAATCGGCGCTTCGGCGCGGTCGCCAGACCGCCAACGCCAGCTTCGGCAACGCTGCCTCGGTACTGGTAGGCGACTTCCTCTACTCGCGCGCCTTCCAGATGATGGTCGAGGTCGATCGCATGGCGGTCATGCGGATCCTCGGCGATGCCACCAACATCATCGCCGAGGGCGAAGTGCTGCAGCTCATGAACTGCAATGACCCGGATGTCGATGAGGCGCGCTACCTGCAGGTCATCCGCTACAAGACCGCCCGCCTCTTCGAAGCGGCCGCACGGCTTGGCGCCGTCCTGGCCGATGCCAGCCCGGAAGTCGAAGAAGCGGCAGCCGAATTCGGGCGCCGGATCGGCACCGCCTTTCAGCTGATCGACGACGCGCTCGACTATTCGGGCGTGACGGCAGACATCGGCAAGAACGTCGGCGACGACCTGCGCGAAGGCAAACCCACGCTGCCGCTGATCCATGTGATGCGGCATGGCAGCGACACCGAACGGGCGCTGGTGCGTGCGGCCATCGAGCAGGGGCATACCGATCAGTTCGACGCCATCATGGCCGCAGTCATTTCAACCGGCGCCCTCGAATTCACGCGACAGCGCGCCCGCGATGAGGCCGATGCCGGTCAGGCGGCACTGGCGCTTGTGCCAGAGTCGCCCTACCGACAGGCTCTCATGACGATTGCCGACATGTCGGTGGCCCGCGATCGCTGACCGACCCCTGGTTCTGTGTCAGCCGCGGCGCCCGAGCGTATTGCGCGCCACGACCCATTTGTGAACTTCGGTGGGGCCTTCGTAGATGCGCATGAGTCGCGACTCATTGGCCATCTGCTGCAGCGGCAATTCCTTGGTCATGCCCATGGCGCCAAAGGTCTGCATCGCATGGTCGATGACCTCCCAGGCCATCTCGGTGGCATAGGCCTTGACGATCGACAGCTGCGTGCGCGCATCCATGCCCCGATCGAGTCGCCAGGCTGCCTCGTAGGTCATGAGTCGCGCCGCATGAATGCGGGTGGCGGCATCGGCGATCCACCACTGGATCGCCTGACGGTCGGACAGATAGGCACCGAAGGTTTTTCGTTGCGGGGCATACTCGACCATCATGTCGAGCGCCCGCTGCGCGCGACCGACGCACCAGGCGGCCATCTGCACGCGACGCGAACCGAGCCGCTCCTGCATCGGCGCAAAGCCCTGGCCTTCGACGCCAAGCAGCTGACCGGCCGGGATGCGGCAATCATCGAAGGTCACTTCGGCGGTGAAGACGCCGCCCAGCATCGGGATCATCCTGGCGACCTCAAAGCCCGGCGTGCCCTTGTCGACGATGAAGGCCGAGATGCCGCCGCGCTCGCCACCTGTGCCTTCGGTGCGGGCCATGACGATGCCGAAATCGGCACGCTCCATGTTGCTGATCCAGATCTTGCGGCCGTTGATCACCCAGTCGCCGCCATCGCGAACCGCACGCGTGGTCATGCCCGACGGATCACCGCCCGCGCCGGGCTCGGAGATGACGATGACCGAACTCATTTCGCCGCGCACATAGGGCTCGAGGTATTTGCGCTTTTGCTCGGGCGTGGCAGTGCGGCGAAGCATGAGCAGATTGGGCGTATCGGGCGGCAGATAGTAATGAACGATGGTGCGGCCCATCTCTTCATTGACGCCAACCATCGCGCTGACAGGCAGGTCATGGCCGCCGATGTCTTCGGGGGCATCCAGACCCCACAGACCCAGTTCCTGCGAACGCCGATCGACCTTGTCGCGCTCTGCGGCAGTCAGCGAAATTCCTTGACCTGCGGCCTCGCGTTTCATCAGGGCAGGTTCAAGCGGGATCAGTTCGTCGCTCACAAAGCGCGCAACCAGATCCTTGATCATTCGGTGTTCTTGCGGAATCTCGAAATCCACGATGTTTCTCCTCTCGGTGTGGCGACCTGCTTCAACCGGCAGGAGCGCAGCAGATCTTATGCTGCTTCGGCGCGGCCGCTGACAGCCCTGCTGTGCGTCTGCTATCATTTCGCCTCTTCGGGTGCCGGTTCTGACGCACCCGAATCGGGGTGTAGCTTAGCCTGGTAGAGCGCTACGTTCGGGACGTAGAGGCCGGAGGTTCGAATCCTCTCACCCCGACCAGCCGCCTCCTGCCGATTCTCACTGCACCCCGCCGGCTCACCAAGGCCCCAATCGTCGCGAGTGCTGCAATTGGGTGTCCAGCTCAATCTTGACCCCGCAATCCAGGGACTGACATGAAACCGCTGGCGATGGCACTGCTGATCGGACTGTCGGGCTGCGCTTCGTCGTCATTGCCACCCGAACTCGAGGGCAAGAAATCCTTCGAACAGACAAGCACGCTGCCCTACCAGGAAGCCTATCGGATCATTTCTCGTCAGATGCGCGTCTGCTTCGAGAAGGTTGGCGCTGGCGGGAAAAACGGCTACGACGTGGTGTCGAACATCGATGCCGGCGGGCGACAGGCCACAATCAATGCTATTTTCTACAGCGTTTTCAGCGGATCCAACCCGGAAAATTCGAGCCTGAGCCGCAAGGTCACGCTCACGCCTGACGGCACCGGCTCGACGATCGTGACCTCGGGCGGCCAACCAAGAAATGCGTACGAAACCCATTTGTCGATTCGCTCGTGGCTGTCAGGCACCCAGACCTGCAATCCGATCGGCCGCTAAATGCCAGATGCTGCAGTCGCCGCCCTGATCGGCGCGATGCTTTCTGTCATCTCAACCCCGGACCGCCGCCGATATAATTGCGCGAGGCAAGTCGCGCCCGAGCTTGGCTGCCGACGCCACCCCCCCCATTGAGCCCCGGAAATCTTCATGAGTCGCAGCCTCGCGCCCGTCATGCCGCCTGTCTCTGCACTGTCACGGTATGTCGCCCCGCGGATCGCCGTGGTGATCACGGCGCTGATTGCCGCACTGATCACTGCACTGAGCGCCGGCTGTGCCACCGGGCCGGCCTCGCTGATCGACACCCGACTGCCCTACAACGAGGCGATCAAGGTGACAAGCGAGCAGCAACTGCTGCTCAATATCGTGCGCCTTCGCTATACCGACACGCCGAGCAGCCTCACGGTCGCCAACGTGACCGCACAGTTCGAACTCGTGAAGCAGCTGCAGCTGACACCCTTCTTCAGCGCATCGGGCGCCGAACCCAACCGCAGCTACACCTCGATCCTGCCCCAGGCCGGCATCAGTTATGCCGACCGCCCGACGATCAGCCTGGTGCCGATCGACGATGCCGAGTTCACCCGAAAACTGTTTACGCCGTTGACGGTCGATGGCGTGCTTTATCTGGCCAAGACCACCTGGCCGATCAGCACAGTCTTCAGGCTCTATCTCGAGAACATCAACTGGGTGCCGAATGCCGAGCTGGCCAGCGGCCCGACACCACGCCTGGCGCCGCCCTACTCCAGCTTCCTGCGCGGCGTCGAGGCGCTCGGCAAACTTCAGGCGGAAGGACAGATCGTCTTCGGCACCCAGGAGCGCTTCGATCCGGTCTCAGACAGCATTCCGGCAGCCAAAGTGGATGCCATGGCCGTCATCGAAGCGGCCAAGAACGGATTCGAATTCAGATTCAACAAAGCTGATGCCAGCGCGACGCTGGGCAAGCGCGTGCGTCAACCAATGCTGTTCATCGATCCGAAGGCACTTGAGAGTCCGATCACGAAAGAGTTCGTCAGCGCCTTCATGCTCAAGCCCGGCAAGACCCGATACGAACTGACCGCCGAGGATGTCGAGCCCTTCAGTTCCGCCGACGGCGCCTCATTCGAGGTCCTCGACATCGAGCCCCGCTCGCTGCTGCAGGCACTGTATTTCATTTCCCACGGCATCGAGATCCCGCCCGAGCACGCCCAATCCGGGATTGCGCGAACGACCTTCGACCGCAATGGCAATGTCTTCGACTGGGCCCCGGTGACAGCCGGGCTGTTTCAGGCGCGCTGGAGCCTGGGCAGCGCGCCGCCAGCCAACGCGCATGTGGCGGTTCGCTATCGCGACTACTGGTTCTACATTCCGGGTGACGATCACGAGAGCAAGGCAACCTTCTCACTGCTGATGGAACTCTCGCGCCTTGACCTGCAGACCCGCACAGGCGATCGGCCGGTGCTGACGTTGCCGATCGGTAGATAGTCTCTCGGTCTCGATCAAAAAGAAATTCTGGTTAAGCGAGACTGCATGGTCCGTATTGCGACATTTGTTTTTGTTTTGATCATGGCGGGCCCTGGCATTACTTTCGCCCAGAAGGCCGGGTCGGGCGCAGACCAGATTGCCAGTCTCGGCGAGAAAGTCGAGGGCCTTCATACCGAGGGCGAGATTTTCGGATTGCCCGTCAATGTTCACGGCCAAACCACCTACATCAATCAGCGTTACAACGCCTTCAATTCCCCGTACCAGGGAATGAACAGTTTGTCGCCTCGCCGATCAATGAGCTATACCTGGTCGGGAACCTTGTTCTTTGGCGCTCGCCTCGGATCGAATACCGATCTTTATGTGAATCCCGAAATCGTCTCGGGCGTTCCGTTCTCGGGTCTGGTCGGGCTCGGGGGCTTTACCAACGGCGAGGCGACCCGGGCACAAGGCGCTACGCCGCATCTTTACTCGGCGCGTGCTTTTGTGCGCCATACGATCAATCAGGGTGGCAGCCAAGAAGTACTCGATAACGACGCCAATCAGATCACACAGACCATTACCCGCAATCGCATCGTGATCACCGCAGGGCAGTTCGCCACACTGGATATTTTTGACGACAGCCGGTATGCGAAAGATCCCCGGGTTCAGATGATGAACTGGGGTTCGATGACTCACCTTGCCTACGATTACGCGGCCGACGCCAGAGGCTATGGCTGGGGCCTCGCGGCAGAGTGGTATCTGGAAAACTGGACGTTTCGGGCATCCCGGATGACGACACCAATTCAACCTAATGGATTGAGGATTGATCCGAATATCCTGGATCATTATGGCGATCAAATTGAAGCCGAGCGGCGCCATCAAATCGATGATCTGCCTGGCAAGGTCAGCGTACTGGCCTATCGCAATCGAATGATCATGGCACGCTATAGCGACGCAACCGCCTATGTCATTGCCAACAATGCCCAAGGCACCCAGGCTGTCACCAAAGTCCGCAATAAGGAGCAAATCAAGACTGGCCTTGGCATCAATGCGGAGCAAGCCTTTGCGAAAGACGCCGGGATTTACTTGCGTGCATTCGCTTCTGACGGCCATACCGAAACCATGTCTTTTGCTGAAGCGGACAGGTCTTTATCGATCGGCATGGGCATGTCCGGGGATCGCTGGGGCCGGCCCAGAGACACCGTCGGCGTTGCCGCATTGATCAATGGCCTGTCGGCAGATCGCAGGGCTTATCTGCAGGCCGGCGGGATTTCGAACTTTGTCGGCGACTACTTCAGTTCGACCCAGACGATTTCATACAAACCCGAGCAGATCGCCGAGTTCTATGTCAATGCGCTGGCGACAAAAAACATACTGATGGGCGTCAACTTTCAGCACATCATCAATCCGGCCTATAACTCGGCGCGCGGCCCGGTCAACATCATGTCTTTCAGAGTGCACGCCGAGTTCTGAATCGCTGGTCATTGCAGCCTGGGTTGACTTGTGCTCCGGGTCCAGGGGACTGACGGCACGGGTCGTCTGCCGGTGCGGGTTTCGGGTCTAATACACGACCATACCGCCACGGATTGCCGCTATGCCCGCTTCGAACGATCCCCTTCACGATCATTCCCATGATCACGCCCATGAGCCTGCACAGCCCGGGGTCTGCGGCATAGCGCGGACCGGCGCTTTCGATGCACCGGCCTTCGAGCGCGCGATCAGCGACATGCTGCGGGCTTGCGGGCTGAGCACCGACTCGACGCATATGAGTCGCACCCCCGAGCGCGTGCGCGAACTCTGGCAGCGCCGCCTGCTGGGCGGCTACGACCTCGATCCTGCGACTGCGCTTGGCGACGGTTTTGCCGACCCGCGCACCGATCTGATCGTGATCCGCGGCATTGCGGTTCATGGCATCTGCCCGCATCACCTGGTGCCGTTTCGCGGTGTCGCCCATGTCGGCTATCTGCCGGGCGGACGACTGCATGGCTTCGGGCGAATCGCGCGGATGGTCGATGCGATCGGCCACCGCTTCACCTATCAGGAGTGGATGACCCGCGACATTGCCGATGCGCTGGTGACCCACGGGCAGGCCAGCGGCGCGGCTTGCGTCATCGAAGCCGAGCAGCTGTGTCTGCTGCTGGGCGAAGACCGGCGCGGCGACGAGCGGGTCGTGACCCAATCATTTCGCGGCGCCTTCGAACAATCTGATCGCGACCGCGCAGAGTTTCTGCGGGCAATCGCGGCGCCGAGGCGCTGAACAGTGCCGGGGCGCTTATTCTCCGGCGCGAATATTGTTCTCCTTGACCACCTTGGCCCATTTGACCGACTGTTCGTCGATGAATTTGCCGAAGGCTTCGGGCGTTGACGCCACGATATTCATGCCCTGATTGGCCATTTTTTCGCGCATCTGCGGGTCACGCATCAGCTTGGTGACCTCGGCATTCATGCGGGCCACGATCGCCGGCGGCGTTTTGGCAGGCGCCAGGATGCCCCACCAGGCGGTGGCTTCGAATCCGGGCAGGCCCTGCTCCGAGACGGTCGGAACATTCGGCAGCACCGGATCGCGGGTGGTGGTGGTCACTGCCAGCGGCACCAGCACACCGCTCTTGATGTGCGGAGCAAGCAGGGCAATGCTGCCGATGGCCACCGGCACATGGCCGCCGATGGCGTCCTGGACCAGCGGGCCACCGCCCTTGTAGGGCACGTGAGTCGGTGTGAATCCGCCCTGCACGCCCATGGTGGTCATGGCCAGGTTGGCAAGGCTGCCCGAACCGATGGTGCCGTAGTTGGGCAGCCCTGGCGTGGTCTTGGCGGCGGCCAGCAACTGGCTGAAGCTCTTCCAGGGCTGACTCGAATGCGCGGTGATGACCATCGCACCGGTGGCGATCAGCATGACCGGTGCCAGGTCGTTGCGGGTATCGAAGGGCAAATTGGGAATCAGGCTCGGATTGACCGCATGCGAATCGAAGACCAGCACGAAGGTATAGCCGTCGGGGGCCGACTTGGCGACCTGACCGGTACCGAGCGACCCGCCGCCGCCGGCGCGGTTCTCGACAATCACCTGCTGCCCGAGCGCCTGTGACAGGCCCGGGGCAAGCTGGCGGGCCAGCAGGTCGGTGGTGCCGCCAGGCGGGAACGGCGAGACCATCCTGATCGGACGGCTCGGCCAACTGTCGGACTGCGCGCTGGCGATACTGGGCAACACGATAGCCGCAGCGCCGATAAGCGTGGCAAGCATTGAACGGACAAGATGGGTCATGGCGGCTCCGATGGCTCGGGAATCAGGCTGAGGATTGAGGGTGAAGAGGAACGCCGCGCAGTGTAGCCCGAACGAAAATCGGATGGCACGGCTTGACCCTTCCCTCCTCATCGCGAAGAATCGACCAGATCAATGAGAGGGCGCGCCGATCTGCCGGCATGACCCATCCCTGAGCAATCTCACGCGGCTGTGTTTCGGAGACACCCACCATGATCCAGATTGAACCCAGCGGCGCGGCCTGCGGCGCGCACATCCGGGGGGTCGACCTCTCGTCGCCGGTGTCCGCCGAAACCGCGCACGCCATCCGTGCCGCCTGGCTCGCCCACGGCGTGGTGGCTTTCCCTGATCAGAACATGTCGATCGAAGATCTCGAGCGCTTCACGCTCGTGCTCGGCCCGCGCGGCGAAGACCCCTATATCGCGCCGATTCCGGGCCATGCGCATGTGGTCGAAATCCGCCGCGAGCCCGACGAAAAAGCACCGATCTTTGCCGAAAATTTTCATTCGGACTGGAGCTTCCTGCCGACGCCGCCGGCGGCAACCGCGCTTTAC
>Ga0114979_10000891_pt1 | contig 19890 bp, 13 predicted proteins | sample S_140625_EF_Meta_FD_87315 | JGI IMG/M metagenome (GOLD analysis project Ga0114979, IMG submission 87315) | Freshwater microbial communities from Lake Simoncouche, Canada to study carbon cycling - S_140625_EF_MetaG | ecosystem: Environmental > Aquatic > Freshwater > Lake | place: Lake...
CACCACCACCCTTGCGACGACGACGCTTGCTCATGGTTCTGCTCCGATTCGTGTGACGCCCCGGACTGGGGCGCGTGCCGGCTGCGGCGGATGCCGCGATTGAGAGGTGAGACGGGAAGTGAGGGCCTGAAAGCGACCGGGTCGGATCGGGAGGCCGGCGGGCTCCCGTTCGGACGTTGCGTGAGGGGTTCCCCTTCGGACGCCTGGCCAAGGGCCACACGACGCCAACGGCGTCGTCCGACGTCGCGTGCCTCAGGCCGGAGAACCGGGACGGGGGCAGGCTTCGTCAAGCACCGCGCGCACCTGCGCGCGCAACGAGGCGGGGTCGCCTTCGTTGCTGACAACATGATGTGCGCAAGCGCGCTTCTGGTCAAGTGGCCACTGGGCGGCCTCGCGGCGGGCGAGTTCCTCGGCGGACCAGCCACGGTTGGCGCGGACCCGCTCCAGGCGCAGTTCCAGCGGGGAATCGACGAAGATCACCCGGTGGCAGGCCGAGCCGAGCCCCGCCTCCAGGAGGAGCGGCGCGTCGATAACGAGGGCTCGCGTCCCGGGCGGCGGCGAGGCGAAGAGCTGCTCGCGGTGGCGCTCGATCCACGGATGGACCAGCGACTCGAGGCGCTTGCGGTCGTCCGGCGAGGAGAACACCAGCCCCCCGAGCTTGGCGCGATCGATCGCGCCGTCCGGCGCGCGCACGCGGTCGCCCCACCACGAGAGGATCTCGGCGCGGATGGACGGGTGGTTCAGCGCCTCGCGCGCGAGCGCATCGCTGTCGCAGACCAGGCAGCCTTCCTCGGCGAGGATGCGCGCCACGGTGGACTTGCCGGCGCCGATGCCGCCGGTGAGGCCGAGGGTGGGAGGGTGGAGGTGGGGGTGGCGAATCACGCACTCGTCTCGATGCGGTTGCCGGCCAGCCGATACACGCGGCCCGTGTGCGGGCAGGTGTACTCCCCGGAACCGGCGAGCGGAAGCGGGATCCGCTCCCCGAACTGGCTCATCCAGCCGATCTGCCGCGCGGGGACGCCCGCCATGAGCGCATACGCCGGGACATCGCGGTTCACCACGGCACCGGCGCCGACGAAGGCGTGCTCGCCCACCGTGACGCCGCAGACGATGGTGCAGTTCGCGCCCAGCGTCGCCCCGCGACGCACGAACGTGTCGCGGTATTCGTCCTTGCGCGAGACGGCCGACCGCGGGTTGTACACGTTGGTGAACACCATGCTCGGACCGCAGAACACGTCATCCTCGAGGAAGACGTTGTCGTAGACGGAGACGTTGTTCTGGATCTTGCAGTTGCTGCCGATGCGGACGCGGTTTCCCACGAACACGTTCTGGCCGAGCGAGCACCGCTCGCCGATCACCGCACCTGCACAGACGTGCACGAAGTGCCAGATGCGGCTGCCGGTACCGATGGTGGCACCGTCATCGACGATCGCCGAGGCATGCACGGTGACGCCGGGGGCGATGCTCATGCGCCCACCTCGCGGCAGAGCGGGTGGCACTCGCCGGACAGGCCGGCGACCGGTGCGTGCCGGATGCCGTGCACCATCTCGATGGAACGGCGGGTCTCGGAGATGGGGAAGCCGCGGCCCGCGATGATCTCCCGATAGCTCTCCGTGTGCAGGTCGGTGAACCCATCGGAGAACTCGACCGCCTCACCGCCCATGGTGATGGCGCGGTAGGTCCGTTGGCCGTTGGCCTTCTGCTCGGCCGGAAGGTGGTCCGCGTTGACGGAGAGGAACCAGCGGACTCGCGCGCGTTCCAGTTCCAGCACGCCGCCGGCGCAGTCGTCGCGACGGAGGTTCACCTTGGAGGAGCGCGGCGCACCGAAGATCCAGGTGAGCATGTCGAAGAAGTGCACGCCGATGTTGGTGGCGATTCCCCCGGACTTCGATTCCTCGCCCTTCCAGCTGCGGTGGTACCAGCGGCCGCGCGAGGTGATGTAGGCGATGTCGACGTCGACCATGCCCGTGGAGGAGCGGTACTTCTCGCGGAGCGCGATGATCGCCGGATGGAGCCGCAGCTGCAGGATCGTGTAGACGCGCCGGTCGCCCTCGGACTCGATCTCCTGGAGCGCGTCGACGTTCCACGGGTTCAGCACCAGGGGCTTCTCGCAGATCGCGTGCGCTCCGCTGCGCAACGCGAAGCGGATGTGCGCGTCATGCAGGTAGTTCGGCGAGCAGACGCTCACGTATTCGACGGGAGTGCGCGCACGGCGCAGCTTGTCCACATGGCGGTCGAAGCGCTCGAACTCCGTGAAGAACTCGGCATCCGGGAAATAGCTGTCGATGATGCCGACGCTGTCCTTCGGGTCCAGTGCGGCAACCACGGTGTTCCCGGTTTCCCTGATCGCCTTCATGTGGCGGGGGGCAATGAAGCCGGCGGCCCCGATGAGGGCGAAGGTCCTGGATGCGGGCTGTTGGTTGGTCATGGTTGTTGGCGGTCACCGCGCTCCGGAACGCTCTTCGGCCGAATCCTACTGGAGTTCCAGCCAAAAACCTCCGGAAAGCCACGGCAGGTTACGATCGGCGGAGCATGTGCGGCATCGCAGGACTGATCTCGCTCGACGGCGCGGCCCCTGACCGGGCGGCGCTCGAGCGCATGACGACCGCCGTGGCCCACCGTGGTCCGGACGGCGCGGGCATCGTGCTGCGCGGACCGGTGGGGTTCGGCCACCGGCGCCTCGCCATCGTCGACCTGTCCGACGACGGCCTCCAGCCGATGCCGACGCCGGACGGCAGGCTGTCGGTGACGTTCAACGGGGAGATCTACAACTACGTCGAGCTGCGGAAGGAACTGGAAGGGCTGGGGCACTCCTTCCGCACCGCAACGGATACCGAGGTCCTGCTGGCGGCGTACCTGCAATGGGGCGCACGATGCGTCGACCGCTTCAACGGCATGTGGGCCTTCGCGATCCATGACGCACATGCCCGCACCGTGTTCTGCTCGCGGGACCGCTTCGGCGTGAAGCCCTTCTACTTCGCTCGGCTCGGCGGACGCATTGCCTTCGGGTCGGAGATCCGGCAGCTCCTGCCGCTGCTGCCCGCCGTGCGCGCGAACCGCAGGACGCTCGAGGAGTTCCTCTTCCTCGGGATCGACGAACCCCCGGTCCACACCTTCTTCGAAGGCGTCGAGAAGCTTCCCGGCGGCCACTCGCTGACGATCGACCTGGACAGCGGCACCGCGCATGTCAGTCGGGAATACGAGATCGCCCGCCATCCGGAGCTTGGCCGCTGCACGCCGGAGGAATCCGTGGCGACCTACGGCAAGTGCCTGGAGGACTCGGTCATGCTGCGCCTGCGCGCGGATGTGCCCGTGGGGACATGCCTGAGCGGCGGCCTCGACAGTTCGTCGGTGGCAAGCATCGCGGCCGCGCCGTATCGGGAAGCACGCGGAGAGCCGTTCCGCGCCATCACCGCCGTGAGCGAGGAGGCAACCAACGACGAGACGCCGTACGCGCGGTCGGTGGCGGAACGGAGCGGCCTGGACTGGATCACCGTGCAGCCGACGTACGAGGACTTCGCGGCCACGCTCGCGGATGTCGTGCGCACGCAGGAGGAGCCCTTCGGCGGGCCGTCGATCTGCATGCAGTGGTTCGTGATGCGCACCGCGCGCGAGCACGGCATCCCGGTGATGCTCGACGGCCAGGGCGGCGACGAGACCCTCCTCGGATACCGGCGCTACTTCGCCGCATTCATGCTCGAGCGATGGAGGACCAAGGGCTTCCGGAGCATGGTCGGCGAGATCATCGCCTGCCATCGCGAAGGCGCGCAGCTGGGGACACTGGGAATCCTGGCCAACATGCTCATCCAGGGCCTGCCCTCGGTGGCCTACCTGAAGTGCCGGCTGCGCGCACGCTGGATGAGGAATCCGCCTTCCATGCCGGAGCGCCTGCGGGCCGAGGCGAAGGCCATGCGGAGCCTCGACGCGATCCAGCGCTTCGACATCGAATGTGCCAACCTCCCCGCCCTGCTCCGCTTCGAGGACAAGAACTCCATGCGGTTCGCGGTCGAGACCCGGCTTCCCTTCCTGGACTGGCGCTCGGTGGAGACCGCGCTTGCCCTTCCCGCCGAGGCGAAGTTCCGCCGCGGCTGGACGAAGTGGGTGCTGCGCAAGGCCATGGAGAGGTTGCTGCCCCGGGAGATCACGTGGCGGCGCTGGAAGATCGGCTTCGAGGCGCCGGCAAGGACGTGGCTCCACGCACATGAGGTGACCATGCGCGACGCCGTGCTCGCGTCGGCACTGGTCGGCGAGTTCGCGCGGCCCGGATGGCTTGCGCGGAACTATGCCCGCATGCACGCGGGCACCAGGTGGCGCCTCTTCAGCGTCGCGGCATGGGAGCGCGAGTTCGGCGTTCGATAGCCCGGGCCGACCGGCCGGCAAGCGCGACAGGGCCGATCATCGGCCGGCATCATTCCGCGGGGTTGCGGCCATCCTCATCTCGATCAGCTTCTGCTCGATCTGGAGCTCGTAGGCGCTGATGAACAACGAGAACTGCAGTCCGGCCCGGCCGTCGAGGAATCCGAGCTTGAGGAAGTACATCCACAGGAACCGGAACAGGAACTTCGCGGGCAACCTCGGGTACACGTGACGCTTGATCCAGCGCCGGCGCTCGAGAGGGCCGCCCAGGAAGTGCGCAGGCAGGTTGCCGGCCTGCGCGCCCGTGGCCTGTGCCAGCATCGCACGCGCCTCGAGCGTCGAGTAGCGGTTGTGCTTCGCGATGTGGTGCTCGAGCGGCCGCCTGTCGTTGTGCTCGAGGTCGCCCGGGAGAAACCCGACCGGCCCCTGCGCCACCATGTGCTCGTGGACCTCGCGCTCCTCGTAGCGCGCCTGTCCGCGCTTGACGAAACGGACGTTCCAGGATGGGTAGTAGCCGCAGTGGCGAATCACGCCGCCGAGGAAGACGAAGTGGCGGTTGACGTGGAAGCCCGCCTCGGGGACCGAGGCTGGGTCGCGCGCGGCGATGCCGCACAGCGCCGAGCGAAGCTCGGGAAGGACCGATTCGTCGGCATCGAGGATCAGCACCCAGGGGGAGGCGATCGGGAGGTTGTCGAGCGCCCAGTTCTTCTGCCTTGCGTATCCCAGCCACGGCTGGTGGACGACTTCCGCGCCCAGGCTGCGGGCGATCTCGCAGGTTCGGTCGGTCGAGCCCGAATCGACCACCCACACGCGATCCGCCCAGTCGCGCACCGAGCCAAGCGAGTGGGGGAGGTTCACCTCCTCGTCGCGGACGATCATGACGACCTCGATGCCGGATCGCTGCCGATTGCTTGGAATCATGGGTGCGCCGGTCATTCAGATCCTCGACCACGTCGCGCCGGTCGGACCATCCTTCACGGTGACGCCGAGCTCCGTGAGCTCGCCGCGGATGCGGTCGCTCTCGGCCCAGTCCTTGGCGGCACGAGCGGCGGCACGCCTGCCGAGAAGTTCCGCGATGCGACGGACGAAGTCGGGGTCTTCCGCCGGCGCAGCACCGGCGACCGGGGAATTGCGTCCCAGCACGCCGAGCACCGAGTCCATCGCCAGCAGGCTTCCCAGCTCGCGATGCGGGCAGGCCTTCGCATCATCGCGCGCGGCGATCGCCTCGTTGAGGGCGGCGATCGCACGCGCGACGTTCAGGTCATCGCAGATCGCCTCGGTGAAGTCCGAGAGCGCACGCTCGAAGGGCCCTGCCTGTGCCGACTCATCGGGTGCCGCGGCCCCGGCTGACTGCGCGGATGCGACCAGGCTTGCGTGGGCGCGACACCATCGGTCGACCATGCGCTGGCAGTCCTGCAGGCCCTGCAGCGTGAAGTTCGCGTTGCTGCGGTAGTGCGTACGGACCAGCTCGAGTCGCAGGGCGGCTGGCGTCACGCCCTTGGCGAACAGGTCGCGGGCGGTGAAGAAGTTGCCCTTCGACTTGGACATCTTCTCACCCTCCACCTGCAGGTGGCGCGTATGGAACCAGGCGCGCGAGAAGATCGGCCGGCCGGTGGCGCAGCAGCTCTGCGCGACCTCGCACTCGTGGTGCGGGAAGATGTTGTCCTCGCCGCCGGAGTGGATGTCGATCTCGTCACCGAGCAGCATCCGGGCCATGGCGCTGCATTCGATGTGCCAGCCGGGATAGCCATCGCCCCACGGCGACGGCCAGCGCATCAGGTGGCGCGGATCGGGCTTCCAGAGCAGGAAGTCGGCGGGATGCCGCTTCGCGGCCTGGTTCGCGGCATCGATCCGGTCGCCCGCGCCCTCGCGCAGGCTGTCGATCGTGTTGCCGGAGAGGCGGCCATACGCAGGAAAGGACCGGACGTCGAAGTACACGGCGCCGTCCACCGCCACGTATGCGTGGCCGCGCGAGACCAGCTCGCCGATCATCGCGACCATCTCGGGGATGCATCGCGTCGGTCGCGGCATCAGGCGGCCCGGGTCGCCGCCGGCGGCGCGTACCGCCTCGGCCTCGTGCGCGACCTTCAGGCCCAGGAGCCGCGCATCCTCGAGAAACCGGTTCGCGTAGAAATCGGCGATCGCCACGGGATCGGCGGCGTCGATGACCGCGCCCGCCGGGAGCTTGCCTGACTTCTTGGCCTCGGCGATCCGGCGGCCCGCGACGGCCATCTTGTCCTCGCCACCGCCATCCGCGGCGGCATCGTCCGTCATGTGCCCGACGTCCGTGATGTTCATCACGTGCACGACGCGTTGCCCGAGCAGTTCGAGCGAGCGGCGGAGCACGTCGGCGTTCAGGAAGGACCTGAAGTTCCCGATGTGGGCATCGTCGTAGACGGTCGGGCCGCAGGAATAGAACGAGACCGGTGCCGTGCCGCCGCGCGAGGGAACCTCCTCGGCACGCCTCGTCGCGGTGTTGTGCAGTCGCATGGTCGGCACGGTCGGCATGATAGGAGCGCGCCGGCCTTCGGCATCACGGCTTCACCGATTCGCAGGCGGCGATCGCCCTGGACATCACGGAGTCCAGCGAGTCGGCCAGCTGCTGCTGGAGCGCCGGGTCCGTCCAGTCGACGGATCCGAGTCCGCGGCCGGGGAGGTAGTCGCGCGCGAACGCCGACCGGATTTCCTCGCGGAGGGCGAGGAAGGACGCGCTCGGGTGTTCACCCGGCCAGCGAGTGACGTAGAGCGCGTAGCGCATGCCGCCCCAGATGCCGATTCCCGAGGCACCGGCCTCGACGAGCGGCCTGACCTGCTCCTCGATGAACTCCTGCTGCGGAATGGGGCGCATGGCCGTAGCGAAGCCGCCCGGCTGGAACCACGGCGTCACCATCGGGATGATGGGCGGGGCGTTGACCTCGCGCGAACGGTAGAAGGCGAGGATCGCTTCCACGTTCGCGCGGCGCCACCACGCCTCGGCCTCGACTCGCGGGGTCCGGGTGGTGGGCATGCCCATGGAGCGCTCGTACACGTCGTAGACGCCCGGCATCACGAAGTCCAGCTCCATCATCACGTCGGCGACCGAGGCCACCGCCTTTGCGTAGCGATCCGCACGGACCTCGGGAGTGACAAGCGCCCACTCGCCGTCGGAGAACCAGTACTTCACGCGCGGAATCCCGTAGTAGGTCCAGTGGATGTTCGGGTACCGGGCCTTCAGCGCACGGATCGTCGCCACCATGGACGCCAGCGCGGGTCGATACCGGGGATCCGAGTCGCCGGCATCCCACAGCGCGTCGAACGGCTCCTCGAAGTCGAGCACGCCCCACTTCGAACCCTTGCCGGCGGCGATCAGGCGCTCGACCTGGGCGATGACACGCTGCGGATCGATGACGCCCGACTCGGCGATCGTCACGTCGCAGTCGTACTGGCCCACGAGCATGTAGTTCTCCGTGCCGGGGACGGGACTCACGGTGGAGGCACCCGCGAACGGGTCGTGGATGATCTGCCAGCTGCCTGGGCCCTGGGTGAGGAGCGCGGGGGCGGAGACTTCCTGCACCGCGTCAATGCTCGCGCCGGCGGGCACGGCGAACCACACGCCTCGCGTTCCGGGTTCGATCGGGAGCGTGGTGGACTGGCCGAGCGAGTCCTGGACACGGACAGCCTGCACCTCCGGGTGCGCGCTGATGCGGACGTGGACCTTCCCAAGCGCCTCGCCCGCGCTCATGATGACGCGCGCACTGCCTGCGACGGATTCGTCGATGATCCGAGGGGCGAACGAACGCGCGGTCCCGAGGCGCGACGCGAGCGCCTTCGAGACGGACGCAGCCAGCGCCGCACGGGACGCATCGGAGCCTGCATCGACGACCACCAGGCCACCGGTGCCCGAAAGTGCGGCGTGGAACGCCGATTCGGCCCACCACGCTGCCCCGTCGGAAGCTGCGTCCGGCACCGCCGGACCGAACCACGTCAGGGTCGCCCGCGGGGTCACGGACACGAGGCGGCGCATGCCGTCGCCAACCTGCCGGAGCGACGCGAGAGAGTCCGCCGCGATCGCCATCGAAACCATGTCATGGGTACCGAAGCGCGAGGACCGCCGCGAATCCGACGATTCGATGGCCGTGCTGCGCTGGAGCGCCAGGGCAGCGGACGGGAACTGTGCCCGCAGCGGCGTTGACGCGGCCGAGGTCAGGGCGATGTCGATGCGGTCGAGCGCGAGCACGTCCCACCGAGCGCGGAAGGCCGTGGTGGAAACGGTGGCGAGGGCGAAATTGCGGAATCCCAGCACGTTCCGCAACCCCACGCCGCGCGGGTCGGCGCCGATTGCCGGCCAGCTGCCCGCATAGCGCGTGGAGTCAAGCGACACCGAGTTGCGGAAGATGATCGCGTCCGGGGCCACGCCGTTGGCCGCCAGCTGCTGCGCGAATCGCTGCACGCGTGATCGAACCGTCAGGATGCCGCGGTCGAGCCACGGGCTCGGGCAGCGGACGACCTTGCTCCTGCTGCTGGCGACCGAGAGCGACAGCGAATCCAGGTCCGCGATGTCGTCCGCGAAGCCCGTCATGACGAGGCCGCGTGATCCCGCCGGCATCGCCGCGAGTGCCGCGGCGACGGATTGCGCCGACGAAGCCGGCGACGCCTCGACGAACCGCGCGACGCCGGTCGCAGGCATGGAGGCTGCAGGGTTCCACACGGGTACACCGGCCTCCGCCGAGGGGCCGCCGGTCACGGCGAGCGCCGCGGACAGGCCGATCGTCAGGTTGCGGATGGCGCGGAATGCAGTGGCGATGCGGAAAGACATGGACGGGGTGCTCCCGAAGGCGAATGGGGCGGCCTCACGGCCGACCGACAAGTGCAGCGCCATGTCTTTGAATCGCTGCTCGGCGCCGCCTGGCGGAACCGAGAGGTCCGCCAACGATCCGATCCGCCCGTGGTGTGGTCAAGCCAAATCCGGAAACATCCGTCGCTCAATAGTCCGACGCCGCGGAGCGGGCGATGCGGTGGAGGCAGGTACGCCACTGCTCGCACGAGTGCTGCATCGAATATCGGCGCTCCAGCGCCTCGCGGCCACGGAGTCCCATAGCCATCGCCATGACGGGATCCCGCTGCAGCTCGCGAATGGCCGCGACGAGGGCGTCACCGTCCCGATTCGCGACCACGTAGCCGCAGTCCACCTCGCGGATGACGCGCGCAACCTCGCTGTCCGGTGGCCCGACGTAGATGGCTGGCCGCCCAGCGGCCATGACGCCGTAGAACTTGCTGGGAAGCAGCAGGCCGCTGAAGCCGTCGGCAACCAGCACGAGGTGGACATCCCCGAGGGCGATCAGCTCCCCGAGCCGGCTGCGCGGCTGGTACGGGCGCAGGATCACGTTCTGAATGCCGTGTCGAGCGATGTGCTCCTCGACGATCGGCCGGGTCACGCCGCCTCCCACGAACACCCATCGCAGGCTGTCGTCGTCGCGGAGCGCAAGCATGGCGTCGCACACCGACGTGACGTCGTGCCCGATGCCGCAGTTGCCCGAGTACTGGATGACGATGCGATCCCCGATGTCCCACTCGGTACGGAACGGATTCGGCCCGACGGAGACCGGGGGGAGCCCGATCGCCTGGCGACGCACGGCGACAAGCGCATCGAAGCCCGGTTCGAAACGCCGGGCAGGGATGCTGGGGACTTCCAACGGGTCGGCCCAGGGGGTGATCAGGACCAACCGGGAAGGATCGATGCCCTTCACGAGCACGCGCTCCCGCATGCAACGCCCGAGCACGACGACCATGTCCGCGTGGCGCAGGCAGAATCGATCCAGGGCGTCGAACGTGCGGTGCGCCAGCCCGCCGGACTTCAGCACACCGGCGGCGAGCGGAACGTCCGGGTACAGGTCCATCGTCCAGAACACGAATCGGCTGCCCTTCATCCACCGGAGCAGCACGCCGATGAGCGCGATGAACGGTGGGGTCGTGAGGCAGATGACCACGTCGTGCTTCGGCAGCGCAAGCGCCTTGGCAAGGCAGGCAACGTTGAAGGACACGAAATCGAACGCGCGGGAGAGGATCCCGCCCTTCCCGAAGACGCTGGTGCCGACACGGTGGATCTGTATGCCGTCCTTCGACTCGAACTCGGGAAGCGCACCGCCGGCCTGTCCGTAGATGCTGCGCGAGGCGATCACCGTCACCTCGTCGCCGTGCCGGGAAAGGAAGGATGCAAGGTCGAACGCGTGCTGGGCAGTTGCCGCGACGTCCGGCCAGAAGACCTGGTTCAGCATCAGGATCCGCAGCGGCTCCTGCACCGGCTCCGGGGGCACGCTTGGGGTGGCGGCGGATGCGCCGTCGGCGACGTGCTGGAGCACGTCGAGCATCTTCGCGGCCAGGAAGTTCCGGTCGAACCTGCCGGCAGCGGCCAGGCAACGGCCACGGAACTCCGCGAGGCTTTCGGGATCCGCGCGGAAGCGCTCGAGCGCGGCACACAGTGCCCCGACGTCCTCCGGCGGGAACGGGATGCCGACGCCGTTCTCGCGGACGATGTCGGCCGACTCGCCCTCGACGCCATGCAGCACGGGGATCCCCATGCCCATGCACTCGAAGAGCTTCGAGGGGATCACCGTGGTGAAGAGCTCGGTCTTCCGCAGGTGGATCACCGAGACGTCGAGCAGCGACCAGTAGCGTGCCACGTCCGCCTTCGGCACGGAGTCGACGAAGACGACGTTCCGCAGCCCCTTCGACTCGGCCAGCTCGCGCAGCGCCTGCTTGCGGGCACCGTCGCCCAGGAAGATGAACGCGATGCCGCGGTCCTGCAGGCGCTCGGCCGCCTCGATCAGCGTCTCGAGGGCATGGGCCATGCCGTGGGTTCCGATGTAGCCGGCCACGAACTTTCCCTCGAGACCGAGGCGCGCGGTGAGCTCGCGATCCTTGGGCCGGGGCTTGAACTGCGAGACGTCGACGCCGTTGGTGACGACGTGGATCTTCTCCGCAGGGATGCCACGGCGGACGAGGATCTTCTTGAAGGACTCGGTGACCGAGACGACGGCAGCGGACTTGCGGTAGAGGAAGAGTTCCAGCCGCTCCAGCATGCGCGTCGCACGGGAATCCTTCATCGCCCCGACGGCCTTGATGGACTCGGGCCAGAGGTCGCGCAGCTCGAAGACGTAGGGGACGCCCTTCAGCACGCTGACCACGTACGCAGCGCAGGCCGTGAAGAACTGGGGCGATGTGCCCACGATCACGTCGACATCGCGCACCCACGGGCCGGCCAGGATCGCGGAGAACATGAAGCTGAGGTAATCCAGCACGCGCCGGGCGAAGCCCTCGTTGGCCGTGATGTACGACCAGACCCGGATGACCTCGATTCCCTCCATGCGCTCGCGCTGCCACAGGCGGTTGCGGTAGCCGTCGAAGACCTTGCCCTTGGGGAAGTTCGGCGCGCACGTGATCACCGTCACGCGGTGGCCGGCCTTCACCCACTCGCGGCAATGCTCGAAGGTGCGGCTTGCGGGCGCGTTGACCTCGGGCGGGAAGTTGTCTGTCAGGAAGAGGATGTGCACGGGTTCACCAGTCGAGTCGCACGATGCAGCGGCGGCCGGAGGCGACGGCCTCGGTGCAGCTATTAGATCGGATCACGCCGAACTCGGGATGCCAGGTCGTCGGCACGGTTCGGCAGGACGCATGTTCGCAGGAGATCCGAACGGCCCCCGCGGCAGGACCGGCGGCAGGCGCCCAGTGATAGCGGGCGACCATCGACTCGTCGGCGGTGATTTCGTCCTCCACGACGAGCGCCCTCGGCGAGAGGGTGACCGTACGCACATGGTCGAGTCCACGGCGGATCCGCCGGTAGCCATCGTGACCGCAGCGCACCACGAGGTCATTGCCATCCTGCCGCGTCTGCAGCCCGAATGGGCGGGCGCGACGGGCGACGCGAAAGCCGCCCCAGACCTCGGACGAGTCGGCGCCCGCGACGATGGCGGTGTTGTGGGCCGGGGTGCCCCGCTGCCGGAGCCGCTCGGGGCCGAGCCCGTACTCGGATGTACCGGAGTTGACGAGTACCCGCTGCCCCCCGACGGAGAGCTCGATGGACAGCGTGTCGGCGTGCGCATGACCGGGCAGGTAGTCCGGTCCGACCGGCCCCACGTCCATCAGCAGCACGTCGCCTCCCCGCTGCAGGCGTACGAAGCCGCTGTCGGGAAGCACGGTGATTCCATCGGCAGGCGTCTGGCACGGACCGAATCCGGCACGCTCCGCGTAGGCATTGAGTTGGGCGGGCGAAGGGTGGATCCCGATCGCGCAGTCGTTGAAGAACGACACCTCGCCATCGGGGTGGCACATTGCCGCAAGCCAGCGCCGCATCGGCACGATGCGGCGCTCGACCTCGGTGCGGAAGCCGTCGCCAGGCGCGACCCCGCGCATGCGCAGTGCCACCGAGAGGTCGATCATGTCCTCGAGCGCGAGCGCGTGGTACATCGGGCTTCGCTCGAACTGGCCGCCGTCGGGGAGCACCTGCTCGGGGATCTCGCGGCGCAGGATCTCCGTGCCGATGGCGAACCATCGGTCGGCCTCCGGGCCCTCGAAGAAGCAGGCGGCGAACACCAGCGCCTTCGCGTTGGCGAAGAGGTGGTTCCCCAGCAGGTGCCGCTCGAGGCGGCGCGTCAGCCAGCGCACCTGGACGGCCAGGCTCTGCACCGCAGCGTCCGGGAGCGAGCCCCCGAGCCATGCCCACTTGACCCAGTTCACGATTCGCAGCGAAGTCGGGTAAGGCTCCCACGCGGTGCCGTGGCCGGGCGGATTGCCGCGGATCCATGCGTCCATGAACGCAGCGTGCCAGTCGCGCCGCGAGGGCGAGCCTTCCGCGCACAGGTCGTCGAAGTAATGCAGGTTGTATCGCCAGAGCTTCGCGACCGATGGATCGTCCCAGCCCTGCGCGACATCGCGCTCCACGTTCAGGAATCGCATCCGACCGGGACCGATCATGCTGGGCCGCCGTGCAGCGGGAATCACCATCTCCCCTGCCGGACGACGGACCGCCGGCGCCGGCGAGGGATCCGGAGCGGGCCTCGACATGCGAAACACGATGCGGCCGATGACCTGTTCGGCACGCAGGTGGCGGACCGTGTGGAACAGCCGGGTCGCCCTGCCGAGGGGGCCCATCACGCGGCGAGCACGCGCTCGAGGATGGCGACGATGCGTTCGCTCGTGTGGCCGTCCCAGAGGGGCGGGATGGCGCCTCGCTTCCACTCGCCGGCGAACAGCCGGTCGAGCGCCGGCTTCAGCGCCTTGGGGTCGATGCCGAGCAGCTCGTTGGTGCCCACCGTGACCGTCTCCGGTCGCTCGGTGCTGTTGCGCAAGGTCATGCAGGGCACGCCCATCACCGTCGTCTCCTCGGTGATGCCGCCGGAGTCGGTGATGACCGCCTTGGCATGCCGGACGAGGTAGTTGAACTCGAGGTAGGGCTGCGGATCCACGAGGAGCAGGTTCGACGGGACCTGGCCAACCTCGCGCATGGTCTTGGCGGTGCGCGGATGCACCGGGAAGACCACCGGCATTCCGCGCGTTCCTTCGGAGATCGCCTCGATCAGCCGGGTGAACCCACCGCTGGAGTCGACGTTCGCGGGACGGTGGAGCGTGGTGACGAAGTACTGGCCCTGCTTCAGGCCAAGCTCGTCCCAGAAGGGCGGCGGACGGAGCCGGTCCATGTTCGACAGCAGCGTGTCGATCATGGTGTTCCCCACGAAGTGGATGCGGTCCTCGGCGACGCCCGCGCGGCGCAGGTTCTGGTTGGCGACCTCGCTCGTGGTGAAGAAGAGGTTGGTGATTGCGTCGGTCACCATCCGGTTGATCTCTTCCGGCATGGTCCAGTCGCCGGACCGGATCCCGGCCTCGACGTGCGCCACCTTGACCCAGAGCTTCTGCGCCGCGATGGCACAGGCCATGGTGCTGGTCACGTCGCCGACGACCAGGCACAGCGCGGGCTTGCGTTCCATCAGGAGCTTCTCGTAGCGCACCATGATCCCGGCGGTCTGCTCGGCGTGGGTGCCCGAGCCAACCTCCAGGTTCACGTCAGGCGCAGGGATGCCGAGCTGGCGGAAGAAGTCGCCCGACATCTTCTCGTCATAGTGCTGGCCGGTGTGCACCAGGCGGAAGCGGATGGGGCCGCCCTGCGCGCGACGCGCCTCGATCGCCTTGATCATGGGGGCGATCTTCATGAAGTTCGGGCGCGCGCCCGCGATGATGTCGACGAGGATCTCGCTCACGTTCCGGTTCTCCCGATCTCGGCTGCCTGGATGCTGACGTCCGCCACCTCGAGCACCTGCTCGAGGGGGATCGGCGCCCCGGAGCGCCCGGCCAGGGCATCGACGAACGCCTTGGCGCATGCCTTCTGGCCCTTGTCCTGGCTCCAGAGGTTCATCTTGCGGAAGCCCGGCCATGCAAAGCCGCGGAGCTTCCTGAAGTTGTCGAGCTGCAGCACGCGGCCCGACGCGAACACCTCGAGGCGCTCCTTCGGGAACGCCTTCGGTCCGTTGGCGAAGTAGTGGACGGTGCCGACCGAGCCATCCTCGAACGACATCTGGATGCTGACGGTGTCGCGCGTGGGCGTGTCCATCGTGCACACGTCGATCGCCCGGATGGGACTGCCGGCCAGGAAGCGGAGCAGGTCGATGAAGTGGCAGCCCTCGCCGACGATGCGGCCGCCGCCGGACTCCGGGTCCTGCGTCCAGTGCTCGGCAGGGATCGCTCCCGCGTTGACGGTCATCACGAAGGACTTCGGGCCGGAAGCACCCTCGAGCAGCTTGGCGATGCGCTGCACCTGCGGCGCGAACCGACGGTTGAAGCCCACCATCAGCACCGGGGTGCGGCCCGACGCGCTCGCCTCCGCGTGCGCCCGCGCGACCTCGGCGACCTCCTCGCGACGGAGCGCGAGCGGCTTCTCGACGAAGACGCTCTTCCCGGCGCGCAGCGCACGGCAGACCATCGATGCGTGGCTGTCGTGGCGCGTGGTGATCACCACGGCGTCGATCTCGGGATCGGCGAACACGGAGTCGGTGTCGGTGGTCGTTGCCTCGAAGCCGAACTTGCGCGCCGCGTGCAGGCCGGTGACGCCGCCCGCGGACGCGACGGTCTTCATGCGCGCGCCGGCCGCCCGGAACGCGGGGATGAGCACGGCGGTCGAGTAGTTGCCGGAACCGATGAATGCCACGGTCGCGGTGCCGGCGCCGCGCGGGTTCACCTGCACGGTCTGCGCGCGCACTGCCGACTCGGTGCGTGCGGGCGCCTGTTCGTATTCGAGGAGGATGCCGAGCGACGGGCCGGCGCCGCCGACGAGCTCGTACGCGCGCTCCGCGTCCGCGATCGCGAACCGGTGCGAGATCAGCGGCTTCACGTCGAGCCTGCCGTCGGCCATCATGTCGAGGACGGCCTCGAAGTTGCGTTGCTCGGTCCAGCGGACGAAGCCGACCGGGTAGTCGTTTCCCTTGTCCTCGTAGTTCGGGTCGTACCGGCCCGGGCCGTACGAGCAGGACACCTGGAAGGTGAGTTCCTTCTCGTAGAAGTCGGCGCGGGATAGCTCGAGGCCGGTCACGCCGACCAGCACGATGCGGCCGCGCTTGCGGCACATGAGCGCAGCCTGGTGGACAGGCTCGTTGCTCTTGGTGGACGCGGTGATGATCACGCCGTCGACGCCGCGACCGCGGGTCATCGCCTGCGCAGCCGCCACCGGGTCCTCGCCCGCGGAGAGGTTGACGGTCTCGGCGCCGAGGCGCCGGGCGATGTCGCACTTGGCGGGGTCGAGGTCCAGGCCGAGCACGCGGCAACCATGGGCGCGGAGCAGCTGGACGGTCACGAGGCCGATCAGGCCGAGGCCCGTGACGACGACGGTCTCGCCGAGGGTCGGCTGCACCAGGCGGATGCCCTGGAGCGCGATCGCCCCGAGCACCGTGAAGGCGGCCTCGTCGTCGGAGACGCCATCCGGCACGCGTGCACAGAGGTTGACGGGCACGGACACCGCCTCGGCGTGCTTGCCGTTGGAGACGACGCGGTCGCCCACCTCGAACCCGGTGGCGCCGCGGCCGGCTTCCATGACCCAGCCGACGTTGCAATAGCCGAGGGGGAGCGGCTGATCGAGCTTGTTCATCACCGACTCGAAGGTCGGCATGATGCCGTCGGTCTTCACCTTGTCCAGCACCATGCGCACCTTGTCGGGCTGCTGCCGGGCCTTCTCGATCCAGCCGGCCTTGCCGAACTCGACCATCATCCGCTCGGTGCCGACCGAAACCAGCGTGCGCGTGCTCCTGATCAGCAGCTGGCCGCCGCGGACGGACGGGCACGGAACGTCTGCGACTTCAGTGCTGCCGGTTTTCAGGGACTGGAGGATCTGCTTCACGATTCACTCGGTGGATGTTGGAACGAGCCCGAAACGACCGAGCATAGACCCTCCCTATCGTTCCACGGTCGCCAACGATTGCAAAGATTGGGCGCAGGGTGGCGCAGCGGACAAGCGATGACCAGTAACCATCGCCCGCTCTTCGAGCGGCCGCGTGTGACTCGCCATCACCGAGCTCGAGCGGTCCAACCGATCGCTGCACGATCCATCGCAACCCCGACGCTACGAGCCCGCGCGCCGTTGGCTGACTGCTGCCTTGATCGCCTTCGCTGCAGCGGTCACCACGTCGCCGATGCGCTGCGACAGTTCGAATCGGACCATGTCGTCGGTCCACTCGATCGGAGTCTTCGCCTTGGGCACGAACGGTTGCCATGCGGTGCGCGATTCCTGCTGGACCTTCTGGTCGGACGCGTCGAGCTTGTGGTCGGGCGGAAGTGTCGCCACCATGACCGCGAAGTCCACGCCGCTCCACATGGTGAATCCATCCACCCCGCCCGCCAGCCCGGGCTGCACCTGGTCCGAGAGGAGTTCAGGCACCGGGATCGGGCGAAACGGGGTCGCGCGGCCTCCTCCCTGGAACACGCAGCTGACGCACGGAAGCACGGGGACCTGGGGAAGGCCGCGCCGACGCCGCATCTCGCGCCCCAGGCGGGCGTCCTCGATCCGCCAGCGCTCCTCGTTCGCCAGCATCACGCGCCCCTCTTCGCCGGAGAAGAGCGCGTTCTCGTAGACGTCGTAGAAGGAGGGGCTGATCCAGTCGAGCTCCGCGATGATCGGCCCGAGGGTCGTGATGCGCCGCTCGATCTCCTTGCTGCAGGACTCCGGCGATGCCTCCGGCCAACCCTTGCGGGTGCCATCGGCCTGCATGGGCCACCGATCGAGACGAGGCTGGCCGTAATAGGTCCACTTCACCTTCGGGAACGTCGCCTTGACTGCCCGAATCGCACGCACCATCTCGGACACGACCTGAACGTGCCTGGGATCGGTGGGCGGCAGCTCAAGCCACGCGTCGAAGGGCTCTTCGTAGTCGAGCATGCCCCATCCGCTCGGATCGGGGCCCATCTTCCTGGTGATCTCGTCGATGAGCTTCGAGGTGTCGATCTTCCCGGTCTTGAGCGACTCCGGGTCGGTGCTCTGGCCGAACCAGCGGTAGTAGGGAACCTCCAGCTGCCGGAGTTCGTCCGCACTGCGGGCGCTGGTGGTGCAGTCGATGATGAGTGCCGGCACCGGGGGCGGCGGAGGGGCCGGAGGCAGGGCTTGGGGGATCAACGGTTCGTACCTCCCGTGCGTGAAAGACTCGAAAGCGCGCTGCAGAGGCTGGGGCCTTCCTGGCGGTAGACATAGATATCGCGAGGGAGCTTGTCCATCGCGGCCGACCATTGCGCGACGTCGTCGGCGGAGATCCGGCGGATCCGCTCCACGGTCTCATCGACGGCTTCCTCGTGTATCGAGAGCCCGATTCCCCATCGCTCGACGTCGCGCGCATCGATGGTTCCCTTGCGCGACACGATGGGCCGGCGGAACAGGCAGGCTTCGTAGAACCGGTTCGGACGAGCCCACCAGTAGGGATAGTCATCCGCACGCAGCGGGTGGTAGCTGCCCCACACGATGTCCACCGATCCGTACAGGCTCGGCAGGTCCTGGGGTGATCGATACTCGCCGAGGTATCGCATCCCCGGATGGGCGTGGACGCGCTCCGCCAGGTCGGACGGATCGACCGGGAAACCGGCGAGCACCACTTCGAACCTTCCGGGGTCGCGTTTCACGAGCGTGCTGAGCACCTCCCATGACCAGCGGCAGCGCAGGAGGCCGAAGTAGCCGATCCTGAGCGGGCGATCCGTGAGTGGTTGTCCCGGGGGTCGGCTCGGCGGCACGACCGCGTCGGCGAATTCGGGTTCGAGCTTGTTCTCGATCACCAGCCCCGGGGTGCGGGAACCGAGGCGTTCGCGGTAGTAGCGCTCGAGGAACGCATCCGTGGTGGTGACGATGAGCCCGCATCGAGCCGACAGCCACCGGTCGACGAGTCGGACCGCCCAGCCGATCGGGCCCCGTCGGAGCTGGGCGTAGACGATGTCGCCGACCTCCATCACGATGGGGGTCCGCCTCGGAAAGCAGGCAAGCGCGGCCAGCAGCGCCATATCCGGGCCGAACGCATAGACCACGTCGTTCCGGGCCGCCAATGGCCGGAGCTTGCGCAATGCCGCCACCAGGTGCGGGATCCGCGCGAGGTAATTGCCGTGGCGAATGGATCCGAGCGACGTCACGGGGCACGGCGGCAGTCGGCCCTTGTGGTAGTCGCGTTCGAATGCCGCCGACTCCGCCTCGATTCCGCCGGCCATCGCCATGGCGATGCGCTTCGAGTGGCGTGGCTGGCCGAGGACGGGCAGCACGAACAGGACGCGGGGGGCGGGGCTTCCCTCGGTGGCCATCACAGGTATTCCCCGAGCCGTCCGAGTGCCGACGTGAGTCGATCGAGTTGCGCCCGCGAGCCCATGGTGACGCGCACGCAGCCGCTCAGCATGGCGTTCCGGTTCCGCACGTAGATGCCTTCGGACTTCAGGGCGCTGCAGAGCTCGTTCGGGCGCCGGACCTCGAAGAGCACGAAGTTCCCGCAGCTGCGGTAATGGGTCAGCCGATGGGAATCGCACCACTCGCCGAAGCGGGCACGCGAGGCCTTCACCTCGGCGATCCACTGGTTGATGCGGCCGATGTTCTCGAGCGCATGGAGCCCAAGGCGCTGCGAGAGCATCGAGATGTTCTTGCCGTTCCTGATCTTGTTGACGGTGTTGACGATGTCCAGGGGCGCGCAGAGGTAGCCCAGCCGCAGCCCCGCCATCCCGAATCCCTTGGAGAAGGTCCGCGCAACGACCACGTTGGGCAGGCGCTCGACGAGCGCGGCGCACGACTGCGAATCGGCGAACTCGATGTAGGCCTCGTCGACGATGAACATCGTGGCGGGGAAACGGCGCGCGAGACGTTCGATGACGTCCGCCGGTATCAGGTATCCGCAGGGGTTGTTCGGGCTGGCAAGGTATACGGCCTTCGCAGGTCCGGCGGCCTGGATGCGGCTCGCAATGGCATCCTCGTCGACATGGAACGGGCGCTGCACTTCCATCTTGTCGAGCACCGCGCCGGTCTGCAGCGCGTAGACGAAGAAGTTCTCGTACGTCGGGCACAGC
>Ga0114979_10000892_pt1 | contig 19884 bp, 17 predicted proteins | sample S_140625_EF_Meta_FD_87315 | JGI IMG/M metagenome (GOLD analysis project Ga0114979, IMG submission 87315) | Freshwater microbial communities from Lake Simoncouche, Canada to study carbon cycling - S_140625_EF_MetaG | ecosystem: Environmental > Aquatic > Freshwater > Lake | place: Lake...
CCCCATTGGGGTCTGCCCCATTGGGGTCTGCCGATGGCATCTGCATTCGCGGCCTGCGCGTCAAGGCTGGCCCCAATGGGGCTGGCCCCGATGTTGCTCTTTCGCACGCAGCTCTTTCTTCTGGGCGCTACCACCAATTGCGTGGCGCCACGAAAATGGTCCCGCTGTCCCCCTGCCGGCCCCAATGGGGCGGACCCCGGCTTTGCCGGTTGGCAAAGGTGACGGTGCTGTGGCGGCCCCAAGAGAGCTGGCGGCTGCGGCAAGCCCCGGCGGGGGACGGCAACAGGGTGGAGGTGAACTCCGCTTACCGGGTGCGGGATTCATACCCTGGCTAGAGCTTCAGGCGTTTCGTGCTCGGTTCTGCTCCCGCGTCTGCGGCTTTGCTTTGGTTGCTGGGCGAGCCGTTCCTTGCCCCACCAGCTGGCTGCTTCCTCGCTTTGCATTTTGAGGAAATTCCGGCGGCGGAGAATCAAATCAATGGCTGGGCTGGTGGCGATCGGGTGCTGTTGCGCCGCGATGACTTCGGCAATGCTGACCCGAATTACGAATATACCGATGGCGGCATCACACCTGCCAGGATCGCCAATACCCGAGCAATTCAATTTGGTGTTCATGCCAACGACCAGGCGCCGCTGAGCTTTGCGCTGTGGGATGCGGCCACAGGCGGCTCGATCATCTTTAGCGGTGGACTGGAGGACGAGGTACTGAAAGCAGGCAATCCTCCGATCTTCCTGGTTGGCGAACTTGTTCTGCTGCTGCGCTAACCAATGACGGCCGGCGACGACATTACCTACGGGCAAGTCACCCGTGAGGGTCACGGCTACAAGTCGATCGTCCGGGCTGCGGAACGGCTGATCTTGATGCGGCTGCCGACGTTCCCCAACGGCCCTTATCCTGCCAATTTTCATGGCATCACTGATGCGCTCTGGGACCTGGGCAATGCCCTCCAGGGCGAGTTAGACATTCCGGGGTTTATTGGGATTGGCCCCTACCCGCCAGGGTGGGACATCAATAACAATAATTATTTTCCAGGCAAAGAGCCAAAAGATGGCCTGCTTTGGTATGACACTCGCCAGGGCCGCCTGTTCATTGCCGAAAGCAAGGAATGGCATCAGACCAATGGCGGCGAGAATTTTGTTCACATTGGCCCTGAACCGCCGGATCGCATCACGGAGGGCCGGCTTTGGTTTTGTGTCTACGACGGCCGAACCTATGTCTACATTGGGGATGTTGCCTCCCTGGGCGAGCCGGGATGGTACGAAATCGGGAGCTTTGGCGGCAGCAGCGGTAGTGGTTGCACAATTAGCGCTACGGCACCGCTAAATCCGCAAAACGAAGACCTGTGGTGGAATTCAACAGATGGCACGGGTTATATCTATTATGTCGATAATACCTCTGGTCAGTGGGTGGCATTCACTCCTCAGGGGTCAAAGGGCAGCAGCTGTACGATCAGCCCCACCGCACCACCAGGCCCGCAGAATGAGGATCTTTGGTGGAACTCAACTGATGGTACGGGCTATATCTATTATGTCGATAGCACTTCCGGTCAATGGGTGCCCTTCACTCCTCAAAGTGGGGGCACCAATTGCTGCGATGACATCATTGATGATCTTTATTATCCCTCTTTGCCGTCAGTAGAAATAGCCGTCGTCGATGATGGCTATTTCCCCCAGGGAACAGGCGAGGGCGGCTGCATCTACGACGATCTTTTCTACTCTTGAAATGCTAACTTTTCCTGCTAATCCCAGCCCAGGCGACACCTTCACAGACGGTGCCGTCGTTTGGACTTTTGATGGGGAAAAATGGGTGGCCTCTAATTCAATTACTGGCCCCACCGGCCCAGCCGGACCTCCGGGGCCAGCGGGCCCCCCAGGGCCGGCTGGCCCTACCGCAATTGAGCAGGACGAAGGCTTTTATCTCTAAGCGGGCCATACCCTGGGCGCAGATCCCACTTTGTTAAGGCTCATGCCCGCCGCCCGTCCCTGGCAGTTTCTTCGTAACGCCACCGCCGCGCACAGGCCCAAGCCGGTTGATCTGGTTGATGGCCAGCTTTCGATCAACACGGCCGCGGCCACCCCGGCTGTCTATTTTCTTGACTCGGATGGGGGCCTGGCACGGGTCGGCACGGCCCACGTCGGCGCCACGGCCCCGAACGCCACTCCTGCTGGCTCCGCTGGTCACATCGCCGGGGAAAGCTGGCTGGACACCACGGACTCGCCAGCTGTTTTGAAGGTTTTTGACGGCACCGATTGGGTGGCCGCCGGCAGCGGGAGCGGCAGCTATGTGCTGCCGATCGCAAGCAGCACCGTCCTGGGTGGCGTGAAGGTTGGCAGCGGCCTGGAGGTCGATGCTGCAGGCGTGCTGTCGCTGGTCGTTGAAGTGGTGGAGCTGCTGGGCAGCGCCGACCCCACGGCGGCCCCGCCGGCCAGCCCCACCGTTGGCAACAGCTGGATTGCCAGCGCCACTGGCCCCGCCGCCGCCGGCTGGACAGGAATCGCGGGCGAAACCGTCACCACTGGTGATCTACTGATTTTTGATGGCGCCAACTGGATTCACTGCTTCTCTTCGTCCGGCTCCTCCGGCGTGATGTCCATTACCCCCACCGCTCCGGTGACGGTGACGGGGACCCCTAGTGCTCCAGTGATCGGTGTTGCCATCGCCACGGACACAACGTTGGGCGTGGTGATCGCTGGCGATGGACTTGAAATTGACGCCACTGGCACCGTTGTCGTGAATGTAGACGAAGGCTTTTACAGCTGAACCAGAATAATTGCCGCCCTCCGTTATCTCAATTTGATTTCCTGTGAGCAATCGTCTTCGCGTCATCCGCAACTTATTCCCCAATAGCCGGCCACGGCCAGATGATTTGGCGGAAGGGCAAATTGGGACCAACGTGGCGGCAGAAACGCCACAGTTGTTTATCAAAGACACCCTAGGCGGCATTGTCAAAATCGGACCTATCCATGTCGGGCCAACAGCACCCAATGCTGTTCCCAATGTCCATCCCGGCAATTCGCTCGGCGAGGGCTGGCTGGATACCTCCGGGGGCGGACGGGTCCTGAAAATCTGGGATTCGACCGCTTGGGTTTCCATCTCATCTGGTGGTCCCTCGGGAGGCGATTTCGTTGCCAAGACTGGCGATCAGATGGGCGGCACCTTGGCGAATTCCGTCAAGGGCGAATGGGCGTTTGTCGGGAACAGCAACCTTGGTGTCAATGAGAGCGGCCTGTTCTGTGATTCGCGGGGGAATTACATCCTTGCCCTCAGGGATAGCGCCAGCGGGGCAATCACCGCCACAATTAACTCCCTGGGTGATGCCCAGTTCGCGGCAGCCCAGCTCACCGACCTAGCCGGCCCCGATGCCGCGCCGCTCTGGGTGGACGCCAGTGGAGTGCTGGTCCGGGGCACCGGGCCTGGCGTTGGTGACTATGTGGCCAAAACCGGCGACACCATGAGCGGCGCCCTGGTCAACATCACGCCAACGGGCTGGGTGTTTCGCGCTGCCACGGATCTTGGCGTCAATGATTCAGGGCTCTACGCCACGGGCGACGGCAATTATATTTTCAGCGTCCGAGACAAGGACGGGAATATCACCTTTGACGCCAATAGCAAAGCTGGGCTAGTACAGGCACGGTCTTACCTTGCCATGGCGGAGTCTGAAAGCTGGGCCTATGTTTTTGCCAGCAAGCCTGGCGTCAACGAATCTGGCTTCTTCGTCAACAGCGACGGGGACCATGTTCTTAGCCTGCGAGATGCAGGCGGAAAGATTATTTTTAACGCGGACGCAAGCACGGGTCTTGTTGAAGCGCAAAACTATGTAAGTTATGTCCCGGAAGGATGGGCTTTTGCCGCTGCAAACGATGACGGCAATGTCAACATTTCAGGGCTTTTTTCTGAAACTGACGGCTCTTATACGTTTGCCTTGCGGCGCAACGATGGAACCGTCATGGCCCAGTTCGACAGCCGTAACGGCGGTGGCCTGCTGCGCGGCCCCCTGGAGTGCAACTCCCTGCTGGTTGACGGGCTGATCGGCATTGGCGTCGAGGTTGCCACCCTGGATTCACGGGGTCAGCTGGCGCGAGGCGGCGCGAGACTAGGTGATTTCGTTGCCAAGACCGGCGATCAAATGAGCGGAACTCTGTCCAGCTCCGCTAAGGACGCTTGGGTTTTCGTGGGCAACAGCTCCCCAGGCGTCAACGAGTCCGGTTTGTTTTGTGACGCGCAGGGGAATTATGTCCTCGGTTTGAGGGACAATTCAGGAGACATCACGGTTGCGATCAACAGCTTTGGCGACGCCACGCTGAATGCGTTGATGCTCCGCGATCTGGCAGACCTTGACGCCGCGCCGCTTTGGGTGGATAAAGAGGGTGTGGTCATCAGGGGAACCAAGCCTGGCGTTGGCGATTATGTGGCCAAGACCGGCGACACGATGAGCGGCGCCCTTAACAGTAGTGTTGCGAATGGCTGGATTTTTCGCTCTGCCAGCAATCTTGGAGTGAACGATTCAGGGCTATTCGCCCTGGGTGACGGCAATGTGCTATTCAATTTAAAAAACAGCACTGGCGATACATCGTTTGATGTCAACTCGGAAAACGGCTGGGTCCAGGCTTCTCAATACATTTCGTTCTCAGACAAGGAGAGCTGGGCTTACTTTTTTGCAAGCCAGCCCGGTGTCAACGATTCAGGGTTTTTCGTTGACAAAGACGGTGATCATTTTTGCGCTTTGAGGGCACAGGACGGCTCGATTGTTTTTGCCGCCAGCGCTAAAGAGGCAATCGTTCAATGTGCAGAGTATCAGGCTCTTTCTGGGTTTGGGCGCTGGGCCTATGTGTTTGCCAGTATTGAGGGCGTCAACAATAGCGGTTTCTTCGTTGACGACGAAGGCAATCACCTGATGACGCTCAGGGATGTCGATGGCGACATCGTGCTGGACGCCAACACCAAGACAGGGGAAGTTCTAGCCAAGGGCGTTGTTGCTCTTGCCGAAAGCGGGCGCTGGGCGTTCCGGTTTGCCAGTATTCCCGATGTTAATGAATCTGGTTTTTTTGTTGGGCCAGCTGGTGATCACATCCTTAGCTTGCGTGACAACAAAGGCGATATTGTTTTCAACGCTGATGCCACAACTGGTATTGTTCAAGCTAGTAATTACGTCAGCTATGTTTCTAATAATTGGGCTTTTGCTGCCGCTAAAGACAAGGACAACCTGAATATCTCAGGATTGTTTTCTAACGCCGATGGCTCCTATACTTTCTCCATGCGGCGCGGCGATGGCGATGTCATGGCGCAAATTGATAGCGCCCTTGGCAACGCCGTCTTCGGCGGCACCGCTCAGGCCAGTCAAGTGGTCTGCCGCGCCATTGATGAGCAATGGGGCTTCGTCGCTACAAGCGTGGCGGGGGAGGTCAACGCTTCTGGATTGTTTGCAACCAAAGGGTCGTTCCTTTTTGGGTTGCGCAATCAAGCCGGTGTTGTCACAGCAGACATTGATGGCAGCAGCGGCCATGCGCGCTTCACCTCCCTGGAGGTGGGCGGAGTTGCCGTAATTCCAAATTCCATCAATTTCGATCTTCTTCCTGACGCCCCATGAGCGCACCTACGTTTCTCCCGCCACCGGGTTTATTCCGGGCCGCCCCTCCGTCTGTACCTAAGCCGCTCCCGGCCGCGGGCCCACCAGAGGGTTCCGTCCCGCTGCCTGCCGCGCCAGCCCTGGAGGACCCCTCCGTGGCGCCGCCCGTTGCCCCTGAACTCAAGGAAAACCCATGACCTACCGCGACGGTGATCGCATCATGCTGGAAAGGAGCGGAACACTGTTCCGCCATCAAGGCGCTCCTATTCCTTACGGCAACACTGCCGAGCGGCCCGCTGCCGCCCCCGACGGCTACCTGCGCTACAACGGCCAAGCGCAAAGCCTGGAGATCAAGTCCCCTGCCGGCCCCAATAGGGCGGGCCCCAATGGGGCGGACCCCAATGGGGCGGACCCCAATGGGGCGGACCCCGATTGGACTCCGATCGTGCAGGGCCTGGATTGCTACCACCTCTCCAAACAGGGTGAGGCGGCAACGGATGTTCCGGTGTTTCCGGTGATGGAAACTCTGCTGGAGGTCGCACTTCCGGCTGGAGTCACGAATGTTCATGTCACCGGAGAAGCCATTTTGATGCCGCTGACGGCAACGCTGGGTCTGACGGAAACGCTGGCGATCCTTGCTCTGTATGGCAACTACGTTGGCGAGCCTGAAATTCTGATGAAGCAGGTTGCAGCCGGGACACCTGTTGGAGCCGAGCTATCCGGGATGCCGATGTCTACGTCTATTGCAGGAAGCTTTAGACAGCTTGATCCATCTAAGCCCTTGGAGGTCAGAATGAAAGTTGCCAAGCAGAAAAATCTGCAGTGGGCTGTTTTTGATCCGGGGATGGAAGTTCTTCACTGGTCAAGAGGTATCGGCTGATGGCGAACACTTCCGGGGCTAACACGAATAACACCATGGATGGACGCATTGCCGCCATCGCCGAAACCGGCAATCGCTTGGATATTTTAATCCAAGCAATTGCCAATGCACTCTCCAACGCCAACAAATCGTGAACGAAAATCCTCCCATCCTTCTTCCTAAGTTGGATCCGGCCGCTGCCGCTGCTGCTGTGTTCGGTGCCCCCGATACCAACCCCACTGGGGCCAGCCCCACTGGGGCTAGCGCTCCAATGGTGGACGAGGTGATCGCCACCAGCAGGGATCGCCAAAGCAACGGTTAATCCAACTTTTTGGTTGACTTCATGCGCACCACACCAACGATCCGCCCGCGATTACCGCAAACCGGCAGCGGGGCTTACGGCTACGCCGACGGCCGCTGGCAGTTCTTCGACGGGGCGGGCCCTGGCGGCATTGGTCCCGCCGGGCCCGCTGGTCCTGCTGGAGCGGACGGCGCACCAGGCAGGGACGGCGTTGACGGCAAGGACGGCAAGGACGGCGTTGACGGGCCCGCTGGGCCTGCGGCTACCGCTCTCGATCTTTTGGCCGATCTGGCCGCGGAATTCCTGGCTCTTGCCGGCGGCACCTTGACGGGGCCGTTGAAACTGCAGCCGCTGCCGTCAACGAACCCGCCCGCCGATCTGACGGAGGCAGCGCCATGGTCGGCCATTGCCAATGCTTACACCAGCATCGATAACACCGAAGCCCAGTTGAATGGGGCAATCGGCGATGTTGCTGTCAATCTGGCCCGCGAAATCTCAGCCAGAGTGAGCAAGGCGGGCGACACCATGACGGGGCCGATCGGGCTGCCGCTGGGCGCCCCGGCCCTGACGTTCGGCAGTGGCTCTTTTATTGGGGCTGCCCCCGATGGCAAACGGGTGACGATTGGCAGCCAGGATGGAGCCACCTACTTGACGATCGGCGGGGGCGAGCTGGTCCTGGACGGAGACTTGAGAACCCAAGGCAGCACGGCCCCCAAGGCGCCCGAATCCTTTGCAACCAAGGCCTATGTCGATGGCGCCATTGGCGCCGTGGTGCCCATCTCCAAGGATGACGCGCCATTGTCGTTCGGCACCGCCGAGACGCCCATTACCTTGCCGGATCTTTGGATGGATCCTGTTGGCAATGTTGGCGATAACTATTATTCAATTGTGCCGGTTGGCTTCGTGCCAATCCTTGTCAATGGCAGGGAGTATTTGATGCCGTTTTTCAATAAGGCACCGGCCGGCTCTAAGCCCGGCGAGGTGGTGGCGCAGCCAAAAAATTAACCCCATACCCTGGCGGCAGAGCTTTCATTCGCCTGTGCCAGTTGACCCCCACGACCCCCTGGCGGGGTCTGCCGTCTACGGATTCAAGGATGGAGCCTGGGGGTTCCATCCGGTCGATCCCGGCACGGGCGGCGCGGTTGGCCCCGCCGGCCCCCCCGGCCCCGCCGGCCCGGCTGGCCCTGCTGGCGCAGATTCAACGGTGCCCGGCCCGCAAGGTGAGGTTGGCCCCGCCGGCCCCGCCGGCCCGGCTGGCCCGGCTGGCGCAGATTCAACGGTGCCCGGCCCGCAAGGTGAGGCTGGCCCAGGGGGCCCCGTTGGCCCTGCCGGCGTAGACGGCGACAGCGCCTATGAGGTGGCGGTCGCCAATGGCTTCACGGGAACAGAAGTTGAATGGCTGGCTTCACTGGACGGCGAGCCAGGGATTCAGGGCGAGCAGGGTATCCAGGGCGAGCAGGGCATCCAGGGCATCCAAGGGGCTGCCGGCCTAGGTATTGCCTTTAAGGGCAATGTTGCAACTGTCGCTGAGCTGCCTACTGGCGCTGCTCAAGGTGATCTTTACGTTGTGGATTCACCGGCACCAGCCCGTGGCTTTGTCTGGGATGAGGCAGCAGCTAGCTGGACCGACGCCGGCCCGGTGCAAGGCCCGCAGGGCATTGAGGGGCCCCAAGGTGTAGCCGGTGAGGTGGGGCCAGCTGGCCCCACGGCAATCTCTGTTGACGCTGGCAATGCCAGCCGGCTTGGCACTGATGGCTTGGTGTTCACTCCGCTGGTGAGCACCGCTGACTTCCTGCCGCTAGCCGGCGGGGCCATGACCGGCCAGCTTTCGCTTACGGGATCTGGCACCCAGCCCCTGCGCTTTGGCACCGTGGCGGCGGGTAACTACAACCTGCAGGTTCTCGCCAGCGAAGGCGGGATGAATTGGCAATTCAACTCTGACCCGCTGTTTCTTTGGACGAAGACCGACCTACAGGCAAAGAAGCCGCTGCTTCTTTCTGCTGATCCCAGTGCAGCTCTCGGGGCAGCTACGAAGCAGTACGTCGATTCCAAGTTTGCCGGCGGCGGTTACACCCTCCCCATCGCATCCTCCACCGTCCTTGGCGGGGTGCTCATTGGTGCGGGCCTGTCCGTCTCCGCTGCTGGCGTTCTGTCCTCTGCTGCAACTCCCCTGCTTCCTGCCACCACCACGGCGCTGGGTGGTATCAAGGTGGGCACCGGCCTGGCCATCACAGCCGATGGCGTCCTGTCGTCCAGCGTGGCGGGCACCTACCTGCTCAAAGCAGGCGATCAAATGACGGGGCCTCTTCGCCTGGCGGCGATGCCGGCACCATCCACCTACAACGGCACGGACTGGTATCAGTGGTTCAACGATACTATCGGGCTCTACTTCCACAGCCCAACAGGCAAGAACCATATCCTCCGCAATGACGGGCGGATAACGCTCAGCGCGGCGCCGGTAGATCCGATGGACGCAGTAACCAAAGCGTATGTAGATAGCGCCAGCGGAGTCGCCTCCCTGCCCCTGGCCGGCGGCACCATGACGGGCGGAATTGTCCTGCCTACCGCGGTTCAGTCGCTTACCTGGGGCTCCAGCACCTACAACATCTTCGGTGCCGCTGGCGGCGTAGCGGTCAGGTTCGGCAACGCCAACATCTGTAACTTCACCAGTACGGGCGCCACCTTCACCCAGAAGATCACCACCCCCGGCACCGGCCAGGGCGTGGAGTTTGGCAGCGGCGGCGCCTACCTGTCGAAGGTAGGCACTGGCATCGGCGCTTATTGCGGCGGGCAACAAACGCTGGTGATTGGAGTCACAGAGCACACGTCGAAGGTTCCGGTTCTCTTGCCCGCTGACCCGACCACGGCGTTGCAGGCGGCGCCGAAGCAGTACGTTGACGCCAGGCCCACGATTGTTTCCGTCCCCGCTGGTGGCACTGCTCCAGATCCAGCCAACTACCCGAATGGCACCCTTTTGGTTGAGTACGTCGCATGAAAGTAAACACCCCCTCCGGTTGGCTTGAGGCCACCCCCACCAAAATCAACACCCCCAGCGGGTGGAAGGGTGTTGCATTGGTAAGAGTTAACACCCCAAGCGGCTGGAAGCTTGTGTGGGAACTGGCCGAGCCTGAAGTGTTGACGGGGCTGCGCTGGAGGCAGATCGGCCCGTCGCAGATTGAGTTCACCGCCTGGGGCGGCAGCGGCACCTATTTTTATGATTTCGACGGCGACGGTGAAAATACCGAAACCAACAACTACGGTGAAAAGGTCATAGTTCACACCTACAAATACACGGGCTTCAAGACCTGCATTTGCTTAGATATGTCAGGGGGGCCAACTCAGCAGGGCGTCAAGGTCTCAATTGATTTGGCAGTCAAGAGCACCTGGCCCTAGCCAGGCTCTTCGCCTGAAGCGGCCATGAAGCGGTAGATGGTCAGCCCCAATGCCGTGACGGTGGCGATCATCCTGCTTGCCCGTTCCACCACGCCATCGACGATCGTTTCGTAGTCGGGTCGGGGGCTGGTGTAGACGCGGGAGAGGTCAACAAGCCACCACCAAACGGGTTCGATGATGTCGGCTGGCATGTGTCTTGGGTGGCTGCTGGTGTATCGTTGATTTGCTTCGCTGATCTGGATACCTCTCCGGTCATACGATTGAGCCCGCTCGACGCGCCAAAAGATTGAGAGCTTGCGCCTCTGGATCGGGATTGACACTCGCATGAAAAGGTCGGTGCGGATTTTGGCCGTGGGATTCCACAACGATAATTGAAGGTCGGCATCTTCACTCATTTCATCCCACGGTCTGACAATCTCGGAAAGGCAGATGTTCGCCTTGCCTGGATAAGCGGCACCTTGGGTAGGGAAGGTTTTGCAGACAATGGGAGGTTTATCCAGCCAGGTAGTGGCCCTGAGTACAAATGTCACGCCCCACAAGCAAGCCAGAAAGGCGCCGCCAGTGGCAAGGATCACCTTTTGCTTTGTGTTGACCTTCATCATGTTAGACAGCTCCAGTTGGCGTCAGCTGTTCCAGGGCCATAGCTTATCGTGCCCGAAGGTTTTTCGATAAAGCGGCCACGGCGGGTCAATGCCACGGGGCCAGGGATCCATACCCTGGCCAGAGCGCTCCCGCTCGTCCTTGGCCCATCAAATCTCACAGGCTGGCATTGCTCTTATTCGTGAATTTGAAGGATGCAAGCTTTCGGCTTATGTCTGCCCCGCCGGAGTTCTGACGATTGGCGTTGGCTCCACCGGGCCCCATGTCAAGCCTGGCATGACCATCACCCAGGCGGAGGCTGATGCACTGCTGCTCAAAGACCTCGTTCGCTTTGAAGCCGCCGTCAACAATCTTGCCAAGATCAATCTCACCCAGGGCATGTATGACGCCCTGGTTTCTTTCGCGTTCAATTGCGGCGAGGGAGCACTGGCGGAATCCACCCTGCTTCGTCGCCTCAACGCCGGAGACGATCCTTGTGCCGTCGCCAAGCAAGAGTTTCCGAGGTGGACCAACGGGGGCCTCGCTGGCTTGGTCCGCCGCCGCGACGCCGAAGTGAAACTCTTTTGCTCCGACGCCAAAGGCGCCAGCCCATCCCCTGCCGGCACCTCAGGCGCAAGCACCTCAGGCGCGAGCGGCGTCAAGATCACGGCCACTGCCGATACCTTCCTCAAGAAAAAAGCCGTCTCCAGCTCAGGGCTTTCTGACGCCGAGAAGCACGCTATTGCCAAAGGCAAAACCTACCCAGATTGCTGGGTGGTTTCCACTGCCGATGGGCACACTCTTTATGAGCTTCCATTTGGCCAGGGCCAGTGGTACGCCTACGACGGCCATTGGTCCAGCGGGGCAGCTACCCCCAGCGCAACCGGACCGGTTGATCTCGCTGTGCCGTTCTGGCCGCAGACCGACAACTTTACCCAAGCCAGCCGCACTTGCAACAGCTCCAGCTGCGCGATGGTGCTTGAGTTCTTCCGCCCTGATGCAGTCGTAAATGACGATCAGTACCTGAAGAAGCTGATCGACGGCGGCTATGGCGACACCACCGACCATGGCGCTCAGGGCCGGCTGCTGGCTGACTACGGGCTCAAGTCCACCTGGCACACCAACTTGAGCCTGGCGGCACTGGAGAAAGAGATCCGCGCTGGTCGGCCCGTGGTCTGCGGCATCCTTCACCGTGGTAGCGAGTCGGCCCCCACGGGGGGGCACATGGTGGTGTGTCGAGGAGTTACCAGCAGCGGTGATTTCAGGATGAATGACCCATACGGTTCGTGCAATGACGGCTACACGGGCGACGTTCAAAATGGCAACAATGTCATCTATTCGCGGAAAATGATGGCCGCCCGTTGGACCCCCGATGGTCCTAACAGTGGGTGGGGTCGCACCTTTCAGCCCTAGGAGGACGCTGGTATGGAGCCGTGGCTAAAGAACTGGATCATTGGAGGAATTACTGTCTGGAGTTGCTTAATGTTAAGCTTGTCCTATAGTAATTTAATCCAAGCTGATTCGGCCTTTATAGCCTCTCTATTGGGTGGATCGCTCGGTGCTGCCGGAATCGGTGTTGCCGGTGCCGGCAACAGCAGCAGCGGCAACGCCAGCAAAAGCCGCCAGGGCCACGGGCCCGGAGGGCCGGAGCCGACAGGGCCAGCGCCGACAAAGCCGGAGCCGACAGGGCCAGCGCCGACAAAGCCGGAGCCGGCAGGGCCGGGGCCGGCAGGGCCGGGGCCGGCAGGGCCGGGGCCGGCAGGGCCGAAGCCGGCAGGACCGAAGCCGGCAGAGCCGGGGCCGGCAGAACCAGAGCCCCGCTTCTCTGCTGGCTCCGGCTTCAAAAATTGAAGCCAAGGCCAAGCGGTTGAAATTGCAACAGAGTTGCTTTCGCACGCCGCGTTTATTCGCTCGCAGAACGATAAGGGAGGGCCGGTGGATGTGGACCTGCCGCCGCTGCTCGCTCGCGCCGCCGCTTTGCTCCTGCAGTTTCCCGGCCTGTAGCAATTGCCTGCCAATACCCTGGCCACAGCTCGGTTGGATCTGTGGCTCGCGTGATCGCCCGGTTCGGCCGGACCTTTGAGGAATTCAATCCAGGCGGCCCCGGCAGCCCATCGACTTGGATCCTTGCCGGTTCCGCCGCCGGCCCTGCCAGTGCCCCGGCGTCGGCTGCCTCGGGTGTTGGCCAGGGCATCTACAGCCCCGCCGCCGGCCTCCCCGTTCGGCTGGAAGTTGGAATGGCGGTCTGCGCTTCCGGCTTTACCGGCTCCGAAAGCGGGGCGCTCTTGCTTGGCGCTGCCTCCGCTTCCCTGGGGCTTGCCCCTGTGGGGCTTACCCCTGTGGGGCTGGCCCCTGTGGGGCTGGCCCCTGTGGGGCTGGCCCCTGTGGGGCTGGCTGTGGCGTCGGTCGCTATTGGCCAGGGCGTCAGTTACATCGGCCTTGGCACAATCACCCAACGGGATTGGAGCCGCGCTCTTGACGGCGGCATCCCCGATGCCAACGGTGATGTCTTGCTGGAGCCCGGCCGCCGGTACTGGTTGTCGGCAAATGCGCCCGGAAGGTTGAGCGTGAATCCGCCCAGCTCCCCCGGCGATTACGCCATCTCAGTTGGTACTGCCTTGAGCGGCATCCAGCTGGAAGTCGAGATCAACGTCGTCTCTCGCATTTGATTTGTGGCCAACAGGATCCCGCTCTACTTTGACGCCACCCAGGGCCTACCTGCTGGCCTCCACAGCTCTGACACTCTTCTGGCCCCCGGCTCGTTGCAAGTGGCCGGTGGCGTGGGTTTCTACGGCAGCGAACCCGTTGCCGAGCCCCCCACCCTGGCCGGCACGGCCGGAGCTTGGCCTGATGTCCTTGCCGCCATCGCCCGTGCCCTCGTTGATCTTGGACTTGTTCTTCCCCCCGCCGATGGCTGGGATCAGGGCCTCGTTGGCCTGAGCGGGATCACCGCCGTTGGGCCCTACGAAAACGGCCGGCTCCTGGTCGGCGACGAACGGGACGGCTGGCTTGCTCTCGATCCTCCGCCGGCCGCCCTGGGATCGATCCAAGCGCTGGTTGCCAATGCAAATGGCATCGGCTATTGCCCCATCCTCGCTTTTGGCCCCCAGCCGCCTCTGGGGGCTCCGCCTCTGGCGGCTCCGCCTCTGGGGGCGCTTTGGTATGACACTGCCTCGTCCACGTTGAAGGTGCATGGGCCCTCGGGATGGTCGCCGGCCGCTGGAGCTGGAGCGGCGGCGTTGGCTGCGTTGCTTGATGCTGCCCATGGCAATGCGGCCGGTGGTTCGCTGGTCGTGGCCGATGGCAGCGGCGGCCTTGACGCCGTGCCGGGGCCCGTCGTTCCCAGTGGGGAATCGGCCGGTGCTGGTCTTGTCGCTGATGCGGCGGGCCAGCCGAGCTATCAGCGGCAGTTGTTTTGCAGCGCCCGTCCGCCCTGGCCCAATGGCGGCTCCGCCTACGCGTCAGGGCGTCCTGTGGGGGTGGATCAAGCCATCTGGCTGGACACCACTCCGCAGGCTGAGAGCATCCGGGCGTGGGATGAGGTGTCCAGGCGTTGGCTTGGGACTCCGGCCAACAATCCAGTGATCGATGGCTTGGCCGCTCTCCGGGGCCGGCTTGCGCCCGGTGATTTGCTGGCCTGTGGCGCCGGCTCAAGCGTGGAGCCTCTTCCTGCTGGCTCCCCCGGTCAGGCCCTGGTGATGAGCGGGGTGGCTTCCGAAGGCGGCAGGCCGGTGTGGCACTCGCGGTTTCATCGCGGAGGATCGGCCGCGCCGATCGCTGCCCTTCCCGGTGATGGTTGGCTGGACGAAGCGGGCGGCATCTTTTGTGTTCGTGATGATCACGAATGGGTGCCGGTGGCGGGTGTCCAACGGTTCACTGCCGCCAATTCCACTGGTGCGCCGGCCATCCCTGGCCTGCCGGTGGTGATCTCTGCCAATGGCTCGGGCTGGACCGTTGCCGATGGACGGGTCAGCGCTGGCGCCGTGGTGGCGATCTGCCTGAAGGCCGCGGCGGTCTACGCGCCGATGGCCTGCGGCATCGGCGGCGTCGTGTTGTTGACTTCGCAGGAGTGGAGCGCGGTCTTGGATCCCGCCGATGGCGGCAGCCCCACTGGGGCAGGCCCCACTGGGGCCAGCAGTGGCCTCCAGGCGGGGCGGGAGTATTTCGTTTCAACCCGCAGGCAAGGGTGCATCACCTGCAGCCCTGACGGGCGCGGTGCGGTTTTGGTGGGTTCGGCGATGTCAAGCGTTCATTTGTTGCTGCGCTCTGGATTGCCGCCAGCGGCGTTGTCTTTCGCCGCTTGAAGCAGTCTGCCGCTTAACTGCTGCAGCGGCAGTACCTGGGCGAAGACAAAAGCCCAGGTGCTGCAGTCGTTCTCGGGGAAGTTGCCTCATTCACACTTCCGCAGGCATTGCTGTCAATGAGGCAAGCTGTTAGGGTGCCTGCGAAAAGATGCCCCCTGTGCGAGCTGGTTACTGCCGAGAATCTACCGAATCCGAGGAACAGCGTACCGCCCTGGAGACGCAACGAGCGCGGCTGATTGCCGCTGGCGTCGATGAAATCTTTGAAGATGTTGAGAGCGGGCTAAACAATGAACGGCTAGAGTTCAATAGGCTTTTGCTTTTAGTTGATCGCGGCATTGTCAAGGAAGTAATTTGCACGCGGGTCGATCGGCTAGGTCGTGATGCCCAAATGGTAGATACATTTATTGCAATTGCCGGCAAAAAGAAATGCAAAATCACCGCTCTGGACGGCGGAGAAGTTGAATCTCTGACACCGCAGGGCTTCTTCATGTCTCGCTTGGTTACAACCATGGCGGCAGTTGAATCCAAGATGATTTCATTACGCGTTAAAAGCGCAATGAAAGTCAAGCGTGATGCGGCTCGGCCGATGCGCAAGCCGCCCTGGGGCTATAAGGTATCAGAAGATAGAAGCAAGTTGATTCCCGATCCAGGCGAGTTTGAAAAAGCCGGTCGTTTCCTGGACTTCCTTGAAAAATCGCATTGGCGAATGCACACTGCCATGACACGATTTGAAGAAGGCATTCCTCTGCGTAGTCTTTCTTCCTTGAAGTTCTGGCTGCTTAATCCTGTCATCCGTGGCGGGCTTGGCTATCACCGCACCAAAGATGGGCTTAATTATCAGCAGATTATTTGGGAAACCCATGCTCCATTGATTTCACATGAGCGCTGGGCAGTCTTTCGGGCCCAGCTGGCCATCAATCGAAATACCTGGGGCAAGCCCTACAGCAAGCCAGAGAATTTACTGTCGGGCTTGTGCCGTTGCATCCATTGCAATTGCGTCATGGTTTACAATAAAGCTGCAACACCTGCGCCGCACTTGATATGCCGCTCTCGTTTGTGCGAGAATTATTACTGGTCAGTGCGGGAAAAGTTTATTCTTCCAGTTATTTGCAAAGCTCTGTCAAGTCGCGCTGAGCAGCTGGCGTCCATCATTACTGCTGATTTACCACCAGAGCATTTTGCAATCACTGAAAAGATTGCCCTCTATCGCTCTCACTTTGATCCGATGCTGGAGCCGGTGATTGCACAGCTGGAGCAGCAGCTGCGGGACCTCTCCCTGCCGGCGCGGGCACTAGAGACGGATGTTGCGGCGTTGCGTGATCCCCGGATCTGGGAGCTGGCAACGCCGCAGGAGCTGCGGGTGCTGCTGCTGCGGTTTGTTGCCGAAGTGCAGTTGACGCGCCCGGATAGGTCTCTACCTGTGGCAACGCGTCATCGCCATCTTGTGGCTCATGTTCAATTGAAAATCTAGCTGGATTTTCCAGGCTCGCGGAAAAATAGCGATCTACCAGATCTGCCAGGATGGATTCTGGCGATGTTCCTATCTGTGGCCTTGCAAGCGGTGCGGGTGAGAGCGATCCCGCTGGGGCTCGCCCCAATGGGGCAGGGGCAATGATGGCCGGCGGCGGGAGAGCCACGGGCGGCATCTCGTAGTCCATCGCTGCTACCTGCTAGTTCTCCCAATCTTAACCCAGGTTCAGCCCCACCCCTGGAATGCGATGACGGCGGCGATGAACTGGTCTTCTTTTTTCTCCCACTTCGCTTCCCCCGTCAGGGATTGTGGCGACTGGCGGCAGCTGATCCGGGGCGTTTCCCTGGATCGGGCTGGTCTGCCGTTGCCTGGCAAAAAAGGCAGTCAACACTCGTTGCAGATCGTCCGCGCTTTTGTGCAACCCTGATCGGCGCAGCGCTCCTTCTGCCGCTTGGATCACGTTCACCACGGTTCCAAATGTGGTCAAGCCCGCCTGCCAGCTGCCGGCCGGAGCTTTGGCCAGCGCTTCCTCCAGCACTTCAATGGCGATCAAAGGCAGTCCCGCATCTCGGGGGGGACCAGCCGCCTGAGGGTCTGCAGGGCCGCAATTTCCGCTCGCCGCACCGCCTCTCGATTCATGTTCAGCTCTTTGGCCAGGTGATGCCGCGGTTTTGGATCGTCGTTCAGAAAGCGACATCGGATCAAAAATCTTTGCTGGGGGGTCAGCTCAGGGCTGGTGTTAATAATGTCATGCAGAATCCGCTCCAGCTCACTGCGCTCCTGCCGCAGGCCAGCTTGGCTGTCTGCTGGGATGACATCCACAAAGCTGAAAGTATCTTTTGATTCTTTTTCAAATTGATCTAGGGAGATATTGGCGCTTTCGTAATTAAGGATCTTAAGCCTGGCTGCTGTTCCTGCTTTCAGGCCCGCCTCCACATCGATCTCTCGATCTGTTGGCTCTCGCCCTAATTGAGTTGCCAGGAATTCTGCTGTGCGGTACACTTTTTTCATCTGCTCTGATGTCGCCGTCGGAATCTTGATGTTCCGGCCCTGGCTTGCAATCAAAATTTGACACGCCTGCTGGACGTACCAGCAGGCGTAGGAGCTGCTTTTGTAGCCCAGCTCTGGATCGAACCGTCGATAGGCCTGGATCAGCCCTTCCACCCCTGCTTGAACAAGGTCCTCTAGCGGCACTCCTCGGTCGCGGAATCGCTGGGCGATATGGGCGGCCAGCCTGATATTGCATTCGACGAATTTGTCCAGCGCCCTCCGGCCCCGCCGGATCACTTTCGCCGGGGCTTGCTCGGGTCCCCCCGGCCAGTCCTGCCATGCCCGGATCGAACGGCCCAGCTCGATCTCCTGCACCTTCGTCAAGAGTGGCCGTCTCCGGGATTGGGCCAGGATGAAATCGTAGGCGGCGCTAGAAGCATTCAAAGCGAAGTCCATATATCCTGAACAGTAATAATACAAGCAGCCGCCTTGGCGCAAGCCCTCCCTACCCTGGATTGAACCGCAGTGAACCCCTCCAACGCTCCGCCCGTTGCTCACTCCCTCGCCGCCATGGCCAAACTGCGCGAGGTGGAATTGCAGGCGGCCAGCCTCGACGCCGCCCAATTGCGGCTCTGTTTGCAGGCCGCCTGGACTGGCTGGCTCCTGGAGCGCCGCCTGCTGCTCCAGGCTCTTGAGGTCCACGGCGTCGAAGTCGCATTGAGGCCGCGGAACTGCACGCCAAACGAAATCCTGGGAATTTAAGTTATGCCCAAATACGTTCACGATTGGCAGCCGCAAATTATTGACGGCATTCCCGGCTCTCCCTACTACCGGGAGGATCACGCTGGCGATAACGGCCACAACCACTTCGGCTTTCTTGATGCCGAGAAAGCACGGGACGTTGTGCAGTTTCTCCGCCGCAATAAAATTCAAGTCACCGAATGGGCCGGTGACGCTAACGCCGCCGTCGGCGGCCACCGAGATCCCGGTCACTACGACGGCCGCAGCTTTGACATCCCCGCTTCCCAGCACAGCGCTACTTCCAACCGTGAGCTGGAAATCAAAGGGATGCGCCGCGCTAACCAACTCGTTCAAACCTACCTCCGCACCAAAGGCGTTCCCATCGAAGTCCTCCCCTACTCCCGCCCCGAACCCCAAGGGGGCGGACCCCAAAGGGGCACACCAGCTGCCTTGGCCGTTGTTCCTTTCTCGGCTCCTAGAGAGGTTGAAGGATTGGCTCATGGCTTCCCTAGCGCCTACCAAGGTGGCGCTCCAGACCTTCTCGCTGCTGCCCTGCCGGCCACAACCCTTGGATCCGCCACAGTTCCGGCTGCTGATTACCGCGAGTCCGCTGAAGGTCTGGCCGCCGCCGATCCCGGCCGCTCCAGGCGCGACACCGAGGCGGCCTATTGGCAGCGGGCTGATGTTGACGCCTGGGCCAAGGCCCATCCGGGCCTCGCAAAATCTGCTGGACGCTTCCTTTGAATAACTCCAATAACCGGGCTGGCCGCGGCAGTGGCCGCTATGTGCCACGGTTTGCCAGCGAAGTTTTCCTCCATTCCGAATTGCCTTCCCACGCCGAGGGGCCGGTCGGCCGCCGGCTGTTCTCTGAAGTGGCCTGGAAGCAGCCCCCTTCGGCGAAGATCAATTCTGAGATTTCTACTTGAATGCAACATTTCGCAAAGATTGCCTGTGGTGTGCGCTAGGTTGACGCCAGTTCACACCACATCCGATGGATCCCTTCCTCGGGGCCGCTGGCAGCTTTGCCTTCGGCTTCGCTTTCGGCTCGGCCGTTAAACGCATTCGCCGCTATCGCCGCACTATCCGCAGCGGGCACAACCGAGGGACGGCCCAATGCGCTCCCAGCAAGGAAGAACAGCTGGAAGAAAGATTCAAAAAAATTGACGGTGTGTACAATGCACTTGCAGACGATGTAGGCGTCTTCGCTAAAATACAAAAAGAAAATCTCGTTGAGTTTAGGGATTGGCGCGATGCCTTCAGGCGTCATTTAGAAGCAAGGTGGGACGCCTTAGAAAAGCGCGTTAATAGTCAAGACCAAAAACTTGATGAAGCAATTTGCCGCTACAGAGAAGGTTCCGACGCAGAAACAGCCTGGAAGAAAGAGCTTGAGATCAAATGCACTGATTTGCAAGTTGGCTTTTCCAATGCCGACGATAAAATAAATAAAATGCAAGATTGCATTGATGCTGAAAGAAGTGCATCGATCTTTCGTGTCAACGAAGTCAGAGCTGATGCCGGTGCAGAAGTCAAAAAGCTTTTTGAAGTAACCGCTCAACTCCAGGGCAAGCTCTCCTACTTGGAGCAGATAATTTTCAGCGCTGCCGAACTCGTCGGCTATCCCGCCGCAACCGACCCCAATGGGGCGGACTCTGCCGGGGCGAACCTCGCCCCAGCAGGGTC
>Ga0114979_10000893_pt1 | contig 19842 bp, 17 predicted proteins | sample S_140625_EF_Meta_FD_87315 | JGI IMG/M metagenome (GOLD analysis project Ga0114979, IMG submission 87315) | Freshwater microbial communities from Lake Simoncouche, Canada to study carbon cycling - S_140625_EF_MetaG | ecosystem: Environmental > Aquatic > Freshwater > Lake | place: Lake...
AAATCCTAACCGGTGCCACAGCGGAGTCGTGGGGCCGTTGCTCTTGTATTGTCTTCACCAACCAATTCAGTCGCTCCATATGCACAGGATAGGCCGTGTATTCTGTGAGATGATCGAGCTTGAGCCCGTGTGCATGCATGGTCTTCATAGGCTCAGCCTTTACGGAATTTTTTAATCCAACGAACCGCAAACGGCGGCAACACATCATTCGCAAAATTGACCAACCCGTTGTAGCGCTTCATGTCGGAAGAGTCAATACCCTCACGAGCGGTAAAGGTCGTGGTGATGCGCGCACGGTTCTCCAAGCTGATCTCGTCTGCCGGGCGGCCATTGGTGTAGTAATATAACGCCAAGCTTCGGCGCGAACGTTCGGGCGGACAGGTCAACGCATCCGGATGTCCATGCCAGCTATAATCAGTCGTGGAGAAAATAGCCATGCGATTGAACAACGGCGCGATGCGCACTGCACACTGACTCATGTCGCGCTCCCATAGCTCAAAATGACCTCCGTATTCCTCCTTCCAGTTTTCGTTCAAATACACCAGAACGTTGATGCGTCGATCAAGGTTCATCAAACGATGCTTATGGAAATCGACATGCACTTTTAAAAATCCGCCGGGCTTAATCTGATGATAACCGCCGCCTTCGAGGTACGGATCCGGGACAAGTGTTTCCTTGATACCCGTTAGATTTTGCAAATACTCCAAAAACGGCTGTGAATTGAGTAGATGCACCAACTCACGGGCACCCGGTCCAAGACGGCCTTCTCCCTTCGAGGCAAATTTGCTTTCGTTCGGATTAACGTAATTAATGTCGCCAGCCTCTTTACCCAGTTCAGGAAATTCATCCAACAGCGTGCGCAATGCAGAGGCGTCAAAAAAATCGTCCATCACGATATGCGGGAACGGACTTGCACTGCTGTATTTCGCATACTGCTCAGCCCCTAAAGCCGGCATTTCATCGATGGGGCGCTTAAAAAAATTCATCGCAATCAGGATTGTAGGCGGCAATTTAGACAGGAATTCGGCCTGCTTGCCTAAATTCGCGAACACTAATTACGGACACCAAGAATCAATCATATGAATTTCAACAAATTGAATGTGATCACGGGATGGGCGATGGGCCTCATCGCTACAATCGTTTACGCTATCACGTTGGAACCCACCATGCCCTTCTGGGATTGTGGTGAGTTCATTTCCTCGGTGTACAAACTGGAAGTCGGTCACCCACCCGGAGCTCCACTCTTCATGTTGATCGGTCGCGTATTCTCGGCATTTGTGGAGCCATCCACCGTGCCGGTCATGATCAACTTCCTCTCGGCACTTTGCAGCGGACTGACGATCGTGTTTCTGTTCTGGACCATCACCCACATGGCCAAAAAATTCTTGCCGGAAGGCGCGAAAGAGCCTAATAGCGGCCAATTGTGGGCCATCCTCGGCAGCGGTATTCTTGGCGCTATGGTCTACACCTTCTCCGACACCTTCTGGTTTTCGGCTGTTGAAGCAGAAGTGTACGCGATGTCGTCGCTTTTCACTGCAGTCGTATTCTGGGCCATTCTCAAATGGGAATCCGAAGTGAATGAAGGCGGAGAACTCCGCTGGCTCGTGCTTATCGGTTACCTCATGGGATTGTCCATCGGTGTCCACTTATTGAACTTGCTGGCCATTCCGGCCATCTGCCTTGTTTACTACTTCAAGAAATATGAATACAGTCTGAAAGGGCTTATTGCCACCGGAGCGATTTCCCTGTTTTTGCTGTTCATGATCAATACCGGTGTCATCATTTGGTTTGTGCAAATAGCAGGCTTCTTCGAGCGCACCTTCGTCAATAGCTTCGGTATGCCGTTCAACAGTGGCGGTTTGTTTTATCTGCTTCTCGTTGTCGCGCTCATTAGCCTCGGCTTGGTTATCACCCACAAGCGCAACATGGTACTCTTCAACACGCTCATACTCGGCCTCACCATGGCCATCCTGGGCTACACCACGTTCGCTACCGTGATCATTCGTTCGAATGCAAACCCTCCAATGGATGAAAACAACCCGGAGAACCTGTTTGCATTGCTTTCTTACCTCAACCGCGAACAGTATGGTGATCGACCACTCCTATTCGGACAATACTTCAATACGCCTCAAGACATTGAAGATCCCTACCGCGATGGCGGTGATGTTTGGGTAAAATCGTACAGCGTGCGCGAAGAGAATACTCGCAACAAGCTCGTATTGTCGAGCCGTGATCGTTTTACAGCCGAACAGTACGTTCAATCTCACCCTGAAGAAAAACTCATCCTCATCGAAGAGTATATCGAAAGTGGTGAGAAAAAAGGTAGCGTTCCCAACTACGATAAGGACTTCTGCGGATACTTCCCACGTATGCACTCCAATCAGGGAAACCACATCAAAGACTACAAAGAATGGAGTGACTACCAAAACTGGAATACTGAAAAAGGTCAGGAAAAAGTCAAGAACTCCGAACAAGCCATCGACCAGTCCGAGGCGGCACTGAACTACTACGCGCAAACCAATAAAATGCCGCGCGGAATGGAAGACCAGGAGCCACGTACCTTGCTGAAGAGCCTCGACCGCATGCGCGAAAAAATGATTCCATCGGCAGCCGAAGACTTTCGCTTCTTCACGAGCTACCAAGTTGGACACATGTACTTGCGTTATTTCTTGTGGAACTTCGCCGGTCGCCAAAACGACCGTCAGGGCCATGGTGAATTTACTGAAGGTAACTGGCTATCAGGCGTAAGCATCATCGATGAAGAACGTTTAGGAAATCGCGATACCATTTCCGACAACGAACGCAACAATGCCGGCTTCAACACCTACTTCTACCTGCCGTTGATTTTGGGCCTCATCGGATTGGTTTTCCAACTCATCAAACAACAAAAAGACTTCTGGGTAGTCGGCTTGTTATTCGTCCTCACCGGATTTGCCATTATCGTTTACCTCAATCAAACGCCGCAACAACCGCGCGAGCGTGACTACGCATTCGCCGGATCATTCTACGCCTTTACCATTTGGATTGGACTTGCTGTATATGCGCTTTACCATGCAGCCACACGTTTTACATTCCAAAACTTAACTAAGCTCGCATCCATGACCGTGGGTGGTTCTGTCATCATCATGTTTGCAGAGCGTTTGGCAACAGGAAGCAATGGATTTGGATATTCCCTGCTCTTTATGAGTATCGTGGCAACAGCACTCTTTGCACTCATGCTCGGTATCGGAAAAGCGATGCAGGGAGAATCCATGAATAAAGCGGCAGTCGCTCTTCTAATCTGCTTGGTAACACCAACGTTGATGGCTTATCAAAACTGGGACGACCATTCACGCGCAAACCGTAAAACCGGATTGGCAATGGCCATCAATTACCTGCAATCACTTCAACCCAATGCGATCATCTTCACCAACGGTGATAACGATACATTCCCGTTGTGGTATGCACAAGAAGTGGAAGGCATCCGCACCGATGTGCGCGTGGTGAACCTCTCGCTGCTCAACACCGACTGGTACATTGATCAGATGAAGCGTCAGGCCTATGACGGTGCACCGGTGCCAATTAAAATGCCGGAACAGAAATACCGTCAGGGAACTCGCGACGTGCTGTTCGTAGACCCTAACCGCGAAACCAAAGGCTTCATGCCACTGTCCGAAGCCATGAAGGTGGCACTCGATGATTCGAAGACCATCGACAACGGCAAAAACAACATCGCTTATCTGCCCTCATCGAAGTTCTCATTGAAAGTGGACAGCACCGTTGTTGAAAGCTACCGCAAGTACCTCAATGAAGGCGATTCACTGGTTTCAGAAATTCAATTCAGCCTAACCGATGCCGGTGGCCGCCCACGCTCCTACATCACCAAAGCAAACCTCGCGGTACTGGATCTCATCAACAACATGGACTGGAATCGCCCGGTTTACTTCGCAGTAACGACAGGTGGTGATTCCTACATGGGATTAGAAGCGTACTTCCAGCTGGAAGGACTTGCATACCGCCTCACGCCGATTAAGCATGCCAAGAATCCTAACCCGAATATCGACGGCGGTGTATCGTCGGAACTCATGTACGAAAACATGATGAATAAATTCGAGTGGGGAAATATGGACAAGGAGAAAATCTACATGGATGAAAATAACCGTCGTATGACGACCAACTTGCGCCTGCAGTTTGGTCACCTCACCGACCAACTCATCGCTGAAGGTAAACTCGAAAAAGCCCGCGAAGTCCTTCAGCGCTCACTCGATGTGATGCCGGAATACAACGTGCCTTATGAGCAGCCGCAAATCATGTGGCAGATCATCGATATGATGTACGAGGCCGAATTCGATGAAAAGGCACTGGAGCTCAGCAAGCGCATGCTTGAACTCAATAATCAGGAAATCGCCTTCTACCACAGCCTGGATGAAAGTCATCAGAAACTCATTGAAAAGGACATCAGCATGCGTGTTCAGATCAACGACCGATTGACTACGCTTGCTCTGACGAATGCCCCGGATAATGCCGAATTCAAAACCCTGGATGAAGAAGTAAAAACACAACTCGAAGAATTCCAGCTTCCATCCTATCAGGAATACCTCGATCAGGAAAAGAAAATGGAAGAGATGAAGAAAAAGCAGGACTCGTTGGTGAAAGCCAATAACGCCATGCGTTCCACCTCTGTTTCATTGGAGGGACCTTCAGGCATCGTTAAGAAATAATCGTTGAAGCATAAAAGGCGCACCGCGAAATGAACTTTCCGGTGCGCCTTTTTCTATTGCACCGGTTCCTCCTATCTTCGCCCCCGAATTAACTCAGCTATCCATGCTCAACGCATTCTTCGAAGTTTTTACCACCCTTGGCGGAATCATCAGTCTATTTACACTGGTGATCTTGGAAATCGTCCTGGGTATCGACAACATCATCTTTATTGCGATTATCTGCGGGTACATCCCCAATAAAAAGGATCAAAGTCGCGCTCGATTCATCGGTTTGATGTTGGCCCTGGCTGTGCGCATCCTGCTGTTATCCACCATAAGCTTTATCACCAAGATGGTGGACCCATTCTTTCACCTGGGGCACATCCCTATTACCGGAAGAGGGATTATACTCTTCGGTGGAGGCGCATTCCTCATCATCAAAACCGTGACGGAAGTCTATCACAAATTCAAAATCGCCGATAAAGAAGAAAGTGCTAAATCCCGCCAGCTCACCTGGACGCAAGCCATCCTCCAAATCACGCTTATCGACATCGTTTTCTCTTTCGACTCCATCATCACCGCTGTCGGTGTTACGTCGGATAATCCAAATGCGGCTCTTGCACTTGCAACTATGGTTATGGCTGTAGTTATAGCCATGATCGCCATGCTCCTCTTTGCACCTTACGTCAGCGATTTCATTGAAAAATACCCTACAATCAAAATGCTCGCCCTATCGTTTCTGGTCGTTATCGGACTCATCCTGGTATTGGAAGCACTCGAAGATGCCCATGTGCTGCATCTGCCTGAAGGCGTTAACATCAAGACTTACGCTTACATCGCACTAGCCTTCTCCGTGATTGTTGAATCACTCAACATTCGTCTCAAACACGTCAAGGAGCGAAAAGGTATCAACTAATTCCGGCTCGATATTCCCCGAAAATAAAAGAGGCTGTCTTTTCAGACAGCCTCTTTTATTGCTTTCAGTTTAAGGAATCAATCCACGTTGTCGTGGAGAAAAGGATTCTCACGCAATTCAACTTTACGCTGACCGGCTTCATCTACCGATTCATTCAGCGAGTAACGCGAGATATTGCTATCAGCACTGTGTGGTGCGCTTTCCAATGTAATCTTTCTGCGTGCATAGGCCGGCTCATTTTCCAATTCGCTCAACCCATTAGGAGTCTTCAACTTGATGGTGAACTCACGGATACGCATCTCACGCTCCTTATTGCGTGCAAGCAATTCGTTGCGGTTCGGACGGTCACTAATCACCGGCTCTTCCTTATGCATCAACGATGCAGCAGGAACCTCGTCAACCTTCACTGAAGTGATTTCGTTGAGATTAGAACCAAGCTCCATGAATACAGGCTCGTCCAGCATCTGTTCTTCTTCACGCATCTTCAACGAAGAAAGTACTGGCACATCCTCGATGTCCGTCGCTTCCTCATTGATTTTATTTTCGACCTCGAATTCGAACTCAACAGGAATTTCTGCAACCTTCATGAAGGGCTCCGCAATCGGCTCCTCACGCACGGGTTCTTGCTTAAGCTCTGGCATATCCGGTAATGGACGCTCAACTTTTGCAACTACTTCCTTTACACTGTCAGCCTCAAGCCACAATTTCTTCGGTTCTTCCTCCACACTGCTCCATCCTTCTTTCTTCTTGGCTCCAACGAACCCGGTTGCGATAACAGTTACACAAACGTCATCGCCCAGGGTGTTATCATGGCAATAGCCCCAGATAACTTCGGCCGACATGCCCGCCTGTTCTTGTATGTAATCCGTAATCTCGCTGATTTCATCCATCAACAATTCTTCCGTTCCGTGGGTGATGTTCAACAACACGAAGTTGGCACCGGTGATGTCGCTGTCGTTCAACAACGGTGACTCCAACGCCAATTCCACAGCCTTGCGCGCACGGCCTTCGCCACTGGCGCGGCCGGAGCCCATGATGGCCTTACCGCTATCTTTCATGACGGTCTTCACGTCGTTCATATCGACGTTCACTGTTCCGATCAAGGTAATAACCTCGGCAATTCCTTTCGCAGCCGTGCAGAGCACTTCGTCGGCATGACCGAACGCTGCCTTCAGGGTAAGGTTACCATATAATTCACGGAGTTTATCGTTCTTGATTTCAAGCAACGTATCCACGTTGGCGCGCATTTCATCCAAACCGAGTTTGGCTTGACTGTCGCGCTTCTTGCCTTCGAACATGAATGGCACCGTTACGATACCCACGGTGAGAATGCCCATGTCCTTGGCAACCTTGGCAATCACCGGCGCAGCACCGGTACCCGTGCCACCGCCCATACCGGCTGTGATAAACACCATCGTGGTGTTATCGCTCAATAGGGCTTTGATTTCATCCAAACTCTCGATAGCGGCGTTGCGGCCTACTTCCGGAATTGAACCTGCACCGCGACCTTCTGTCAAGGTGCTACCCAATTGCACTTTAATCGGCACCGGACTTTTATCCAACGCCTGAGCATCGGTGTTGCACACTATAAAATCTACGCCCTTGATGCCTTGTTCGTACATGTAATTGACAGCATTGCTGCCACCTCCGCCAACACCAATCACCTTAATGATTGAGGAGCTGTTGACAGGCAAATCGAATTTGAATGAGTTTTCCATGTTGGTTGATATGGGTTTGTCGCTCGTTATCAGCACCTTTAGGCAGATGCAGATAACCGTAATTTGATAGGCCCAATAAAGAACAACTTTGAGGCTAATTGCAGTGTGAGTTTTCAAAAAAGTGAACCTATGAATGTTAGTAAAACCCATCTGTTTTAAACCGTCATCATCGCCTCATGCGATGATTTGCCGCGGGCCACTTCGAAAGAACCAACTTTCCACTACTTTCGCAAGGTCTAAAACGTTTCCCCCGCGCACCCATGCTCGAATCCATCAACGATAAGCTGAACCTTCAGCCCTACAATAGCAACCGACCACACCTCATCATCCCTGAATACGGAAGAAATATTCAGCGCATGGTCGAATACGCATTAACTCTAGAAGACCGCGAGGAGCGCAATAAGTGCGTTCGCGCCATAATTAGTGTTATGGGACAGCTCTTCCCACACCTGCGCGATATCGAAGACTACAATCACAAACTTTGGGATCACCTGCAAATCATGTCAGGCTTCCGCCTCAACGTAGATAGCCCTTATCCTAAACCCGACAAAGATCACCTGTCGAGCAAACCGGATCCCATGCCTTATCCGAACAATCAAATTCGTTTCGGTCACTACGGTCATTACGTCGAATCCATGATTCGCAAGTGCGCAGCTATGGAGGAAGGCGAACAAAAAAATGCCTTCGCACTCTCCATCGCCAACCTGATGAAGTACAATGCGACCAACTGGAACCGCAACATTGTGCACGATGATGTCATCCTGAAAGACCTGACCATGCTTTCCAAAGGAGCGATACTACTGGAACATATCACTCAACTTCAAACGGTTAAACCCTTAACCGCCGGCGGATTCAAAGAATATGAAACTGAACGCTTCGGAAAAAAGAACAAGTTTAACAAGTTCAACAAAAACAACAAGAAGAAGAAATTCAGACCGCGCTAAGTGACTTACATCAGCCGGGCTATTTACTTTCTTATGACAAAACAACCGCGGGTTAAGAAAATCTTTGCAATCCAAAGAAACACCGCGTGAACGAGCTTCGAGTTGTTGCACTAACCCACAAACATTTTACACTGGATACCATCGGTAAATTCCATGTGGACGATAATCGTCGTGAACAGGTTCTCAAACAACTCATCCATCACATCGGCATTGGAGAATTAATGTATCTGTCGACGTGCAATCGCGTCGAAATCGTTTTCACTCTGCCCCATTACGTTTGTCCCGGTGTCACTGCCAACATGCTCAAGCTCATTCAACCCAACTTGGATGAAGCTGATATCAAGTCCATCGCTGCACAAGCCGAACGCTTCAACGGAGTGGAAGCAGCAGAGCATCTATTGAACGTCGCTGCTAGCTTGGATTCAGCCATTATCGGCGAACGAGAAATAATCACGCAACTGCGGAAAGCCTACGAAGAATGCGACGCCTTGGGACTCACCGGCGACGACCTCCGACTCATGATTCGTCAGTGCATACAAACCGCCAAGGAAGTATTCACCTCAACGGATTTGGCCAAGAAACCCGTGAGTGTTGTGTCATTGTCTTGGGAGCAGTTTCGCGCTCACCAGTTACCAACCGATAGCCGCATTCTGCTCATTGGTGCAGGTCAAATCATCCGCAACTTTTCGAAATTCCTCTACGAAAACGAATACCGCAATCTCACGTTCGTCAATCGGACGTTGGCCAATGCCACAATCCTTTGCGAAAGCTTTGGAGGAAAAGCATTACCGCTGGAAGAACTCCAATACTTTACAGAAGGATTCGACGTGCTGGTTAGCTGCACAGGAGCAGAAAATCATGTGATAGACGCGCATCTCTACAGCAAGATTCTTGGAGGTGAATCCAATAAGAAAATCATCATTGACCTGGCTGTTCCGAGCGATATCCACGCCGATGTCGTGAACGGTTTTGATGTTGATTATTACGACATGAATCTCATCCGCGAACGCGCGCAGGAGAACATCCAATACCGCGAGCAAGCAATCACCGATTGTTTGCCCATCATCCAATCGGGCTTGCGCGAATGTGAGAAGGTACACAAAGAGCGCCGCATCGAAAAGGCCATGACCTCCATTCCGGAAACCATCAAGGAAATTCGCAACACGGCACTGGGATCTGTCTTCGCAAAAGACCTCGAAACACTCGATGATCATTCCCGCGATGTCTTAGAAAAAATCATGAATTACATGGAGAAAAAATACATCTCCATCCCCATGAGAATGGCCAAAGAAGTGCTGTTGGATGAAGTCAAAAAGAACTGATTGAGGCTAACTTCGCCCAAAATTCCCGGCATTGAAAAACCCGATTATCATTGGCTCCAGAGGAAGTGACCTCGCGTTGTGGCAAGCCCATTTCGTTCAAGATGAACTGCAAAAAATAGGACTGGAGTCCCGCATCGAAATCATTCAAACAAAAGGTGATGCTATCCAGCACCTGAGCTTTGACAAACTCGAGGGCAAAGGATTCTTCACCAAAGAAATCGAAGAAGCACTGCTTGAAAAGCGCATTGATATCGCGGTTCACTCACATAAAGACCTCGAAACAACACCCCCGGACGGACTCATCGTGGCCGCAGTCAGCCATCGCGCCGACCCTCGCGAACTCCTGCTGATTCACCCCGATGCCATCGACGACCAGCAACCTTTGTCATTAAAACAAAACGCTATCATTGGAACATCCAGCGCACGCCGCAAAGCGCAAATGCTGAGCGTGCGTCCTGATATCCAACTGCATGATATCCGTGGCAACGTTCCAACACGCGTGCAAAAATTGCGCGACCGACAGTTCGACGCCATCCTGCTGGCAAAAGCCGGTGTAGATCGTCTCCAACTCAACACCGACGACTTGCACGCAACGGCATTGGAAATTAATCTACTCGTACCGGCGCCCGCTCAAGGTGTTCTTGCCATTCAATGTCGCGAAGACGACAGCGAACTCATTCATGCGCTGCAAGCCATTCATCATGTGGAAGTGCAATCGAATATCACCATCGAACGGGGCGTGTTGAATCGCCTTCACGGCGGTTGTCAATTGCCCCTTGGCGTTCATGCGATTCGTCATGACAATGAGTTTCACGCCGATGTAGCTTTCGCCTCGGCTTGGGATCAGCCGTTGATGAAATTCCGCCTATCCGGAAGCAACACGGAAGAACTCATCCAGGCCATTTTGGAACGCATTCAACAACCGTGAGTCACACTGTTTTTATATCCAGAGACGTCAGTGAATGCAGCGCACTCTGCGATTTGCTGCGCGATCACGACTTCGCAGTCGATGCACAATCCCTTATCACTACGAAGCCAATCCCGTTCAATCCGTCACTTCCTCCATGTGACTGGATTTTTTTCTCCTCGTCCAACGCCGTGCGCCATTTTTTCAGTCAGCATCCCATTATTGCGAATCAGCAATTCGCTGCATTAGGCGAGGGAACCGCAGAAACTTTGAGCGAATATGCCTCTGCGGATTTCGTGGGTGACGCCATGGACATTGCCGATTCAGCTTACCGCTTGGCATCGGTGGTGGAAAGCGCAACCATCCTTTTTCCGATCGCGAAACACAGCATGAAAACAGTTCAACAAGCCTTTCCTTCCTCGCAAGTCATCGATCTTGTTGTTTATGAAACCATCGAACGGCATGTAATCGTCAAGCCAAGTGAGCTATACGTCTTTTCAAGCCCGAGTAACGTGCGATCCTTCTTTCATTCGAATGAAATCGATACCGAAGCCATGCAAACACTGGCATTTGGACACAGCACTGCAGAATGCCTGAGAAGCTTTGGGGTTGAAAACATTACCATACCGCAATCCCTTGATCCCGCCGGAATGCTTCACACAATAAATCGAATTTTTCAGGGTTAATGCCGGGCACCCTATTTTTGAACCCTATCCTCAAACCCCGAATGAACTTGCGATACCTTTTGATTTTCCCACTGCTTACGGGGCTTTTCGCGTCGAATCAAATTCAGGCACAATCAACTTCCGACCTTACTCCGAAATACTCCAACGAATTTCTTACCATTGGTGTAGGTGCCCGCGGATTGGGAATGTCTGGCGCGCAAGTGGCATCCGTCAGTGATGTTACTGCCGGTTACTGGAATCCGGCCGGCATCAACAACCTTTCTAAACGCCTTCAAGTGGCGGCTATGCACTCGGAATATTTCGCGGGAATTGCTAAATATGATTTCGCTTCGGTCGGCAAAGCCATTGATGAAAATAGCGCCGCGGCATTTTCCATCATTCGTTTCGGTGTTGATGATATTCCCAACACAACCGAATTAATTGATGCGGGAGGCAACATCGACTATGACCGCATCACCCGGTTCAGCGCTGTCGATTACGCCTTCATCCTTTCCTACGGCCGCAAAGGTCTTCCCGGTAGAAGTCTTACCACGCAAACAGATCAGACAGTCATTGATGCCGGCAATCGCGGCGAAGGTTTTCGTTGGGGAGTAAACGCCAAAATAATCTACCGACATATTGGGGATTTTGCGCAAGCCTGGGGCTTTGGAATCGACGCCGGAGCACAATATGACCTCGGTGCATGGCACTTTGGAGCCGTCGCTAAAGACATTACCTCCACCTTCAATGCATGGTCGTATTCGCTCAGCGATCGCACCAAGGAAGTGTTTGAAGCAACAGGCAATGAAATTCCGACCAACGGCCTTGAAGTGACCCTCCCGCGTTTGGTTGCAGGCGCCGGCCGTTCTTTCGATTTCCAAAAAATCACCTTACTTGCTGAAGCCAACGCAACATTCACCACCGACGGTAAACGCAATGTGCTTGTAAGCGCCAATCCGGTAAGCATCGATCCGTCGATGGGATTTGAATTGATCTACAACAAAATCATTTTCTTGCGCGCAGGTGTTGGCAATGCACAACGTGTTTCTCCCATTGGTGACGAGGCGGGTTGGACTGTTCAACCGAACATGGGGCTTGGTTTGAAAATTCGCAATCTGCAAATTGATTACGCCCTTTCTGATATCGGAAACGTGAGCGATGTCCTCTACAGCAATGTGTTTTCGCTGCGTATCGACCTCGTTAAGAAGAAGTAGAAAACCGGATGCTCATCCAAGCGTAAAACGAAAGCGCAAAACAAAGCACACCCAACAGAATATGCAAGGGTTGTGCAAGAGCAGGCATTCCAAGATAAGCCAGCACAATACCTGTCAGAATTTCAACCCCAAGCACAACGAGCGTGAGCTTCAATTGAACAGGCACAACCATCCGTTGAATCGCCCGGTAAATGATAATTGCAACGAGAACGAGCAGAATGGAAAAACTGCGGTGCACCAGGAAAATCGACGGAAGCATTCCGATCCAAGCATCACGATCATTCGTGATTTTCGCAACCACATCCACTTGCTCGCGCACCTGTGTTCCCAAAATGATTTGAATAAAAATCAGAACAATCAATGAGAATGCGAGCGTTTTCAGTCTTTTCGGAATGGCTGCGTAGTTTTCATGATGCGCTCGCATGCGAAAGACCATTATGCTGAGCAATACAACCAACGCTAAACTTCCCAACATGTGATAGGATATGGAATGTTCAATAAGATTTCCATCAACCACCAGCTTTCCTAACCAAGCTTCAAAGCCAACCATGAAAAGCGCACCAAAACTGAGGAGCATCAAAGAAAACTCTTTTCGCTTAAAAAAAATCAGCGTAGAAACAACGGCCAACAATAAAAGTGGAATGCCATAAACCACCGTGGCTAGTCGGTTGATGTATTCTATCCACGTATGCCAAACATTGAAAACTGCATAGTCATGCTTGGGATATTTGTACCACGTTAAGCGATCGAATTCCTCACCGGCGGTAACTGCTGATTGCGCCACCCACAGCGTATCATGGTGCAGCACCATCTGACCTTCACCGTAGGCTCGTCCGGCAGAATAAGTCAACGTAGATACTTCGGTCGGTGGGATGTAATAGCCAAAGCACTTCGGCCAATCCGGACAACCCATGCCACTGCCCGTCATACGTACAATGCTACCCGCCACAATGACCACAAAAGTCAATACCAGAGAAACGGTAGCGAGTTTTCGTGCAATGGAAGTTAAGTTCATGAGATGCTTATACGGCCGCGCCGTTGCTGCGTGATTGCAATCCGTGATAGTGCAGCACTTCCACCGACTTCACGTGGTATTTACCATCAGCAATACCTTGAACACATTGAATCAATTGCTGCTCGCTGAGCACTGCAGGATCGTATTCCACCTTGACGACATTCTCCGGACGTTGTTCCTCAAATTCAAGCTCCGTGCTTACAACGCCCGCTAAGGCTTGCAAGTCCTGTTGGATTTTTCCGCCACAACCTTCCGCGCACATCATGCCTTCAATCGCCATTTTGGCAACCATTTTATTCACCTCCGAATCCAAATCTCGGTGAGTAATAACCGTTTCCGGAGCAGCCGGAGCAGCGGATTCCGAGCATGCAACAAGTCCGATGCAAAGACCAAATGCCACTAAAATCTTCTTCATATGTTTCATGTAAATGATTGCGCAAAGGTAAGACGTGTCAATCTTCAACGTGAGCTAACTTGCACCCGTAATGAAGCAGCAAACCATCCAACCGGTGCACATCGGAGCTATGCTTGTATTGGCACTAACCTGGGGTAGCTCCTTCATCCTGATGAAGCACGGATTGAAAGACGATGCGAATCAGCCCGTGTTGGCGCCCTCTCAACTGGCCGCATTGCGCATGGGGATTGCTTCGTTGGTATTACTTCCCGTGTCACTGAGGGCATTTCGGAAAATCAAAATCACCGACTGGAAATACCTCGCCGTGGTCGGACTCATGGGCAGCGGAATACCCGCCGTTCTTTTTACCACCGCACAGCAAAAACTCGACAGCGGTATTGCCGGTATTCTCAACACATTGACTCCTCTATTCACCCTGACCATTGGCGCAGTAGTATTTAAAAAAGGCGTTGCATGGCGACAGACGCTGGGTGTAGCCATCGGCATGGCCGGGGCCATCAGCCTCATTGCGCTCAGGGGCGTCGATAACTCCGAGAACTGGGCTTATTCCATGCTCATCATCCTGGCTACGCTGTTGTATGGCATCAGCGTCAACACCATCTCTTCCAAAATCCCCCACATTCAACCTCTGCACATCACTGCACTCTCGCTGCTTCTTGCGGGAATCCCATGGACAATCTATCTCTTTAACACCGACATCATCCATATCCTTAACCACCATCCGCATGGCATGACCTCCCTGAAATATGTCTGCGTACTTGCCATTTTGGGTACTTGCCTAGCCAACATGCTTTATTTTTGGCTAACCCAACAAACAGGCCCCATGTTCGCCTCATCTGTAACCTATCTAATGCCCATAGTTGCTGTGTTTTGGGGGCTCGGAGATGGCGAAACGCTTGGAATGTTGCACCTGGCAGCCGCCGCATTCATCCTGGTGGGAGTTTGGCTCGTCAATAAAAAATAGGTCAGCCTCACCATTTTGATGCAGTAGGATTTGGTAATTTAAACGGGTGTAACCTATATTTGCACCCCTCTAAAAAAAATTTAGGGGTAAATCATTAAAAATCAATACCATGTACGCTATCGTAGAAATAGCAGGGCATCAGTACAAAGTACAAAAAGATCAGCAGATCTTCGTGAACCGTCTTCAAACCGAAGAAGGTTCTAAGGTGACTTTCGACAAGGTTCTCCTTGTAGAAAACTCCGGGAAGATCACTGTTGGCGCCCCCGCTGTAGAAGGTATGAAGGTGACCGCTCACGTCGAGAAACACCTCAAAGGAGACAAAATAATTGTTTTCAAAAAGAAGCGCCGTAAGGGTTACCAGAAGAAAAATGGTTTCCGCGCCTATTTGACATCAATCAAGATTGAATCCATCGGTTAATAACATCATCAGCATCCCATAACACCCCAATACAATGGCACACAAGAAAGGTGAAGGTAAAGTAAAGAACGGCCGCGAATCGGAAAGCAAGCGACTCGGAGTAAAACTCTACGGCGGTCAAGTATGTATCGCAGGCAACATCCTCGTTCGTCAGCGCGGTACACGTCACAATGCCGGTCTCAACGTTGGCATCGGTAAAGATCACACGCTCTTCGCGTTGGTACCCGGTACTGTTGAATTCCGCAAGAGAAAAGACAACAAATCATACGTATCGGTTATTCCTGCATAAGGCGCAGCCGGGCGATTTTATACTATTAACTCCCGCTCTCGCCACGACGAGGTCGGGAGTTTTTTATTTTCACATCCCATAAGCTTTACATACCATGCTATCGGCTCAACAACTCCGTGATAACCGCGACACTATCGTCGCAGCGCTCACCAAAAGAAATAAAGACTTCAGCGAACAAATCGACCGCGTGATCGCGCTCGATGAAACACGTCGAAAAACACAAAACGAACTCGACAACAACCTCGCTGAGGCCAACAAACTTTCCAAAGAAATTGGTGATCTCTTCAAAAGCGGAAAAAAGGATGAAGCCGAAGCTGCCAAACCGAAAGTAGCAGCATTGAAAGAAGCCGCAAAGGCGCTTGAGGCTGCACTGCAGGAAACCGAGGATGCGCAAAAACAATTGCTTTATACCATTCCCAACGCTCCACATGCCAGTGTTCCTCAAGGCAAAACCGCCGAAGAAAACGTAGAGGTCTTCAGCTGGGGAAGCCAACCAACGCTGAACGAAGGCAAAAAACCGCATTGGGAATTGATCGAAGAATACGACCTGATCGACTTCGAACTCGGCACCAAAATCACCGGAGCCGGATTCCCCGTTTACAAAGGACAAGGCGCACGCCTGCAACGTGCTCTGATTAATTTCTTTTTGGATGAAGCCACTAAAGCCGGTTACCGCGAATTTCAACCACCACTACTGGTGAATGAAGCGAGTGGTTTCGGAACAGGGCAGCTTCCCGACAAAGAAGGACAGATGTACCATGTCGGTGTGGATGATTTATACCTCATTCCCACGGCTGAGGTGCCCCTCACCAATCTCTACCGCGACGTCATCCTGAAAGAAGATCAATTGCCCGTGAAAATGACCGGCTACACTCCGTGTTTCCGTCGCGAGGCCGGAAGTTGGGGTGCACACGTGCGTGGCTTAAATCGCCTTCATCAATTCGATAAAGTGGAAATCGTGCAACTGGTGCACCCGGATCAATCCTACCGCATCCTGGATGAGATGGTTGATCACGTGAAAGGGATCTTGCAAAAACTCGAACTGCACTTCCGCGTTATTCGTCTTTGCGGAGGAGATATGGGCTTCACTTCAGCCCTTACCTACGACTTTGAAGCCTGGAGCGGAGCGCAAGAACGCTGGTTGGAGGTGAGTTCAACATCCAACTTCGAAACCTTCCAAGCTAACCGTCTCAAGTGCCGATTCAAAAACAGCGATGGAAAAACGCAATTGGTGCATACCCTCAACGGTAGTGCTTTGGCGTTGCCGCGTATCGTAGCATCTCTGCTGGAAAACAACCAGACAGCCGAAGGTATTCGCATTCCCGCAGCGCTGGTGCCGTACACCGGATTTGACATGATCCGTAAATAACGGATTTTGAGAAATTTGGGAAGTACTCTCACGCGCGTGCGCGAGGCAATCCCTTAAATTAGCTGCAATGCGTAACTCCTCTTTTTTCGGTGTTCTCCTACTCGGACTGCTGATGGCGGGGTTCAACGCATGCACCGAACCACGCGACTTTTCATCGCATCTGCGTGCGCTGGATTCATTGCAAACAAGTCTGAATAAAACGGAATCCGAAATCAATGCCGTTGTGCTTTACCCACGAGACACCGTTAAGGCCCAACTGCAGTTCATTCAAGACAACTTCAAAGGACCAATGGCGTTGCCCATGGCACACACACTGTTGAGAATAGGAAGTTTCCGTGACCAATTGCAACAACTTGAGCAGTGGAAAGAAAATCTCAACACACGCAGTGACAATCTTGAAAAGGAAATGAGTGCCTTGCGCAAGACATTGTCCGAAATGGCTACGCACGACGCGAATAACGCCGAAATTACCGCACTGTATGCCGATTCCTTAGTTGCAACGATTGAAGTAGCGCAGCAATTCTGGCACACCAAAATCAATGAATGGCTCATCCTCGAAGCCCGATTAAACAAAGACTGGAAGCCACTCAACGACACACTTGTGCAGTGGGCTGACAGTATTCAACGCGCCGTTCACAAATGAAACTGAAACACCTCATCTTGCTCGTTTTTCTGGGTTTATCCTTTGGCGCCACCGCGCAGGAAACCGACATGGAACTTGCCGACTATTACTACAACCAAGGCATGTTCGAACAGGCCAAGCTGTACTACGAAAAAATTTATAAGACGAATAAAACGGCCAAAGTCTTCAACAACTACCTCAACACACTCATCGAATTGCGTGAGTTTGAGGAAGCGGAAAAAATGGCCAAAAAGAAAATTAAGGATGACGGTAAGGATGGTGTTGGCTATGTGAAGCTTGGTGAACTCTACACCAAATTCAACAAACCGGATGAAGCACGCGAACAATTCGAAGAGGCAATCAAACGCGTAGAACCCACGCGCTCCAACATTCAACGACTGGCCAACGAATTCTCGATGATCAATCAGTTCGAATACGCACTGCAGGTTTACGAGAAGGGGCGCGCACAATCCAAAGACGGTTACAACTTCACCTACGAGGTGGCCAACATGAAAGGTAACCTGGGCGATCACGTAGGAATGACAGAAGCATTCTTGGATCTCATCGCCGAGGAGCCGCATTACTTGCAAACGGTCCAGAATTCCTTTAATCGATTGCTCAACCTGGATGAGAATAAGGACAATGTCGACATGCTGAAAACCGCCTTGCTACGTCGCGCTCAGAAATCGCCGGAACAAACCATCTATGCTGAAATGCTCGTTTGGCTTTTCATGCAGAAAAAGGATTTCGCCGGCGCACTAATTCAGGCATCAGCCCTCGACAAACGACTCAATGAAGACGGAAGCCGCATGATGAACCTGGCGCGTCTGGCCTCTAATAACGATGATTTCGCCACCTCAAAAAAGGCCTATCAAATTGTCATTGACAAAGGACCTGCTTCGAGCTTCTACATCTTAGCCCGTATCGAAAAACTACAAGTCATGCAGAAAGAAGTTTCCAAACTTCCGGGCGCAGATACCTTGTATGTGCAACTCGAAAAGGACTACGAAGGCGCATTAAACGACATCGGAAAGAATGCTGAAACAGCCATTCTGATGAAAGAACTGGCACACATCCGAGCATTTCACTTGCGCAAAACCACAGATGCCATTTCATTGCTGCAGGAAGCTGTTAGTTTGCCCGGATTGCAACCCAAAGTTCAAGCAGTGTGCAAATTGGAGTTAGGCGATGTACAGGTGTTCGAAGGCAATGTGTGGGAGGCATCTCTACTCTTCTCGCAGGTAGAACTCGATTTCAAGGATGATATCTTGGGCAATGATGCCAAGTTCAGAAATGCCCGTATTTCCTATTTCACAGGCGATTTCGAATGGGCACAAGGCCAACTCGATGCATTGAAGGCCTCTACCTCGAAGTTAATTTCAAATGACGCCATAGATCTTTCGCTATTGATTACCGACAACTTCAACATGGACACTACAACAGCCCCCATGATGATGTTTGCTCGTGCAGATTTGCTAGCTTATCAAAACCGCTATGACGAGTGTATGATTACGCTCGACTCGATTCTTACAGAATACCCGGCACATACCTTAACCGATGAAATCAAAATGCTGAAGGCATCGATTTATATGGATCAAGGGAAGTATGATTTAGCCAAAGAACTTTATCTGAATATCGTCGATTTGCATTTCACTGATATTACCGCTGACGATGCATTATTCAAACTGGCTGAAATGCAGGAATACATCTACCGCGATCCTGCGCAAGCAATGGCGCTCTATGAGCGACTCATTTCGGAGTTTCCGGGAAGTCTTTACGTGGTTGAAGCCCGCAAGCATTTCCGAGCATTACGTGGTGATGAGTTGAATTAACGAAACAAACCTTCCTCTAGACCACGGTTGATTTGCTCGAGGGCCTTTTCGAAATTAAAGTCAGACAAGGAAATTTGAACTTCCTTGAGGCACTGAACAACTGCTTCTTCGCCGCCTTTAGATAAAGCCTCATCAAGCATATCCAATGCAACTGTATCATTCTCCGAAACGGATGCTTTCAATCGCATTGCAAATTCACTCCAATTTCTTTCAGCCGACTCCTTCGTAACACTTTTATCGGCAACCTCCGGCATAATGTTTTCGCGAATCGAACTGATCAGCTCATCAACTCTCACAGAGAGCAATTGCATTTGAGAGATGAGATCAACCCGAATCTTCTGCTCGCCGGCTTCTTTTGCCGACTTCATGTGAACGGATAGCTTACTCGATAACTCGTAAGCTTCCGACGCCCCAACATTGCCGCTCACTCCGGCGAGCGTATGCAAATAATCAGCAAGACCCGCTACATCGCTATTCATCACCATGGTGCGGACTTCGGTGGCAACGTTCACATACCGATTACTAAACTTCAGCAGCAACGCATGATAAGATG
>Ga0114979_10000894_pt1 | contig 19837 bp, 22 predicted proteins | sample S_140625_EF_Meta_FD_87315 | JGI IMG/M metagenome (GOLD analysis project Ga0114979, IMG submission 87315) | Freshwater microbial communities from Lake Simoncouche, Canada to study carbon cycling - S_140625_EF_MetaG | ecosystem: Environmental > Aquatic > Freshwater > Lake | place: Lake...
TCCCAGAGAGCAGTATCTAGCTCTGAGATTGCGAATGAGACTATGCCACCAAACCCATGCCAGTATGCGTGATTTCGCATTTTTTGCCACAGCCGACCAGCTTCAGTTCCATCTTCTCCGATAAGTAGTTTTGCGAACCCCGCGTCAATTATTGTTTTTACTGCGAGAGAGGCTTCAGGCCACTGTGAAATACATTCTCCCCAACCGACAATTCCATCAGAGGTTTCAATGCGAACTAGTGTCAAATACCTAATCTTATTGTCATTATTTGTTTCAGGGTACTGCACCGGAAATGCCTCAACTCGGACAATTTTATTCACTTACGATCCTCCGACTTTGCATTAATTGAGCATATAAAAAATTGTGAATATTCGGCACGGATGTTGCTTTCTTAATCTGTATGCGAGAGAACCGAAGACAGGAACGATTTCGTCCGCTCGTTTTGTGGATTTTCAAAGAACTCTGCTGGACTGTTTTCTTCAACAATTCTACCTTCGTCCATAAAAATTACTCGATCTGCAACCTGGCGAACGAAGCCCATCTCATGGGTCACGATAAGCATTGTCATTCCTGCTTCAGCCAGCTTTCGAAGTACGCCCAACACTTCTCCTACTAATTCAGGATCAAGGGCGCTTGTCACTTCGTCGAACAAAATTACATCAGGCTTCAATGCGAGAGCTCGAGCAATTCCAACTCGTTGTTGTTGGCCACCAGATAACTGCTCAGGATATTGATCGCGTTTCTCAGCTAATCCAACAGATTCTAGAATCGCAAGTGCTTCACTTCGATACTCTTCTTCATCTTGACCTAAGACAAACTTTGGTCCGGCAAAGACATTTTGTAAAACCGTCATATGTGGAAATAGATTGAAATGCTGAAAAACCATGCCAACTTTACTTCGTGTAATCGATATTTCAGTTTCCGAAAATACTTTTCCTGACTCGTCTTGGTATGCCAATTTTTCATTTATATGGATTGTGCCTTTGGTGGGTAACTCCAAATTATTGATACAACGCAGCAAAGTTGACTTACCACTGCCCGAAGGTCCGATTATGCCTAGGACTTGACCCTTCTGAACTGTTAAGCAGATATCTTTGAGAACTTCGTCCCCACCAAAACTCTTGTAGAGGTTCTTAATCTCAATCATTATTTTCCTCCTCGAGTGGTTGTGGTTTTTATGCTGCTATCTTTAATTACGCTTCTGGATGCATATCCCTTTTTCATTCGCTTTTCCAAATAGTCGACCAATTTAATTCCAGGAAAACCAACGGCAAAATAGATTACGAAGACGATTGAATACACCGTGAAGTAATCATATGTTTCTGCCGCAAAAATCTGACCTCTGAACATCATTTCCTGGACCGTTACAACAGAAAGCAGTGAGGTATCTTTCAGCAGTTGAACCATATAGTTACACAAGGCCGGAATTATCGTCCGAACTGCCTGAGGCATAATCACTCTCGCCATTACAACCCTATTGCGCATTCCTAGAGCTCTAGCGGCATCTTTTTGTCCCTTAGGCACTGACTCAATTGCTCCCCGATAGACTTCGCACAAATAAGCGGTGTAATGAAGAGTTAAACCCGCGATACCAGCCGGCAAAGGTGGAATGTGAATTCCAGCAAATGGCAGAGCGAAATAAATATAAATTAACTGGAGAATTAGAGGAGTCGATCTAAAGAACTGAACATATGCGCCTAATGAAAGTCTCAGAATTCTACTCTTTGACATTCGGCCAAGGGCTACGAGCATTCCAAGAGTCAGGCTTAGAACTCCACAGATGAAACAGACGGAAAGCGTAAGAAGTAGGCCCTTAAAAATAGTTGGAAGTGCATCTAAGGCTACTTCCGGATGAATCAAATCAAAAAAACTCACAATCTCTCCGCTCTAAAAAATCTATTACTTGGTACGAAAAAAGAATATCCAGCCACAGACTCCCTCAAGCCTGTGGCTGGATAATGTTCTTATAGAGCCGGATTGTGCTCTGGCTCAAATATGTTTTCAGTTCTTGACATTCCATATTTGTCAAGAATTTGAGAAATCACACCATGCATTATCAATTCAGAAAGTGCTCTTGAATATGCAAAGTTCAGTGTGCAGTCTTGAAAACGCACGCCATAACGCGCGTAGTTAGCCCACACATCACTAGGAACATCTTTAAGTCCCTTAACAATTGCTACACCTGAGTTTGGGTTTGTCTTGATGTAAACGGCGCTTGTTGGGTCATCTTCGACAAGAGCATCCACACGGCCCGCACTAAGTGCGGCGAACTCCAATGCTGCAGTTGTGAAAAGACTTACATCAGCGATTTTTACATCTTTGAGCCATGCGGCTGCCTGTGATCCGGCAATGGCACCCAATTTCAAACCTGGCTTCTTCAAATCTGCCCAGGCTTTAATTCCCTTTGGGTTTCCTTTAGCTGCAACAACAACCGTTGCGTACCACCATGCTGGAGCGGTGAATGCAAAGTTCTTGTATCGGCCGGGGTTACCGTGAATATTTCCACCGATAACATCGATCTTCTTTGAAAGAAGAGCTGGGACCATTTGTGGCCATTCCAGCGTCACAGTTTTCACTGTTTTTACTCCAATGTACTTCATAACTGCCATATGGATATCCCAGTCAAGTCCAGTGATTTTTTCACCTGCGATATCAAAGAATGGAAGTGATTGGTAGATGCCAATTGTGATTCCACTATTTATAGCCTTTTTATATGAACCATCAGAACAAGCGAAGTTTGGGGTTGAATTATCTTCAACATCCCATCCATAATCCGCGAAATATTTCTTATCCGCCTGAATGGGACTGATTCCATTTGTAGCAGCTTGTGAAATCATTGGCGCTAGACCCACAACCAAACTCAGAGTTGCGATTCCAATGATGCCACTTCTAGCGACTTTATTACGATCGAGAAATTTCTTTTTCATTTTTTCCTCTCCTAATTAACAAGGTGATAGATGATCGAGACCAACAAGTGCGACATCGAGCCGACCTCAGACCGGTGTCACCTCTCCCATTCAAGAGGGGACTTGAACCGACGAGTTGCCTGAGATTCGCAGATTATATATAATCTGTCAAGAGGTTTCATCGGGTGTCCCCCAGATACCCGTACCGACGGAGGCGACCACCTCGCCTGAGCCTGAGGGACGGGAGGTTTGAATGGGGTCGCGAAGATAGGCGACTGAAATGTCTAGGTTGGCCATGGAGGTTCAGCCACTAACTCAACAAGTCCTGCCCTTCGCCAACCTGATAAGGTAAAAAGATGTCAGCCGAATTCTTCAGCTTAACTACTGGGAAAACAACATCCCAGCGCACTTACGTCGCCCATATGTTGCGTGAGGCAATTATTTCAGGAAAGCTGAAATCTGGCACGCAACTAAAGCAAAATGAAGTAAGTACGAAGTTTCAATGTAGCCCTGGCCCAGTTCGTGAGGCAATGCGGGATCTTGAAAGTGAAGGGCTTATTGAACATTTTCCGAATCGTGGAGTATTTGTCACTCAACTTACTAATGAAGAGTTCCTCGAGATGTTACTCCCGGCTCGAGTTATATTAGAAAAATTTGCTTTTAAAAATTCTGCAAAAAAATTCACGCCAGAAATTATTGAAATGTTAAATGAGCAAATTGAGATTATGCGTAAAGGCGCTAAAAACAAAGATATCGAAGCGGTAAACGATGCCGATATAAAGTTTCATATGATTGCAATGCAAACTGCGGCAACGCAACAAACTTTTCATTTGTGGAAAAGCGTTATGTCACGAATTCGTTTAGAGTTTTATCGAGTCGGTCCGCATCCCAGCCTTAAAGAACAATCCCCCAATCACACTAAGTTGTTGGCGGCGATTCTGAGTGAAGATGTTAAAAAGTTATATAAGGAAATTGATTGGCACTGTGTGGGATCTGTTTCTGATCGATTGAAGAAAGATTCTTAGTAGAAGAGCGCTACCAGATCGACCATCCACCATCGACCAAAATATCTGTCCCAGTAATCCACTTGCCCGCATCTGATGCAAGAAGAGCGCAAGCACCTTTTATATCCTCTGCTAATCCAGTACGGTGAAATGCGTTCATGGTTCGAAACTTCTCGGCCATGATTTTGTCAGTTAATTGATTTGGGATCTGCCCCGGACAGATACAGTTCACGCGCACCCCGTGTGGTGAATATTCGGCAGCAAGGGCTTTAGTCAGCGCCAGCGTTCCTGCTTTTGCAGCTACGTAAGGCGCTCCAGATCTTTTGAAGTTCTCGGTGTAAACACGAGGATCGCTTGCAAGTCGAGAGGCGATAGAACCCAAAGCAATTATTGAGCCGCTCTTTTGGGCGATCATTACCCGACCGGCAGCTTGTGCACACATATATGTGGAGGTGAGATTTTTCTCGAGCGTCCAACGAAACTCATCGACATCTGCATGTGGTGGGTGCGCTGTAGTGTTACTGCCACCTGCATTGGCAACAAATACGTCAAGCCGGCCTTCTTTCTCCAAAACTTGATCAACTAACGAATTAACGCTCGCCTCATCTGTGACATCGCAGGCAAGGGCGGTTACCTTTAAGGAACGCGCACGCATCGCAGCAGCAGTCTCTTCACATAGTTCAGCGCGACGAGAGGCTATATATACGTGGGAACCGAGTTCGGACATTGCTTCAGTGAAGGCGCTGCCGAGATGAGTTCCACCGCCAGTTACGATCGCAACGCGGTCTTTCATTGAAAAGAGATCTGTCATAGACCGATTAGTCATATCAACCACCGTTTCTTTTTCTCAATCTCTATATTCCTCCTCGGACAGTGCAAGTACTGGCAACGCGCCCAGACCCTTAGCGTCCAAACGTATTTTCAGTGAGAGTATTAAGCGGTGGAGACAGTATTTGCGATAATCGCCGGTGGCTTTATCGGCGCTGTACTTGGGTTAGTTGGCGCCGGTGGAGCGATGCTCTCGGTTCCGATTCTGATGTATGGCTTTGGCTTTGATCCCAAACCCGCAACCACCGCAGCGCTAGCGGTTGTATTACTTGCCGCACTTTCTGGCTTGATTCCTAAGGCGCGAAAAAAGCAAGTCCTGTATCGCGATGCCTTTGTTATCTGGAGTATCGGATCAATTACCAACTTAGGTTTTTCGTCAATCGTTGACCAGATACCGGATGCAGTTATTACATCTGGTTTTGCTGGCATCTTAATCTTGGCAGGTACCTCGATGCTGCGGCCGCCAAAGTTAGATGAACAGAAGCGAATGCCCTTTCCTGTATTAGTCCTTTTATCATTGTTCATCGGCACTATGACTGGCGTCTTCGGTATCGGTGGTGGTTTTTTAGCAATTCCAGTACTGGTTCTCTACTTTGGTACTCCACAAATTGTCGCCGCCGGAACTTCACTCTTAATTATTGCGGTTAACTCGCTAACCGCCTTTATCGGCCATCGCTCACAATGGGCTGATGTGCAGTGGCATATTCCGATTCTGATGGGAGCATCTGCCATTGTCATTGCCCAAGTCGCATCTCAGCTAGCGCACAAGACTTCACCAGCATTTCTACGCAGAGCATTTGCCTATCTGCTATTTGCGATCTCAATATTTACCCTAATTAAGACTTATCTTTAAGGGGTGAGTGTCTTAATCCCCCGCGATAAGTAACCAGAAAGAATTAACATCGAAACTGGATAAATCATGCCAATCGAAAGATTTGTGAACTGAGAAATTATTCCAGTGATAGTTGGACCGAAGAAGAAGCCAGCAATTCCGATGACACCAACGCGTGAAATAGCCACCGCTGGAGCGATACCCGGAATTTTAGTTGCTGCCAAAATAAATGCTGGAAACATCGGACCGATACCAAGTCCGGCCCCAACAAAACCAATATTTACAATAACTAGCGCGGACGTGGAATTTGTTGCAGATAGCGGAATCGCAATCGCCATCGCAACTCCCCAGATTATTCCTCCAAAATATCCACCTAGCTTCACCAGGCGTGCAGGCCCAAAGTGAGCAAGAGCGCGATCTCCTAAGAAACGACTTACGATCATAGCCAGCGAGAATGAAGCAAAGGCAGATGCATAAACTCCTTTCTCATATCCCATCTCATCGCGTAGCAAAATTGCTCCCCAGTCACTTGCTGCTCCTTCGCCGACCAAACTGGCTAATAGCCCAACACCCAATAACCAGAGTGGCATAACGCTCTTGCCGAATAATGGAATCTTCGCCTCGTGTTCATCTTCGCCTTTATGTCCATCAATTGCCGAAGATAATAAGAATCTTGCAGCAATCAGATATGCAATCACGGAGATGATGGCAATTGCCAAGAGATTTGCACGTGGTGAAACCTGGCGCGTAATCAATCCGCCAACAACCGTGGTTAAGAAGGCTCCAGTACTCCACATCGCATGAAAAGAAGACATGTGTCTGCGTCCCAGAATCTTTTCAACAACAGTTCCTTGGTAGTTGTAACACATATCAATTAGCGCATAACCCAGACCCATTGTGTATAAAGTGAAAAATAGCGCTACCGCATTTGTCGAAAGTGCCATCCCTGCCAAGCCTGCCGGCATAATCAAAACGCCAACAAAGATTGTTCTCTGCGAGCCATAGGTATGCATTAAGCGCCCGGCTAGCTGCGCACCAGATATCGATCCAAATGTGCTGCCGATTAGCACGAATCCAAAAGCGCCATTTGATAAGCCAATCGCATCTTTAATTTCTGGAATACGCGGCACCCAACCCATAGAGACTATTCCGAGCAGAAAGAACGAGACCCATAAAGAATTTCGGGCCAATTTTGCACGGTGAAGTAGATCGCTCGCTTCTACAGACATTTGCCAAGGGTATCCTGCATCCATGGAAGGAATATTAGAAAAGGCGGCGGTAAAACGTTTTATTCAGGCTGCCACAGATCTTGGTGTAAAGGGCGAAGTAACCATTCTTTCAGAAACTGCCCGAACCGCAGTTGATGCCGCAAACGGACTTGGCATTGAGGTTGGACAAATTGCGTCTTCGCTCATCTTTAAATTACCTTCTGGCAATCCGCTCTTAATTATCACCAGTGGTCGCCATCGCGTTGATACAGAATTAGTTGCTAAGAATTTAGGGATTGCTGAACTCGGGCGTGCCGATGCAAATTATGTAAAAGATGTTTCTGGGTATTCAGTTGGAGGCGTTGCTCCGCTTGGCTGGATCAATCAACCCGAGAAAATACTTATCGACCTTGCCCTAAACGATTATGGAGTTGTCTGCGCAGCATCCGGCCACCCTCACGCTGTCTATCCAACTTCATTTGCCGAATTAATTAAGTGCACGGGTGCAGTACCGATGGTCGTTGGCGACTAATTAAGTAGCTCGGAAAGTAACTTCTCTACTCGCAATTTAATTTCATCACGAATCACTCGAACCGATTCAATTCCCTGCCCTGCCGGATCATCAAGTACCCAATCTTCATAACGCTTGCCGGGATAGTACGGGCAAGCATCACCGCAGCCCATTGTGATTACCGCATCAGATGCTTGCACCGCCTCTGGCGTCAAAATTTTTGGCGTGTTATTTGCAATATCGATACCAAGTTCGGCCATTGCTTCAACGGCTATCGGGTTGATTGAATCTTTAGGAGCAGAGCCGGCAGAGAGAACTTCTACCCGGCCTTGGCCGAGCTCGCGCATAAATCCTGCCGCCATCTGAGAACGCCCAGCGTTATGTACGCAGACAAAAAGAACTGATGGTTGATTCATTCTGAAACCTTTCTTAAATTACTTCTTTGAAATAAATTTACTCAACAAAACGCCAAGGGCGGCACCGATTAATTGGGCCACTATAAATCCTGGAACCGAAACTACCGCGATTCCAGCAAAGGTGTCTGTGAAGGTTCGCGCGATAGTAACCGCTGGATTGGCAAATGTTGACGAGGAAGTGAAGAAATAGGCAGAACCGATCCAAGCACTTACCAGCAGCGGAATTGAATTCTCTTTCTTCTGAGCAATTGCCGTGAAGATTAAGAATACTAATCCAGCAGTGGCGATTACTTCACTAAGCAAAAGATTATTTCCCGCGTGTTCTGCTTGTGCAGCAAAGAGCGCAGGTTGGTTAAACATTAAGTTTGCTAGCGCAACTCCAACTATGCCACCAAAAATTTGTGCTGCAATGTACGAAATTGCATCCACTACCGAAATCGCCTTATGAGCAAGAGCCGCAAGGGTAACTACTGGATTGAAATGTGCTCCGCTAATGCCCCCTAATGAAGTAATCAAGAGCAAGAGCGCCAATGAAGCTACTACGGCTCCTATTAGGAGTTGTAGTCCAACATCTTTTGTAAGTGAAGTGGCCATCTGGCCAGAACCCACGATGGACATTAAAAGGATGGAGGTGCCCAAGGCTTCTGCGCTAACTTTTCTAATATTCATGTCTAGATCATGGCGCATGGTTTAGAGAGCAATTAGCATCGGCGCGGAGTAATATCTGAGTTTATTATGAACATTTCAATGCAGTTACTCCCATCCGAGCTACCTGGCGCCACTCACATAGTTTTAATCCACGGTATGGGATCGGCCGCTACTGCCTGGAAGCCCTTGACTCCATATCTGAAAGAGAGTTTTAACGTAATCACCATAGATCTTCCAGGTCATGGCCAGACTCCTTATATAAAAGACCAAGCGATGGATCCCGGTACTTTGGCTGAAGAAGTTGTTCGAGCGATTGAAAAAGAATTGGGAGTGACGGACTTTCATCTCGTCGGAAACTCTTGGGGTGGCTGGATCGCGTTGGAAATGGCAGCGCTTTTTCCAGAGAAGATAGGCAGCGTCACCGCACTGGCTCCTGCGGGATTCTGGCTGGCATCTTATGTGCAGCGAGCCCCCGGAACAGCAACCATGCGCTCACTGGCAAAAAGTTCTTCTTCGCTATCCACAATTTTTTTGAAGTACGAATGGGCGCGCAAAATTGGATTCGAAGATGTCAGTCCGCGTTGGCGCAAATTTTCAATTGAACTCTGCCGCGATGCCACCGTCGCGATGGCTAACTCTGCCGGATACTTTCCAGCTTGGGATGGCATGTTAAGCAAACGTTTTGATTCTAAAATTGATTCAAATATTCCTGTCAAAATTATCTTTGGTGATTCAGATAAAACCCTTCCAGCAACGACTTGTCAGGAGAGAGCGATGGCTCCAGATCATTCGCAATGGATCACCCTTGCCGAATCTGGCCACGCACCAATGTGGGATAACGCAGAAGCGGTCGCTGGCCATATTTTTGAGATTGCTGGAATAAGACGATGAGTACATCAGAAGTAACGGTTATTTATTTTTGGAAAATCAAATCTCGCAATATTGCTTTTGCACTTTTGCGAATGGCGTTGGATCGAGGTGCTTTGCGCAGGATCAAAGGCGTCACTTTTGCAAAGATGCTTGGCACCGGCAAAGGAGAGACCTTTACTCCGCGTGATGCCGATGCCAATCGATGGGGTGCGCTGATAGTGATAGATAGCGCCAATTTACAAGTGCTCGATAATTCAAAGTTGATTAAGAGATGGCGGGCTCATTCGCTATCAGAGGCGAGATATTTATTAGATCCGATCTCATCTCACGGGCTATGGGCGAAGGTAAATCCGTTTTCATATTCGGCAGTGCAGACAGATGGTGAAGTAATTGCAATCACTCGCGCTCGAATTAAATGGTTTCAAAATTTCCGTTTTTGGCGCGCTGTCCCACCTGTGACTGCCAGCCTTCATTCTTCTGATGGATTAATAGCAACGATCGGGATCGGTGAAGCCCCGATCGGATTGCAAGGAACTTTCTCGCACTGGAAAACAGGTGCTGACCTGCGCAACTTTGCATATAAGGGAGCAGCACATCAAGTAGCGATCGCCGCAACCGAGCGCCATCAATGGTATGCCGAAGAACTCTTCGCCCGCTTTGCAGTACGCGATATTCGCGGCTGAAAATACCTAAAATTACTAAGTAATGAGTAAGTAGGGCAGACTTAGCCCATGTCGATTCGCCATTACTCACCACGTCGTAATCGCCGTCGCGGAATCTCATCCCGAGCGCAGTTTTTACTAAATCTAACTTTAGGTATCGCTATCCTGTTGCAGGTTAGCTACCCGTTGCTAAATGGCGAAGGACTGCGCGTCGTAACAATTGCAACCGTTTATTGGGGCGCAGGTGCGATGGCGCTGCACGCCTTACTTGCCTACGGATCACGATATGCATTCACCTATCTCGGTATAACTCTCGCCTTTGGATATTTCATTGAATTACTCGGTGTTAAGACCGGTTGGCCCTTTGGAATTTATTCTTACGATCTCTCACTCGGCCCTCAAATCTTCGATGTTCCGATGGTTGTTCCATTTGCATGGGCGATGATCGCTCATCCAGTACTTTGCGCAGCACGTCGCGTTGCAGGTAGTTGGGTATTTCTATACGGTGGTTTTGGCTTAATGGCTTATGACTTCTTTTTAGATCCACAAATGGTTTCAGCTGGGCGCTGGACATGGGAAGTTACCGGTGCTCACGTTCCTTTCACCCCAGAAGTTCCGCTATCAAATGCTTTTGGTTGGTTGTTATCTGGGATGGCGCTAATCGCCGTACTGCATATATCCCTGCCGCACGATCGACGTAAGGTAAGTGCCAGTCTTAAGGCAATAGATATCTTTCTAATTTGGACCTGGTTTGCTGGAGTTGTCTCCAATTTATTCTTCTTTGACCGTCCAGGAGTCGCTCTTCTCTTCGGGGCAAGCTTCGGCTTAGTTCTAGCGCCTTATATATTTTCGCGTTGGCTCGGCCGTCCCTAATAATTAGATGTCTAACGCGCTCTTAATATTCTCCGCTCTGCTGCTTTTGATCACTGCAGTTAACTTTTTTTCAATTCGCCAGCCTAAGTCAATCCCTCAAATAGATACGCCGATAACAGTGTTGATTCCGGTACGCAATGAAGCAGAAAACATCACCGCACTCATCGACAGCCTCACGAACCAAAGCCATATTGAGGAATTAGAGATCATCTTTATCGATGATTCATCAGAAGATGGCACCGGCAAATTACTCAGTGAGGCTAAATCTGCGGGTGCGCCAATCACTATCGTTAACGCTCCGACCTTGCCAAATAATTGGTTGGGCAAACCTTGGGCGCTACAACAGGGATTCTTAGCAGCGCGCGGTGAAATTATCGTGACCCTAGATGCCGATGTGCGCCTTGATCCCACTGCAATAACGCAGACCGTCTCGATGCTCGGAACACGTGATTTTATCTCTGCCTATCCAAAGCAAGTTGCGATCACTTTCGCAGAACGTTTGGTGCAACCCCTGTTGCAATGGTCCTGGATGACGACAGTCCCCTTACGCATTGCCGAAAGATCTAGCCGTACTTCCCTCGCTGTTGCCAACGGTCAATTCTTTGTAGTAAAAAAGAGTGCGCTAGATCAAGTCGCTGGTTTTCAACAAATTTCTACAGAAGTTCTCGATGATATGAAGTTAGCACGGGCTTTGATCTCTTCTGGGGCGCATGGTGGAGTCGCCGATGGATCAAAGCTGGCCCAGACACGTATGTATAAAAACTTTGCAGAGATTAAAGCTGGTTACGGTAAATCGCTATGGAGCGCATTTTCAAATCCGCTAGGAGCAACACTTGCCATCGCATTTATATTTCTAACTGGAATCGCACCAGTTCTAATTTTGCTTAACGGCAATTCAATCGGACTCTTTACCTACCAATTGATTGTTATAACCCGCATACTTAGCGCACAACGCTCTGGTGGACGCTTATTGGATTCACTCCTGCATCCAATTTCATCAGCCATCTTGATCTACTTAATTATCTATAGTTGGCGTATGCGCGGCAAAGTACAGTGGAAGGGGCGCACCTTATGAGCGGTCCCAAAGAACGCGTTGCGGTAATTGGCGCCGGAATGGGCGGGATGTGTACTGCAGCCCGCTTAGCGAGAGCGGGTTATGAAGTAACGGTCTTTGAATCTTCTGATCGCCATGGCGGAAAATGTCGCACCGAATGGATCGGCAACTACGCCTTCGACACAGGGCCTTCACTATTAACGCTGCCCGCGGTCTATCGTGATTTTTTTCAACGTACCGGTGATGTAATGGGACGGGTAGTTGAATTACAGCCAGTAACCCCATCTTTTGATTATCGTTTCGCCGACGGTAGTGCAGTGCGTTTTGCCAATTTATCGCGTAAAGAGACGTTGGCGGCAATTGATAAATCTTTTGGAGATTCGGCAGCCCAAGAATGGGATCTCATAATGCGCCAAGCCGAAGCGATGTGGGATGTCTCGCGCGAACCATTTATTGAATCAGAGCTGCGCTCGGTGCTTTCGCTATTAAAGCGTCCTACTCTGTTGCGCGATCTGCGAATAATTGCTCCGTGGAAAACATTGCGTGGCCTAAAGGTAAAGGACCAAAGGTTGCGCAAGATTCTTGATCGTTATGCAACCTATAGTGGATCTGACCCACGTGTTGCACCTGCGGTGCTTGCTTCAATTGCCTTTGTGGAAGAAGCATTCGGTGCTTGGCATATCAAAGGTGGCGTTGGAAGGCTAGCTGATGCGGTTTATCAACGGTCTTTAGACCGCGGCGTAAATTTTGAATTTAATACTTCAGTCACTCAGATAAATCACGATGGCAAAGCTACTACTGGAATCTCCCTAGCTGATGGCCGAGTCTTGGACTTTTCAATCGTCGTCGCAAATGCCGATGCAACTGCGGTCTACAACAAATTAATAACTGGCAAAGTTAAGAAACTGCGCAGAGAACGCGCAAAGTTAGCGCAAGCAGATCCCTCACTTGCTGGCTTCTCATTGCTGCTGGGTCTGCGACCAAGTGAGAGTCCAACTGGGCTCTCCCACCACAACATCTTCTTTCCAAATGATTATGACGCTGAGTTTGGAGATATCTTCGATCGCAAGCAGCCAGTGCAAGATCCAACAATTTACCTTTGCGCGCCGCAGGATGAATCAATGGTCAAGCACTCTGGCCATGAAGCGTGGTTTGTTTTGGTAAATGCTCCGCGCCACGATTTACAAGATGGCTTTAATTGGAACGATGCAGATTTTAACCACCGTTATGCAATGCAAATTATTGATTCACTTGAATCTCGCGGAATCTCAATTCGTGATCGCTTGGAAATGTTGGAGATCCGAACGCCTGCTGATTTAGAGAGGACTGTTGCAGCCCCTGGCGGTGCAATCTATGGAACCTCCAGCAACGGTGCGCGCTCTGCCTTTATGCGCGCTAAGAATCGTTCGCCCTTGAAAGGTTTGTATTGCGTAGGAGGATCGGCACATCCTGGTGGCGGGCTGCCGTTAGTTGGGTTAAGCGCCGAGATTGTTGCGCAAGCTATTGTGGGCAAAGCGAGCCACTAAGAAGAAACTGACTATCTGTAAGATGGCGAGAATTGAGATAGTTAAGAGAACTAGATTTATACCGAGTGCATAAGCGACAAGTGCGATGAAGATAAAACTGGCTCTCACCGGACGCTCCGCGGGAGTCACCACACCAACATCGCTGACACCTAGCCCACCTAATCTGGCCCGCGCATACTCTTGAGTTGAGGCAATTACATATATGCCAAGTACTAACCAGGCCGGAGCTCCGATTCGATAGGCAACGTAGAACCAGAGCGCTTCGCTGATGCGATCGGAACTGGCATCCAAAATTGCACCGAATGAACTATCTCGCTTTTGATAAATAGCGACGCTGCCATCAATACCATCAGCGTAAAGTGAGAGAACTAGCAGTGGAATTGCCCATAAAGAAAGTGGGTTTGCCGCCATTGCAACTGCGAAGAGAACTCCCAGCAAAGTTAGGAGATTTGGGGTTACGCGTAACTTAGAGAGAAATTTGGCTGATGAAAACGAAATTGCCAACCAGGTTTTTACGATTCCTTTGATCTCGGCTCCCCCGTGAAGCGCGCTCCAGGTGGAGTTAAATTCGCTTTGCTTCATGCCCTTTTCTTATCTTTAATCTGTGCAAATATTTCGCGCGTCGCGGTAGATGTATTCATCGTGTAAAAATGTAAGCCGGGTACTCCTGCAGCAAGTAACTCTTCACACAATTTACTTGCCAGCTCTACGCCTAGCTTTCGCACATCATCTGGATCATCCTTTATCTTTTCAAAGGCGGTGGAAATTGCGCTAGGAATAGGAGTTCCACTTAACTCAGCCATTCGATTTAATTGATTTACATTTGTAACCGGCAAAATTCCCGCGATGATCGGAAGTTGTGATCCGCGCGCCGATAATTTATCAACTAGCGCTTTCCATTTATCTACTTCAAAGAAGAATTGAGTGGTGGCAAAAGTTGCTCCAGCTGCTTCCTTGCGGATTAGCGTTTCAATATCGGATGCAAAATCTCCATTTGATGCCGGGTGACCATCCGGAAATGCCGCAACGCCAATTGTGAAGCCACCAAAATCTGCGGCGAGGGAAACTAATTCATCTGCATGATTTAGACCACCCGGAGTTGGCGACCAAGGTGCGCGCGGGCCACCTGTTGGATCACCACGAAGTGCCAAAATGTTATAAATGCCAGCGGCTTTGTAGCGAGATAAAATTTCAAGTAACTCATCGCGCGTTGATCCGACACAAGTTAAATGCGCGACAACTGGCAACTTTGTATGTTCGGTAATTTCCGAAGTGATGCGAATTGTGCGATCACGCGTTGATCCGCCTGCGCCATAGGTAACTGAAATGAAATCAGGGGAAATTGGCTCCAGCGCAGTAATTGCGCTCCAGAGGCGAGTTTCGCCCTCTTGATCCTTAGGTGGGAAGAATTCAAAGGAGTATGTCACCGCTTCCCCGACTCGTGTCATGCGCATCTCCATGCGGTCAGGGTACCGTTGCGCCGTGGTTAACGATGCGCGTGGCACGCTCCTTGAGATACGTGAGCAGGTTCAGACCGAACTCACCTCTTATTTAGCGTTACAACGCGAATACCTTGGTGCGATCGGTTCTGAATTAATCCCAGTCTGCGATGCCCTTGAGTCATTTCTTCTTGAAGGCGGTAAACGTCTTCGTCCACTTTTTGCCTATGCCGGGTTCAGCGCAACAGGTGCGAAACCTACCGCCGAAGATATTCGCGCTTTTACTAGCCTTGAATTATTGCAAGCGTGCGCGCTAATTCACGATGATCTGATGGATCGCTCCGATACTAGACGCGGCAAACCAGCAATTCATCGCCACTTTGAAAATTTACATCAAACCGAAGCTATGGCTGGCCTTGCCGATCAATTCGGTGAATCTGCGGCGGTATTACTGGGTGATCTGGCACTTGTTTGGTCAGATCATTTACTTCACACATCTGGCGTTGCCAGCGATGCGCTGCTATCTGCACTTTCAGTACACGATGAGATGCGCATTGAGTTAATGGCTGGTCAATATTTAGATGTGCGTGAGACTGGCGAGAAATCCCCAAGTGTGGATCGTTCGCTGCGTATCGCACGTTACAAATCTGGAAAGTACACAATTGAACGCCCACTGCATTTAGGTGTAGCGCTGGCAATCACAGATCCGATAAAGCGCAAAGATCTTATAAATATTTTAAGTGCATTTGGTCTACCGCTCGGTGAAGCCTTTCAATTACGCGATGACATGCTCGGAATCTTTGGTGATCCATCAGTCACCGGCAAGCCAGCCGGTGATGATCTTCGCGAAGGAAAACGCACTGTGCTGATGGCGATGACCTTTGAACGCACTGATCAGGCCACCAAAGCCAAAATCTCCGCAGCCCTAGGTCGTGAGGATCTAACTTCTGATCAAATTGATGAGGTTCGCGCCTTAATTACCGCAACGGGTGCTGTTAAAGATGTCGAAGATCTCATCGATGGCCTACTTTCCAACGCGCTATCTGCCGCAAACTCTGCTGAAATTGCACCTTCAGCCCGTGAGTTACTTGTTGAACTTGCAACTAGCGCAATACGTAGGAGCCATTAAATGACCGCCAGAGTAAAAGGTCCCACCGATCACGTTGTCGTAGTCGGTGCAGGGCTTGCTGGTTTAAGTGCCGCACTTCGTTTAGCGGGTGCAGGACGCAAAGTCACGGTCATCGAGCGCGAGAGCGTTCCGGGTGGTCGCAACGGTTTACTAGAAAAAGATGGCTTCTCATTTGATACCGGACCATCTGTTCTGACAATGCCTTCCCTTATTCAAGATGCATTTAGCTGCGTCGGCGAAGATATGAAAGATTGGCTAGAACTTTCGCCACTCAAGCCGCTCTATCGCGCTTTTTATCACGATGGTTCACAAATTGATGTGCATGCCAATACCGCCGAGATGGAAGAAGAGATCCGCCGCACGGTAAGCGCCGAGGAGGCGCTGGGTTATCGCAGATACGTCGAATTTGTAACTAAGTTATACAAATACGAGATGAACGATTTTATCGATCGCAATATTGATTCACCATTTAACTTGCTCACCCCTAACTTGGCACGTTTGATTGCCCTTGGCGGATTTAGAAGACTCTCCCCTAAAGTAAATCAATTCTTAAAAGACCCTCGCCTACAAAAGGTTTACTCATTTCAGGCGATGTATGCCGGAGTTAGTCCACAGCAAGCCTTGGCAATTTATGCGGTAATCGCCTATATGGATTCAGTTAACGGAGTTTTCTTTCCTAAGGGTGGAATGCATGCAGTACCGCGCGCCCTTGCTGCGGCAGCGCAAAAGCACGGCGTGACTTTTAAATACAACACAACAGTGACCAAATTGGATATTGCAAATGGGCGAGCTAAGGCGGTAATCACCGATACTGGCGAACGCATTGAATGCGACGTTGTAGTAATGAACCCAGATCTGCCGGTTGTTTGGCGCGAACTATTGGGTAAGACGCCACTTTCGGTGAAACGCCTTAAGTACTCACCATCGTGCGCGACGCTATTGGTCGGCTCTTCCAAGAAATATGATCACGTTGCCCACCACAACATCCACTTCGGAGAATCTTGGGATGGCGTATTCGATGAATTAATCAAGAAGAAGACCTTGATGACGGATCCTTCTGTCCTAGTAACAATTCCGACCAAAGATGATCCATCACTTGCGCCGGCGGGCAAAGAGAATTATTACGTTCTCTTCCCAACGCCAAATTTATCCGCCGATATTGATTGGAAGACGCAAGCTCGTCCATATCGCGATCACATGATTAAGACGCTCGAAGATCGCGGATACACGGGCTTTGGTGACGCTATCGAAACTGAAGTTATGACCACACCTCTTGATTGGCAGGACCAAGGCATGGAACGTGGCGCACCTTTTGCAAGTGCACATACCTTCTTTCAGACAGGCCCTTTCCGCCCAAAGAATATTGCGGCAGGTTTTGAGAATGTGGTCTTTGCCGGTTCCGGTACCCAACCTGGCGTTGGCGTTCCAATGGTTCTGATCTCTGGTCGTCTGGCGGCGGAGCGAATCGTAGGTCCGGTTAAGTAAGTGAATGAATTAAACGCTGCCGGTATTTATGATCCGCAACTGCGCGCATCTTATGAAGAGTGCAAGCGTTTAAATTCACTCCACGGTAAGACCTATTATCTGGCAACCTTGCTGCTTCCTGCCGCCAAGCGTCCATTTGTTCACGCCTTATATGGTTTTGCGCGATATGCCGATGAAATTGTTGATGACCTATCTTCAACGTTGACGCCTGCTGAGAAAGCAGAGGTGCTAAGCAAGTGGAGTTCAGAAGTATTAGCAGGGCTTAAATCTGGGACTACCAGTGATGCAGTTGGTAGGGCGCTAATTGATACAGTGCAACGCTTTGCAATTCCGCATCAACACTTTATAGATTTTCTACACTCAATGGAGATGGATCTGACCATCACGCACTATAAAACTTACGAAGATCTATATGAATACGTATACGGCTCGGCTGCGGTAATTGGCTTGGAAATGGTGCCAATTTTGGGAGGCGATACCGTTAATTCGCTAGCAGCCGCTAAAGATCTAGGTGTCGCTTTTCAATTAGCTAACTTCATCCGCGATGTTGCCGAAGATCTAGACCGTGGCCGTATTTATCTACCACTTGATGAATTGGCAGAACATGGTGTGACTCCTGAGATGCTGTATGCCCGCAAGTTGACCCCCGAAATAATTAGCGCTTTAAAGTTTCAGATATCCCGAGTCAGGCAATTACAAAAGGCGGCAGAGCCAGGTATCGCGCTATTGGATAAGACCAGCCGGCCGTGTATCCGCGCTGCAAGTGAGCTCTACTGTGGAATTGTTGATGAGGTTGAAAAGATTGGCTATGACATCTTTAATAAACGCGCGAAAACTTCTTCCTCCCGCCGGGCACGAGTGGCTGCACGCGCCTATATCGACGCAGTCATCGCTCGTATCGGCTAAAGTATTTAATGCGGGAGCCGCTAATACGGCTGAGAGGATCTGAGATTCAGATCGACCGCTTGACCCATCCGATAATGCGGATGAGGAAAGGAATAATCTGTGCCATCTATCTTTAATTTTCTATCGGGTACTTTGATAACAATCTGGGGTTATGAACTTTCCTATTTGGAATTCGTTGCCGTAATCGCATCTTTAATCGGCGTAGCACTCGGCATCACCGGCAGACGTATAACTTGGCCCTGGTGGGCAATTAGCTCCATCCTTTACGGGATCCTATTTTTACAATGGGAACTCTTTGCCAGCGCCGCATTGCAAGTTGTCTTTATCATCGCAGCACTTTTTGGTTGGTTTGGCTGGGAACCAACTGGGGCTAAACCGGGACCGCTAAAAAATAAATACCGCGCAACCACCCTGGTTGCCATAATTTTGGCAACCCTGGCGCTTGCTCCAATTCTAAAAAGTTGGGGTGCGGCATCAACGTATGCTGATGCAGTTTTATTCTTTGGTTCCCTTGCCGCCCAAATTTTGATGGTCTATCAAAAGTATGAAACTTGGATACTCTGGTTAGTAGTTGATGCGGGTTATGTTGCCCTCTATGCCACGCAGGATCTCTTATTCACATCATTACTTTATTTAGTTTTAACAATTCTGGCGGCCGTGGGATGGGGTAAATGGTATGGATCTCATCGCAGCGCTATCCGATCTATGTAAGGAACGGAATTCACCCATCATCTCAATTGATGGGCCGGCCGGCGCCGGTAAAACTACCTTGGCGCACGAAATTTATTTAGCGCTATCGCTGCAAATGTCTGTCAATGTCTTCCATATGGATGATTTATACGATGGTTGGGATAACGCACTCGGTGAGGATTTAACAAAGGTTTTGCTTTATTTAACTGATCAACATAAAGGAAATAGACCAGCCAAAATCAAGAAATATAACTGGACTACCTCTTCTTTCGAAGAGAGTGAGCCACTAGCACCAGCAGATTTGCTGATTCTGGAAGGCGTTGGAAGTGGTGATAAAGCGCTGCAAGATGATTTAGCGGCTTTGATCTGGATAGATATCGACCCAGAAATTGGTGTGAAACGAGTTATTGATCGTGATGGAGCGCAAGTGGCAGATGAAATGAAAAGGTGGCTTGGCACACAGCAGAAATATTTCTCCCAACACTCAACGCGTGAAAAGGCAGATTTCATACTAACTACATAAAATTGTAGATATGTCTGACCTAACTGGCGAGCTAATTGATGGGCGCTATCAACTCATCCGCCAGATGGCAGCCGGTGGTATGGCCACAATTTATGAAGCGCTAGATACTCGCCTTGATCGCAAAGTTGCTGTAAAAATTATGCACCCGCACTTAGCGCAAGATGAGCAATTTGTAGAACGCTTTATCCGTGAAGCTAAAGCTTCTGCTGCCTTATCGCATCCTAATATCGTCTCGGTTCAGGATCAGGGATGGAATCAGCACGGTAGTCCAGCGGTCTTTCTAGTAATGGAGTTAGTTGAGGGCCACACGCTGCGTGAATATTTAAA
>Ga0114979_10000896_pt1 | contig 19811 bp, 15 predicted proteins | sample S_140625_EF_Meta_FD_87315 | JGI IMG/M metagenome (GOLD analysis project Ga0114979, IMG submission 87315) | Freshwater microbial communities from Lake Simoncouche, Canada to study carbon cycling - S_140625_EF_MetaG | ecosystem: Environmental > Aquatic > Freshwater > Lake | place: Lake...
ACTGGTATACAAGGACCGGCCGGACAAAATGGGACAAATGGTGTACCTGGTGCAACTGGACAAACCGGTGCAACAGGACAAACCGGTGCAACTGGGCAAAATGGGACAAATGGTGTAACTGGAGCAACCGGTGCAACGGGCGCAACCGGACAAACAGGAGCAACGGGTGCAACCGGTCAAACGGGTGCAACTGGACAAACCGGTGCAACTGGACAAACCGGATCAACGGGTCCAACAGGAACAAGCTTTACGGGTGCAACTGGATCAACGGGTGCAACGGGTGCAACAGGTGCAACGGGCGCAACGGGCGCAACTGGTTATACTGGCGCAAGCTTTACCGGTGCGACAGGATCAACTGGTATAACTGGACCACAAGGCCCAGCTGGTATACAAGGTCCTGCCGGTTCAAATGCCGTAGCTGGTGGCTATTCATCATTAAATATACCAGTGCCATCATTTGATGTGACAGATCGACTTACGACAACAAATACAGTATTTGCAAAATCAGCAATGTCACAAATAATTCTCAGTGACAAATACAAAAATTATAGTGCACAGAGTAATGGATACAATACAAATCCGACAGTATATAGCTTTGGCGTCAATCCAACCATGAGATGGGTCGCAGGAGGTCAGGGCGGAAACACACTTGCATTTAGTAATGACGGAATAAAATGGTTTGGTGACGGTTCGGGTGGAGTATTTACTACTGCATGTTATGATACAGTATGGAATGGATATATATGGGTTGCCGTTGGATCAGGAACCAACACAATAGCCTATAGTTTTGATGGTTTTAGATGGACAGGCCTAGGAACTAGTATTTTCAATTCCCAAGGCACTCGCGTGATGTGGAACAATAAGATGTTTGTCGCGATAGGATCAGGTACAAACTCGATTGCTTATAGCTATGATGGTATCAACTGGACGGGTCTAGGAACCAGCATTTTTACAACAGGAAACGCAATCGGATGGAACGGAATTTATTGGATGGCAGGTGGCACAACAACAAACACTATTGCTATTAGTACAGATGGAACCGTTTGGACTGGTCTAGGCACGACAACCTTTACTACCTCGTGCAATACGGTTTTATGGACAGGTGCAGTTTGGTTGGCCGGTGGACAATCGGGAACAACTGGTGTCTTATATTATAGTTATAATAATGGTTCAGCCTGGACCCAAGTGCCAAATTTCCCCATAAAGACTGTGGTTCAAGGTTTGGCTACCAATCGCACACGGGTTGTTGCCTATGGTGCTGATCCATCAGGAAATTCGTTAGCATACAGTACAGATATTTACGGAACATCGTGGACACCGGTGTCCTCTATTATTAATAATTCAAGTGCAAGCAACATTGGAAATGTAAAATGGGCGTTGAATAAATTTGTTGCATTTGGTAATGATTCCGGTGGAAATAGAATTGTCTACAGCAATGATGGTATTACATGGACTTCCTCCACAACAAGTAAATCTGTTTTTACAACCCAAGCATTCGGTGGTGATTGTTCAACGACGCAGCCACATACGATTACATTTCCTTCCAATACAGTCATTACGGGAAATTTGGTATCGCGTGATAACGGAACAACATGGTCGAGCATAAGCAATATTCCTTCATCTACAGCGGTTGGATGGAATGGAACACAGTATATCTTTGGAAATGCTGCGGGTTCTATTACCATAGTTGGTTCCGATCTTTCAGGTGCAACAACCATTGCCCAATTCTCCGACACATCCGTAATCAATTCTATCAAATGGAATGGATCTCAATGGTTGCTCGGTGGAAGATCCACAACGACGAATCATTTACAAACAAGTTATGACGGTATCAATTGGCAGACAACTGGATCCAATATTTTCACAGCAAATGGATCGTGCAATGGCATTACATGGAACGGTTCTATATGGGTAGCATCAGGTCAAATCACTGGCGGAAATGTTCTTGGATATAGTTCTGATGGTTTAACTTGGACCCAAACTACTACACCATCGCCAGTTGGCGGTGGACCGGTCGAATGGAATGGAAGTTATTTCTTGGCCGGTGGACCAGCATCCTCCGGAAACGCAACCATGTTGAGTCAAAGTTCAAATGGTATTAATTGGACAACCCCTCAATCAATTGGTACAAGTGGACCGATTCAATCCATTGTATGGAACGGACAAATATGGATCGTGGTTACTGCACCAACCGATGCAACCAATACCAATATATTAATAAGTTATGATGGTGTAACATGGACATCAGTTGGAGGAACAACCAGTACAGCAGCACTTGGTGCAGAGTGGAATGGTATTACATTTGTAGTTAATCAAAATTCCACATCAACTCGTTATTCATATGATGGTGTAACTTGGTCAACATCTACAGTTTCTGTGCAAAATGGAAACGCAGTCGTATGGTCAAAGCCACATATTGGAACCATGAATATTCAGCATCCCACGATTGCATGCGGATACGGTACAAGTTCAATGTTCAGTACAATTGCTTATAGCAAAGATGGTATCAATTATTCAGGTCTTGGAAGCAGTATATTTTCAACAGTATGTAATAAAGCAGCATGGAATGGAAATGTATGGGTAGCAGTTGGACAAGGTACAAATACACTTGCGTGGAGTTATGATGGTCTAGTTTGGACGGGTTTGGGAACAACCACGTTTACTCAAGGTGCCTACTCGGTTGCATGGAATGGAAATGTATGGCTTGCCTTGGGAGGTGGTGGGAATACTATGGCAACAAGCACTGATGGTAAAACATGGACCGGTGTTGCATCTCCTCCATTTGATGTGAGTGGATTGTCAGCAGATTGGAATGGTAGTGTATGGGTCGCTGGTGGAGTCGGTAGTGTAAATACACTCGCGTATTCAACAAATGCAAATGCGTCGAGTTGGACTGGTCTTGGAAAAATATCATTAACTACGAGATGTAATACTGTGAGATGGATGCGCAATAAATGGATCATTGGTGGAGCAGGTGGAAATGTATTATGTTATACTACCAATTCGACCGGAACAACTGGATGGACCTCATCTGCAACAACTACATTGTTTTCAACATCAGCAAACTCTGTTTTTTGGAATGGAATTATTGCTGTCGCAGTAGGAACTGGTGGTACCAACACTATTGCAACTAGTCCGGATGGTATCACATGGACTGGTCGAGGAAAAACGATCTTTACCACTGCCGGATTAGATGTAACATGGAATACAAAAAGATGGATTGCTGCGGGGACAGGAGGTAATATATTGGCATATAGTGCCAATGGTATTACATGGTATTCAGCGCCTGGTAGTACAAATGTGTTTACCCAATGTAACGGTTTAGGAACCAACCCGAAAATTGGTGTAACCGTGGTGCCAAGCACAATCTCGATAAATACAAATGATCGTTTGGTAATCACTACACCAAGATATTATGATGATTCTCTAATGAGCGACACAGCAATCTCGATTAATTTTAACTTGCCTCAATAAATATATAAATTATTATGATATGCTCATTGGGTATTACATTCGATACTCAATAAAAATATTACTACGTGTAAATCTATTTAGTTTTCTTAACTTTTAATCTCCAGGTCAATATTGACCTGGATATTATACCATTGTACATTTCAAAGGCGTAAATAATGGTGTTTATTATTAACTTTTATAAAAATATTATATATTGTTTATGCCTTCCAAGATAGAAACACGTTTTTTCAATTGTTGAATTTCATGAATCAGAATACCAATCAATCCTGTATAATTAATTGTCTGATATTCTTTTCCATCTTTATCGCCAGTAACAAGAAAAGGATAAATATCTTGCAACTCATGGGCAATAAGACCCACATCGCGACGATTTAATAGCTTATTAAAATATTCAACTGGTCTTAAAGTGTCGACAATAAATGTTTCTGACAATGATTTTACCATATCTTTAATACGATAATCCGATGTAGCATTAAAGGTGGTCGCAGTCACTGTTCCAGTAGCAGTAATATTACCAAACGTTGCATTTTTAAAAGTTGCAGTACCATTCGTAATGGTATTATTAAAAGTTGCTGTACCAGTCGTATTGGTAGTAACAAAAGTTGCTGTACCAGTCGTATTGGTATTATTAAAGGTTGCTGTACCAGTCGTATTGGTATTATTAAAGGTTGCTGTACCAGTTGTATTGGTAGTGACAAAATTTGCGGTTCCGTTACATTGAATCACAGAAGTAGCACTAAAAGTTGCTGTACCAGTCGTATTGGTAGTAACAAAAGATGAACTATTACTTGTAATAGTATCGTAAAAGTTTGCTGTCGCAGACGTAGAGATATTTTTATAAAAGGTTGCACTTTGATTGACGTACAAATTCCCATTTAACGATGCATCAGAACCTATGTACAATTTTCCGTTTAACGATGTGACAGAACCTACGTACAATTTCCCATTTAAAGATGCATCATTTGCAACATACAGTTTCCCATTTAAAGATGCATCATTTGCAACATACAGTTTTCCAGTTAAGGATGCATCAGAACCTACATATAAGTTCCCATTTAACGATGCATCAGCGCCTACATACAGTTTCCCATTTAAAGATGCATCAGCACCTACATACAGTTTCCCATTTAAAGATGCATCAGCACCTACATATAAGTTCTGATTTAAAGACGCATCCATTGTAACATGTAAATTTCCATTGATACGTGCATTACCACCAATCTTAATATGATTATCAAAAAATGCGTCATTTAAACCATATATATTACCACCAATATATACATTTCCTGTAACAGATGCTCCTCCGGTAACCGATAAGGCTCCCGTACCCAACGTTGTTGCAGGTGCACCATAAGTAGTAGTTGCTGATTTTCCGATCGATATGTTTCCATAAAATAAAGAAGTATTACCTCCTACGTAAAGTTGTTTTGCAATTGATGCACCTCCATATCTTACTTGTAAAGCACCACTACTTAAACCAATAGATTCTGTATTATCATTAAAAGTAGTTATTCCACTTACATCTATCTTATTGTATACAGCAACTGTATTATAAAATTCAAAAGGGCTACCAATCTTTTGTAAAGATTGATTTACACACGCAGAATTTACAACTATATGACTAATATCAATAACTGTTCCCGATGTAATAACAAAACTACAATCAGTTTCATAGGAAGTCGCTCTTCTGAAAACAACAAGACCATTATAAATACTTGTATCTTGCGTTTTTAAATGATTCACATCAATTTTTAATATATTACTTTTAGCGGACGTAGTTTTCATTAGAAACCCATCATAATCATTAGATAAGTAAAAATAACCATTTTCGAAGCTCGGACGTTTATCTATAATAACCATACCTGATCCCGCACTACTGCGACCAATATCTGAAATAACAGTTCCTGATATATCATTCAATGTAATACGATTGCTTGCGATTGCGAGGTTTGTGACATTTACATTTTGGCTAGTACCGCCAATAATAACCGAATCATTATCTCCACCAATTTGAATAATATTTTTTATAGGACTACTACCTACACTGACATTATAAGGATTTCCTATATTAATCGTTTTAGATATAGTACTTGTTCCAATATTCAAAGAACTATCTGTAGGATGCATATCCAAATGTGAAGAATAAATCGAGCCATTTATATTTACATCGTCTTGTATTATCATACCGCCACTAATAGCAACATTGCCACAGACATCTATTACATTATTGTTTGTGTGATTTAACAAATTTGGTAAATAACAATAAAACACCTTGGCAGTCGATATACTTGAATTCCATGAAGTGAATACAAACGAATTTCTATCTGACATGGAAACACTAGTCAATTCATATTCAAGAAGAGTAGAACCATTTCCCGATGTATTAATGATATTAATATTACTTAATGAAACAATATTCCAAGTCTGCGACGCATTATTTGTATAATAAAGAATAGGATTATTTAAAGTATCTTTACCTATAGCAATTCCATTATTTTTATCATTAATAAAAACGTTTTGAAAAGAATATGTTGAATTATTATTAGATGCATCTATTTGATTGGATTGATTATTAGTAATAGTAGTAATGATTCCCGAACCCACTGCCAAAATATAATCATTATAATTGCCGAGTGAACCGTAACTGTAAGCATGAATTGATTTATAAGAAATCCCTAATGTATTTGTTATTTGACTAGATATTAAAGTCGGGGTTGTTATTATAGAATTAATATAACATACACCTTGGTCTCCTGCAAGATAAATTGTACCTGTATTGTTTGAACCGTTCATTGCATTAATTTGGTTAAAAGTGTTTACTGTGATGGTAGAAGGATTAGAAATAGTTTGATTACCTCCTTGATTAAATATAGATTTTATGTTAATATTAAAATACAATACTCGTGGACGAGTTCTTCCTGGAACAATATCATTGTATGAAATAAATACTCGCTGTAGATTCGAATTTATATTTGCAACATAAACAGCACTAGAATTGATGGATGAATTTAAATTAGATATCAATAATTTATACCAAGAAATTCCTGAATTGCCTGTATAAAATACAAACCCTCTTTCACCAACAATGATAGCATTTTTTGAATCATATACATAAGCGTTTAAAAAGGATACATCGGTGCCTTGTAAACCTATATCTTGAATTGGTATTTGACTCCATGTTTGACCACCATCTATTGTAACCAAGATAAAATGTCTAATACCACTTGTATTTGCAATTGCGGTTGCGTTTCCTATAGAAACGCCAAATAAACTACCATCACTGGAAAAACTTGTCGCCACAATTTGAAAAGGTACAGAATACACATACGAGACTTCACCGTTTGCAATACGGACAGGCCCATTTACATCTAATATATAATTATCGTATAAAGGGAGGTGTGTATTGATCCCAGTAACGGATCTTAATTTTGCAGAATTTTTTCCGGATACAATATTTTGGGTAGGCCAGTAGCTACCACTTGCGTCAGTTAGACCAAGTGTAAGAAACGAACGTTTTTTAGTAGCATCTCCTGGAAATATACCAGCGCCGATAGATCCACCAGTGACAAGAACATCTCCACCAAGCGACGCTGCTCCATTCACTGGATATCCTATGTTCATAAATGTCATTGAAGATGGATCGACTGTAGAAATGGTAATTGTATTTCCTGTTTTATTTTTTCCATTTCCATATACATTGTATAAATATGATGATGCATCCACGATATTATTATACAAAGATAAATGCGACATGATGCGTGTGTCACGACGGGTATCTATTTTTAAGATGCCACCCGAAGCATATTGAATTTGTGCATCATACCCCCCAGTTGGATTTCCAAGAGCATCGACCATGTAATTATCATTCATCATGCTATCGTTATAAATTTTCAAGGATGTGTAATTATCCGTAGTTGAAACAATCATCCCGTGACGGTTTACATTTTGTGACAATATATTAGTATTTGTAGCGCTAGTAGTATAGATTTTGATTGATTCAGGACGATCTCCAACAATATCTAATGTACTAGATGGTATCAATTTATTGAGACCTAAACCATTTGGTGTTCCGCGTAAATAAGCCACCATATTCTCAGTACCCAAATATAATACTCCGGAAATGGTTTGATCATTTAAATATATTTTATTTACCTTAATTTGTTCTACATCAAGATTTCCAACAATTTTTACATCTGTATTTACCTTTATGTTTCCATAAATTGTAGCATTTTGATAAATATCCGTATTTCCAAAAATAGTAGTATTACCATTAATTCTTACATTTTTTGATATATTTGCATATCCATAAAGATTCAAATCTTCACTTATATTTACAAATCCCGATATATCAAGCAAGCCTAGATACGATTGTCTTAACGAAAATGTATCTGATACCAAACTGTGAACATTAATATTATTTAGTTTTTCAGTTTGGTTTGTACCGCCAAATTTTTTCCAAGACATGATAATACAATTAGTGTGCATATTTTTTTGCCTCACTAAGCGTATTTCTAAGATTCTTGGAAAACAATGTAAATAAATGTTGTAAATATGTATAGAGCAAGTTACTATTCATGACCCCGTTGTATATTCAGTGTCCTCATTGCGATCGAACGATTGAAATTATTGAACTAAATTGCTGTATTTTCAGATGCGGGGTATATCGCAATGATATAAATCAACAAATACATCCCCATCTTGGAAAAGAGGCATGCGAAGACTTGGTGCGCAAAGAAACCATTTATGGTTGCGGAAAACCGTTTCAAATCATTGTGGAACCAAACAATGATGCGAAAACAAAGAACCTTATCTCTCTCCAAGACAAAATTACCGTCGTCGTGTGCGGTTATGATTCATAGATGTGAGTAAACTAGTACGTTTCCTTTTATCCAGTTTGTCTTGGTTTTTTTGGATAAAATCCTGGATTGCGGGCATTTCTGCAAGCATTTGGCGAACCATGTCTTGGTAAAAGGGGCGAAATTCTTTGATGCGTTTGCGCATATCTGTCGGTGTCATCCATGCAATTTCTATTTTTTCAAAGAGACACGTCTTTTTTAAGAGTTGATGATCCATGCGATCCCATAAGAACCGGTGATTTGCATTATAATATCTTGGCAAATTGGGATCGTATTCTGCACAATATATATGAATGTGATACGTTCCTACTGTGATTTTATAGACACCTCCGCGCTTATGAATCACTTTTTCCAAGAGAACACCATCTCCTAAAAATCCCGTCAGTTCTTCACCACCTTCACGCAAGGCGGTTTGGTATGGAGTTTCATTTCCTTCTACACCCCCGCCAAAGTCGGAAAATCCCTTGGCAGAGGTTTCAAGAGGATTTTCTTTTCCAAATAAAAAATAGAGCTGGCCATTGTACCAAGCGACGGGCAAAATACTCCCGGCGACCATTTGTTATACAATTATATTATATAATAAACAATCATTTTTATTAGGCCATTTTGATTACCTTGACCGAGGATGAGACCGATGTATTTGTAATCGGGTTGGCAAATTTGGCAAATATATTATCATTCTCCGCGTCACCTGTACTCGCAACAATGGATGGCTCGGCTACATTGTCCATCGTAAGTACAAGCGGAACTGCCGTTTCGATCGATCGATAAAATTGGCGCACCACTGGATTTGCCCGAATTTTATTGGCATGAAGGGCCGACAAATAGAGGCCATCCAGCGTCTGCAGTCGCGACAAAGCAACATAGGTTTGTCCGTACTCAAAGACGGATCCGCCAACATCGACTTCGGCCATGGCCAATGTCGCACCCTGGCTCTTGTGAATCGTCAGTGCCCATGCAAGACACAGCGGTATTTGTCCAATGGCTAATGTAGGATACTCTTCCGACTGCCACCAGTGAGGATGGATGAGTTTTACCAAGCCATTTGTAAATTTGACCAATGGTAGAGTGACCGACTTTCCATCCACCGTCACCATTTTCATATCTATTACCACACCCTGTGACCCATTGCAAATACCCTGATCCATGTCCAAATTCACCATGCACATGACAACTGCACCCTTTTTCAAAGACAGTGTCTGCGAACACGGACTATTTGTCAAGAGTGCCTGTATTTCATACTCGCGTTCTTGTGCAGTTGCCGTTTCGCATTTGCGCAAAGCCTCTACAGAAATCGGCTTGCCCGATTCGATAAAGGTCAAACAATCAAGTTTTCGTTGATACATGTAGGTATATTCCTTTTCCTTAATCTTGGCAAATGTTTGGGTATTGACAAAATCGGCCTTGGCCCGGATAGGAAAGAGCTTTGTCGGTACAATCCCCTCATTTGCTTCGGCATTATATTCGCGCTTGATATGTTGGTGCAAAATCGCCTTGTTTTCTTCGGACAATTCGCCCTCGCGGATTTGTAAGAGGATTTCACGATACTTGGGATCCAGTTGTCGAAACATGGTTGTTAATTGAACATGTCGGTTCATCGGAAACACGTGCTGCCAAAGCGGCGATTCAAAACAAAATCGTTCCGTATCGGGGTCATCGGGCGATCCGACGGGTGGCAATTGATAAAAGTCGCCCATAAATGCCACTTGTATTCCACCAAAGACGGCGGACGATTTTCGGACGATGCGCGCAATTTCTTCGATAATTTCAAAGATTTTCAAGGACATCATGCTGACCTCATCTATGATGAGGATTTTCACACGGCGCCATTCTTTGCATACGCGTTTGTTCTTAATCACATATGCAACGACTTCTTCTTTAGTGCCCCTGGCCAATTTAATACCGCTCCACGAATGCAGGGTTCGTGCGCCGCATTGGAGCAAGAGCGAGGCACAACCCGTCATGGCGCAGACTTGATGCGTTCGATCTGCTTCTTTGGCCAAGCGAACAAATTCACGAATAAGACGCGTTTTTCCGGTTCCTCCTGGTCCCGTAACAAATACATTGTGCCCGCTTTGAAAGACAGAGAGCGCGCGTTCTTGATCAGGTGATAGTGTAGTCGTGTCATTCATTTTCGATTTTATATAGGTATATAGTAGTAGTGTAGAGTGGAATACTTCATCCACACCGATCCCTTTCTTTAGATCAATTTTACAACCACCCCAAAGAACAGACATGCCGACCCAACAAACCAAAAAATACCCCGTAAAATACTTGCCCAAACGATTTACCCAAAGAGAAAAACAATTGCAAGCATCAGAATTGCGCAAATCCCAAAGATTGTACAAACAAAATCAATATCATACGCGACGCACCATAAAATCCTATATTTCCAAGCCGTCGCCACATGTCCAACGAGCAAAACGACTTTATCGGGTTGACAAGATTGGATCCACGGATGAATTGGCCAAGGCAACAGGATGTACCAAAGAAGCTCTCCGCCAAATTATCGCAAAAGGTGAAGGAGCTTATTTCTCATCGGGCTCGAGACCGAATCAAACGGGCCAATCATGGGGAATTGCGAGGTTAGCGAGCGCCATCGCGGCAGGAAAAGCCGCTGCTGTAGATTACAACATCTTGGAAAAAGGATGTAATCCGAGGGGTGTAGCGATGCAAATGGCCAAGAAAGCGAAGAAAAAGTATGGCTATGGTCATAGACGGGTTCCTAAATCAGAATAGACTATAATAACAATGGCTTCGCTCTCTGTTCTTGACTCCAATGCGCCTTTTTTTCATAGAGAGTTTCCCAACCAGGATATTTAAATGTGAAAAAATGCCCATAATCCTTTCCATAAATACGAAATGACATGGACGTTTCAAAGCATGTCATAGTGATATCTGTATCTTGTTGAATAGAAGAATGAACTAGTGCTGGAACGCCGACAAAGGATGCATGAACTTGTCGAATGGCTTCAGCAAACACTGTTGGCCCAGTCATTTTATGAATATCATTGGGATATCGATTTTTCTGAATGTTATCTACAATCAAACCAATTGTCTTTTTCAAAATAGGATGGCCTTTTTCAAAGATGAGCGCCCATTGTACATACATTTCCTGATTTCCTTCCACTGTTATAATTGCACGATCTGTATCACAAATTAGCTCATCTAGGGGTGCATCCACGCTCGAATCCATATCCAAATAGACGCCGCCATAGTGATACAATACAAGATAGCGCCAAAAATCGACTTTGGCTACAATAATATTCAAACGATCGTAACAGTTCGAAATGACGCCTGGAAAATAGGCGTGAACAAACTCGTCCATATCTTCATCTGTAAAGAGTGTATACATATAGCCCGGGTTCATCGCGTTCATTCTATCGATTTTTTCTTGAACCAATCGCGGCAGTTCGCGCGTGTACCATGATTGGAAAATATTCTTTGGAATCATGAGTTAGTTAGATAAACATTATATTCCCAAGATTTTATATAAATTATACAATAATTAATTATCGTGTGTAATAAAATTTTATTTATTATACCATCTTTTAGAAAAACAAAATAAAATATATTATTGATGTGCAATAATATAAATAGTATAAGCGCATACGAAGATAGGAACAAATGGATTGTATCTTTTGCTGCGTATTTAACCAAGAAAAATATGTAGATATGTTTTTTTTTCTTTTAGAAAGTACATTTATATATGGAAATTTGGACGATAACACACATATTTTAGTTTATACATCGACACAGTTTATGAATAGGATAAAACAAAGCCATTTGTTTAACGAAGAAAAAATAAAATTTGAAATAAATGATAATATTGATAATATTGACAAGGCATGCAAGGCAAGATTAGATTTGTTTCAGTTACCTTCTATCACAAATTATAAAAAAATACTTTATTTGGACACGGACATTTTAGTAAAGGATGATATTAAGAAAGTATTCGATGTTTGTGAACAAGATATTTTATATGTATTAGAAGAAGGAGATATTTGTGCTGATACTATTTATTGGGGTAAAGAACTATTTGGAAATGAAATAGACAATTACGATGACAAGTCTGCATTTACAAGCGGAATATTGTTGTTCAATAACTGTGAAAAGATAAAAGATTTGTTTCAAAAAATAAACGAAGATATGGAAAATAGATCCTACATGTCATCTTTTCATGACCAGCCGTATATAGTGTATAATGCTTTCAAATATAATTTGTACAACAATAAGATTTTGAAATCGTTTGTTGTAAATAATGATAATAATATTCTGAGCGATAAGGTCCTACATCATTTTCCGGGAGGACCTGGTGTCTACGAAGATAAAATAAATTCCATGACCATTTTTTTGAATGATAGTAAGAATTTTACTATAGAAAATAATATTAGTAAAGCAAAAGAATATATCAATCTTCATTTGCTTCCAATTATTAATAATTGTGGCGAGTTATTAGAAGGAAATATTTTCATGTTTCATCATACGACCAATTATACCGATTTATTTCTGAATAAAACAAAAAATATAAGCAATTTAGTGTTGAATAAAAATATTAAAAATGTCATGGAAATAGGATTTAATTCCGGATTTTCAGCACTATTAATGCTTTTAAGTAATCCAAAAATGAATCTAACTTGTTTCGATTTAGGAGAACACAAATACACTCTACCTTGTTATGAAAAATTAAAAGAAACATTTGGCGAAAGAATAAAAATAATAATTGGAGATAGCACAGAAACATTGAAAACTGTTCATGATATGTATGATTTAATACACATAGATGGAGGGCATTCTGTTGAAGTCGCTGATTCTGACATAACAAATTCATATAGATTATCTAAACAAGGAACTATACTAATAATGGATGATTATGATTTCGATCATTTACATGAGTTATGGGATAGTTATATTATCAAGTACAATCTGAAAAAATTAGATATAAATTTATATGATTCCCCGCATCACGATATAAAATATGTATGTGAAACCAATATCTAAACATAGCATAGCAAACTTTGGTAGTCCTTTATCATCCATTACATAAACCATCTATCCCAAGATTTTTATTTGTTATCACAATTTATTTTGAAAACAAAACCGTTTATTCGCACGCGACCTCTAAGCAAAAGGAATAATCGAGACCATTGAGATCGACGTTGCGACCCAATTCATCAATCAATTGTACATTCAATCGGAGAAGATCGATTTTTCCGGTATAGTCGCGTCTATCGGAAACCAAAAGACCATTATATTCAGTTGCTACTAAGATTTTGCCAAATGGGGCAAACGTCGTATCAATTGCGATACGCGCCAAGATATTTTTATTGATTCGCGAATTGAAGAGCGGACACACAAACGAGTTTTGATTTCCTTTACTATATTCGTCCACGACCAAATAGAGATATCTTGGACCGGACACGTTGATAAAGGCATCCGAAGTAACTGCTGCCACAGCCGCAGAATAATTCAACACAATACGAGTTTCTCTAAACCCTAATAGCCATCCCAATTTGGATTTGAAATGATATTTATCGAAATTCCCGGAAGAGTCAGTATCAAAATAAATGGTGCCATTACCCGACGAGCTTTTTGGTGTGAAAACTGCCTTGTTATTGTCCACTGTAAATGTGAGAACGGTTGCGGATATCGATGCAGCCGTCAGAAGTGAGCTAATTTCTGCTGCGAGCGTAGTGGTATCACTATATTGACCATCGGGTATAATAATACTCTTGGTTGTTCCGCCCAACACCACCGTAAATGTATTGTTTCCAAGAGCGGTAGAAATGTTGTAAAATGACATGGGTAGCTCAAGTGTAGAGACAAACATGGATGTAACGTCGGGAATGCGTTCGGGCAATGTAATTGTGAACGAAGCTGTGGATGCCAACTTATATTCATCGCTAAATCGCGTATCAACGTTTATCTTCTTCTTCTTGGTTTCTTTATGAACATTTGTCATGACCATATGATTTCCATATTGAGAAACTGTAGGTTCCATGAACAATCCTTTGTTGTCAAAATATTGACTCATTTAGAGTATAATAGTATTTTTTACGCGAAAAAATAAACACATCCGCAATGAATTTTATTATTAGTATCCTGAATATATTTTCACAGAATTCCCACTTGAATCTACATGATTCCCACTTGAATCTACAATTATGGATTGTCCCGGAGGTCCAGGTGGACCCGCAGGTCCTGTTGAGCCAGTTGATCCATTTATTCCATTTGAGCCATTCATTCCTGATGGTCCAACTGATCCAGTAAAGCCACGTTCACCAGTTGCGCCATCATTACCTTTTGGACCATTTGGACCATTAGGACCTCTCGGACCTCTCGGACCAGGAGGACCATTAGGACCAGGAGGACCATTAGGACCCCTCGGACCAGGAGGACCATTAAAATTAAAGCCGCCTTCTCTAAACCCCTCGTTATAATTCAAAAAGTGCCAAACAATACACCCAACAAAGAACAATAACATACACAAAATGAGAATATGTTTACGAAAGTAGTCTACAAGTATAGTTGCACGCATAACTAATATAATATTCAGACAATAAAAATACAAAAAATTGATTGTTATAGTTGATATATCGATCAAATTATCCAATCCCCTCTGCCATGTCAGAATCGAATCATCAGTGTGATTATTGCAATCGCCGCTTCAAACACCGCGATTTGCATACACAGCATCAAATAACATGTGCTCTATTACACCAAGACCGCCAAATATTTGAGCGGTCTGTCGATGCACACGAGACGGAAGATGCTCTGCCTTCTCCACAAGAATTGTTCAAATTAGTTCAGCGTCTCATTGTGCAAAATGCGCGGCTCGAAACGCGGGTCGCTAAACTCGAATCCACTGTCCATCGCCATCGCAAAAAAATGTTGCTAGAGTGGTTGAATCAATCCGGTAATCCGGTTCCCGCCTATACATTTTCGGAATGGTCTTCCTTGAAACCAATTTCGAATAACATTGTGGAAATTGCATGCAAATATGGACTCACCGAAGGAATCAAACTATATATCAAGGATATCATTGCTTTTTCCAAAGAATCCAATGTGATCATCCCTGTTTGTTCTTTTATGCAAAAACGCGGTCAACTCTACAGCTACGATCTCGATGAGATAGCAGGACTAGAGCTCTATTGGTCGCCAGTGAGTCATGAGCGTTTTAGTCGGTGGGTCGACACCCTTTCGTGCAATTTCCTCAAGGCATTTATCGGGTGGCAACGTCTTCGTGATTGGACAGTTTCCGAAGATACCAAACAAGAAAATGTCGAGAATATGCGCAATATCAACGATGTCGTCCATGAACAGCGACGAAAAACAGAGCTGAAAAAGTGGCTTTGTGAAGTGCTAGAACAACCAGCGATTTATGAAGTTGTATAAAATTGATTCAATATATCATGATATTATATATCATCAATAGACCCGCCTAAACCTTTACTATTACCATGTCGCGAAACACACCCCCTACATACCTGGCCCTAAAGAATCCCCATCCTCGTGACCAATTCATCACCTTTGATGAAGGACCTCATGTCTATACAGTGCATGGACAACAGGGATATACTTCCGTTACTACGTGGAATCACCATCATTTTGCCAAATTCGATGCCAATGGTATTATTACCAACATGTTGCGTGGAAGAAAGATGCAGGATCCAACCTATAAATATTACGGAATGACCCGCGAACAAATATTGGCCGATTGGGACCAAAATCGCGACCAGGCTGCCGCCGCTGGTACCAAGATGCACTACGATATCGAATGCTATTTCAATGAAGTTCCCACGTCGAATGAAAGCATCGAATTCCAGTTTTTCGAAAGATTTGTCCGCGATTTTCCCGAGCTGAAGCCATATCGCACAGAATGGTGTGTATATTATGAAGAGTACAAGCTATCAGGATCGATCGATATGATTTTTGAAAACCCCGATGGCACCATACAGATTTATGACTGGAAGCGGTGCAAAGAGATTGCGTACGAAGACCCCTTTGGAAAAACGGCCATTACACCTTGCATTCAACACATGCCCGATACCAACTTTTGGCACTATTCTCTCCAGCTTAATCTGTACAAGACCATTTTGGAAGAAAAGTACGGAAAGAAGGTGACGGGATTGTATTTGGTGTGTTTACATCCCGACAACGCGTCAAGAACCTATGATCGAATCGAAGTCCCCGTTTTGGAAAATGAAATGCGCGAATTGCTTGCCGGTCGAAAGCGTGAACTAGAGGGGAATCATTGAAGAATCATGACAAAACTAGTATAAAAACAACGTACCTTTATATATAATATTATCCGATCATTCAATGCATACTTTTTTATTTGCCGGAAAATCGTGGAGATTGCTCCCGTCCATTTATCAAAACAGCGCATTTTCGAGCACTATATTCTTTTCCCTATTTCTAGTAACAACTCCCATCCTGATCAGATGGACAAATACATTGATTCATAAGTGGTCAACTGCATTCCAAAAAAATAAAAAAATTACTGACAAGAAAACGTCACCCAGTGCACTCGAACTCTTCTTTACATCGAGAAAGGCCAAATTTTTACAGTGTTTTGAAACAACAAAAGAGTCGGCCAATGAAAATATCGATTCGCTCTTTTATTATCGCAAAGAATATGAAGTAGCCATGAAGATCAACAATCATCCCATTGAAACGGCTTGGAAACGGCGTATCATGATGGATACCACGCCACGTGGAAATATTATCATGTATTATGATGCATATAAACACGGTTTTGCCTATTATGCCGATAGTACAATTCCATATCCGTTTTTAAATGCTTCTGCCATGAAATACGTGGCTGTGTATAAATGCCGCGATTTCTTTTTAGACGAACAACATACTCCAAATCATACTCCATCGCCTATTTCTGTCATGATGGATGCAGAAGAAAAAGAAGAGTTTCAAAAGAAACGCGTCTTGGCAAAAAAGGCCGGATTGGCCAAGGATGTGAAAAGTGGACCTTTTGCAAAACTGAAAAATTATCAGAATATCGTAAAATCTGCAACAATCATATCACCCATGATAAAACCGCCCATGGAAATGAAAACGTGGTATCAGCGACTCTTTATGAAAACACTGCCAATACTTAGCCAACCAAACATTGCAATCAAAGAAAAAGAAGAATCTACATACCAGCACAAAAATAGATTTCTTTATATGGGTAAAATGGCTAATTTTTCTTTACTACAAAAACGATCCGAAGAGGTTGCTGCACGTCAAGAAATATCAACTCTTTTTACAAGAGATAACGACCCGTGGAGACAAACCAAGACATTTGTTATACCAAATCATCCTGATAACTCACAATTCACTGTCAATATAGCAACAGGTCCGACGAGTTGGAAAGAATTTAAGAAACGTAAGCAAACAATGGTCTAGGTCTAGTCAACTAGTCTACACACCTTTTTGTAGTGCAGTAGTCTTGCACCATTGAATAAATCCATTGCTTTTTTCGAGGTCGAATGATGTTTCTAAATGAGAACGCGCGATTTCATACCCCTTGCGTTCTTTTGGTGAAAGTGTTGCTAGATAGTCTTCCATTTTTTTCTCCATCAAAAGATTGATAGTCGTGGTAGCGGTCCCATTTGACGTGACATTAAGAGGATCCATCTTTCACAATATACCAATAGAATAAAGTGAATATTTTATTCTATTTTCGATTCAATTTTACACCATTACTTTGCAGTCGACGAGGATCCGCATGCAAACGGTATTTTACGAACAGAGTATGGAATTCGTTTGGCATCATCCAAAACACCGCATTTTTTGTCCAATTTCAACAAATAATCGCCCTGACTTATGGCTACATGTTCAATTGGCTTGGTCACATGATGAGCTTCCTTCACCGAAAGAACGTTTTGTGTGAAAGCTTTGGCATCCAACGCTTTGCATGGATGACATTCCTTCACTGGTTTTGTAGTTCCAGTGCATGCTGCTACTTCACTCAACGTTTTCTGTTCCAATCGGTGAATATGTGTACTTTGATCGCCTGTATGACGATTTATGTCGGGCTTGACAGTCATAAATGGCTGAGGCCGTGTGATCCAACGATAATGAGTGCTAATCATACCTGATGTATTGACAACAGACGATTTTACAACAGTTGAATCTTCGGTTGAATGAACAGCGGATTGAACAATAGGATGAATTGGATAGCCCCCGCAACATCCACCATGTCCACGTATAACGTTTCCCTTCATCAATGTTGTCGGTAGAGAACGCGACTGTGTCGATTGGCCAACATACCCTTGGCTACGATGAGTTCCATTTAGCGAAAATCCATGGGGTGCATTTACACTCATATTATTATACTTGGCGGCGGTTTTTCGCTTCAATGTTGCAATAGACATGTTTATTAAAAACACTAGTTATACAATGGAGAGATTTTTCTACTATACTACTTTATTATTGGAATCCACTTACATTACTCAACACTTTCATACTAGTTCCAGTTGGGCATACAATTGCACATTGTTGTACTACAACGGTAGCAGATGTCAGTGAAACTGCTGCGTTACCGCCATTAAAAATCATCGGAAAAGATGAACCATTAATATTGATTGCAGTACAAAAATATGTTAAATTAGATGTACTACTGACAAATGTAAACACATAAGAATTACCTGGATCACCTATTGTCCCTGTGATATTAGGTATATTTGTTATATTTGCAGTAAAATTTCCAGTGACAGCACCTAATAAAATGAGACTACCATTTGTATAAGATACATTAACAAAACCTCCAGTGACAGTTAGTGTTTGAGTTTTTTCACTGATATTACTAAAATAACTTGGTTGATTATTAAAAATGCTACTACCAGTAACCGTCAAACCGGTAACCGTTAAAGTGTTACCACATGAAAAAGACCCCGTTACATTGATATTTCCCGTCACTTCAAGTACATTTCCGGTATTTGTGGAGGTTCCTAATGATAGATTCCCATTATAATAAACAAAATTGTTACTAGTGAAAAATGGACTAGAACCAGTTGGACCAATTGGACCAGTTGCGCCAGTTGAACCAGTTTGACCTGTTGAACCAGTTCTACCAGTATAACCTGTTGCACCTGTTGCACCTGTTGCACCTGTTGCACCTGTTGCACCTGCTGCACCTGCTGCACCTGCTGCACCTGCTGCACCTGCTGCACCTGCTGCACCTTGCAGACCTTGCAGACCTTGCAGACCTTGTGGACCTTGTGGACCTTGTGGACCTTGTGGACCTTGTGAGCCATCTGCACCCGTTGGGCCGGTTCTTCCAGTTGGACCAGTTGAACCAGTTGAACCAGTTCTACCCGTCGCACCTGTTAATCCATCTGAACCTTGCAGACCTTGCAGACCTTGCAGACCTTGCAGACCTTGCAGACCTTGTAGACCTTGTGGACCTTGTGGACCTTGTGAGCCATCTGCACCCGTTGGGCCGGTTCTTCCAGTTGGACCAGTTGAACCAGTTCTACC
>Ga0114979_10000897_pt1 | contig 19809 bp, 23 predicted proteins | sample S_140625_EF_Meta_FD_87315 | JGI IMG/M metagenome (GOLD analysis project Ga0114979, IMG submission 87315) | Freshwater microbial communities from Lake Simoncouche, Canada to study carbon cycling - S_140625_EF_MetaG | ecosystem: Environmental > Aquatic > Freshwater > Lake | place: Lake...
ATTGAGAAAATCATTGAATCAGAAAAGAAACTATATTCGACCCAGAAAAATGCGTCTATCTTTATGTGGTGCTCGGGTTGTAAGCGAAAGACAAAGTGCGATTACTACCAGCTTCAGACTCGATCTGCAGATGAACCCATGACAACGTTCGTTAATTGTCTGGAGTGTGGCAAGAAATGGAAATTTTAGTGGCTATATATAATGGTTTGGGTTGCAGAGCGTCCGTTGAATAATGCAGACGACAAAAAGCTTTTTAAGTATCTCCGAGTTCGCATGGGTGAACGCAATGCAAACAAGATAGTTAAGGTATTGAGCCTTTACAAATACATAGAGTCTCAGCCAATTCGGTCACAAAAAGATATAGAAACCATCGCGTACTACGATACGAAAATGACAAGACCCGTATTCAATCGCAAGACTGCTAAATCTGTTTTTTCACTAATGAAACAGTCCGGAGGAGCTGGCGACGAGGCCTTAGTTCTCGACCGCGCCATTCGAGGTATCATTGGTTATATTCAAGGATTCTTGCCTGGCCCACTCATTAGTGCGGCGGGAAATGCCTACTACTACATGACAATTCTGAAGCGAATTGAAGAGATGCCTGGAATTGGTTCGTTTGTAGATATAGCTAAAGAGGCGGTGCTTCAAACCACCAAAACTTTAGTTGTAGGTGCAAACGATATTGCTACGGACGTGGGTGGTCCTGCAGGTGCAGTTGCAGTAGCGCTTCCAGCCGCGATTGCAGTTGCCTTTGTTGCAATAACACATTTACTTGAGGATGAACTAGGTGAAGCCTTACTAGTAGTGTTCTTGGCGATTCCTTTTATTGGACCAACATTGTACAAGGCTGCCGGATCTTTAGGCAAATTCGGCCGCAAAATATTCGAACACAAAGACACGATCGTTGGAACAACCGGTATGTTTTTGGGAGATGGTATGGCCGAACGTGTTGAAGATTTAATTCCTAATATGGATGCACGAAAGGAAGAAGCTCCAGCTCCAGTTCCAGCAACTACCGGTGCAAAACGATTTTCAACGAGACGGCGTAAGGTCCATAAATGGAGACGAACGAGATCCGCGAAACGCTAAAAAACTGGATCGGATTCGACGACGAAGAGCGTCGTCTTCGTGGTGAAATTAAGAAACTTAACGAACAAAAGACTCGTCTTTCTAAGAAAATTCTAGAGTTTATGCGTACTAATGAAGTCGACAAGTTTTCTCTGGAAGGAACTGGAGCAGGTACTTTGACGCGTTCTGTTCGCACAACAAAGCCTCCAGTGAAGCGTGCTAATATCCGAAAGCAGTTATTTGTATACTTTGCAGATCAGCCTGATCGAGTAACTAGCTTTTTGCGTGAGATGGACGGTATGCCTTCAAATGGAGAATCTGCTACTGAACTAAAACAACGTGAGGTTTTGAGTCGCACAGTTCCTCGCGAAAAAAAGAATTAAACTTAGATATAAATGGTTATTCGATATTCTGATAATGATTTGTTTCAAGTTGATTCATCAAGACCTGACGTGATTTTTATTCACAAAAATGTACCTATTCCTAGCAAATGGCTAAGCCGTCAGCGTATGAGATCACCCAGAAATATGTTTGCCTATCGTGCTGCCAATCCGCTTGAACCGAATGATTGTTTGATTTTAGCAGAGTCATTGTCTGCAGATGTTCCTGGATATCAATCAACAAAATGCCACTTTAGAGAAAAAACTACTAATCTTGCGTTTGGATTCACTGATGCTCTAAACATTAGAATCTCAAATACTCCTTCTGCAATCCAAAATGAACGTGCGAATCCCGATCTTGGAGAGGCATACGCAATTGTTAGAAAGGAAATAGTTGAAGGTGGAGCACCATATCATATTGCATATGTATTGTTTAAAGATGGAAATACAAATATAACTATGGAAGCTGATGCAGGCGATCCTGACTTAACGTATCCTGTTTTTGATATATATGACGACAAAAGAAAAACCTTTCATGCTAGATTTTCAAAACTATATCATCCAGCTACGACGATTGTTCTAAAGAAACGATGAATTCGAGCGATCGTTTTGAAACCACATTCAAATTTCTCCATATTATCTGTAACTCTTCCCACGTAAGAAGTTCCATCTCAAATAATTCCCCGTAATACATGTTTGTGCGCTTTGCTACCATTTTGCACAAGTCTGTAGGGTCTTTTATCTCCAAGGCATACAAGTCTCGAGAATGAATCTGTATATTCAAATCTTCTATTGCATCTCGATCATCAAATGGCATCACTTCTTCGTTGAATTCACGCAAAGCTGTATCCAATGAATTCGTATCTTTATGTATATTGAACGCTCCTTTTACAATACCATACCTCCAATCTTTTTCTAAGTATCGGAATCTGGCACGTGTATGTGTCGGATATATATCTGGTGTATCAAATTGGATGCGCATACCATACTTACGGCTCAATCGTTTGCACTGCAATGTATAGTAGTTCATATAGTCGCCTGGTAACGAAAACTTCTCAAGTTTACAAACATCTTCATGAATATCGCGAAGAAATCTCGACTCTTTTCCGATTAGGAACTTCACTTCATTCTGTATTCTTGCAGTAACAATTACAATTGCCATTTAAGAAGTGCCTCTCGGGCAGCCCATTGTTCTGCCTGTTTCTTAGTAGTAGATGTGCCGGTTCCTAGTCTAAGTCCGTTGATGCCCACAACAGCCATCGTATAAATTCCGTTTTCATTCGATATCATTGCATATGTCGGTGTCGTATGGAATGCAGCCTGATAAACCTTCTGAAACTGCTCCTTGAAATTACGATTATTCATTAGGATTTTTGGAATATCGATATACATTTCAATCAGGCGGACCATAAAATTGTATAGAAGTTTAAAGTCGTATCCAGAATCGATCCAAATTGCGCCGATAAATGCTTCGAAAATATCACCTAGTTTCTTAAGATTTGTTCGACCCGCACAGATATCTTCATTGTGTCTAGAAATAACATAGAACTCATCAAGACCAATAATTTGGCTTAATTTTCCTAGTGTTTCATTACACACAATTTCTTTTTTCAAGTCAGTTAGGAACCCTTCATTTTCTTGCGGAAAACGTTCCATCAGATATGTAGACACACACGCTCCGAGAATAGAGTCACCTAGATGCTCCATTCTCTCGTACGATTCATCAAACAGATCCAAACAATTAGAAGGTCTAGGCAAAAGTTCGGTGGATTCTCCGGTTGGAGTAGTGTACTCAGACCTTTTTACATATGAAGAGTGGACCATTGCAGTCTGGAATGTATTTGCATTTCGAACTTTGAAAGAACAGTTATGCTTCTCCAAAATTCGATGGACGTCGTTAATACTCAGTAGCTTGTTTTTTGAGTTGAATGGATTGTAACCTTGCATTCTTACTTACTAGAACGTTTGTTGCGTCTAGTTCGTTTTACACGACGACGTCCACCAGTCGGTGCTGCAGCCATCGGTGCTGCAGCCATCGGTGCTCCGGCCAGTTCACTCTTAACTGCAGCATCTAACTTATTCCAGTTTGTTAAAAAAAGTGAAGCTTGTTTTGGGTGCTGTGCTTTCATTGTTTTTAAGGATGAGCGCAACCCTGACTGAATCTGAGGTTCAAATTTTTCAATCAACATCGGGAGCTGAGTTTTCACTGCATTGAGTATGAACCCAGACATTTATATTTTACATTGAATATTTATTTCGCTTAGCGGGGTTAGTTTGAATTGTTCGTTCAAACGCAAACTCGTTGGACACCATCTTTGGCTTTTGACGCTCTACCATAAACTCATAACAATCTTCTGGATTTGCGTTGTCTTGATACTTTGAGAAATAAGCTTCCAACCCATCCATTAACTCGTGTTTAGACATGGACCATCCCTTCGTCCACATACCAGGTCTCTGAATTCGAATCAAACTTCCGTCCTCTTTAATCTCTAGCTTATCGTACTGCTGAAACTCGGGTTTCTGTAGAATAATGGACATCTCACTCTCAATTTGCTTCCGTTCACGTCTTACCTCTAGGGATTTGGAGTTCAGTTCTTTCAAATCCTCGTCTAACTTGCGATAGCTCTGCAGATGGGACTTGAGTGTAATAAGTGTTGCGTCCATTTCGTTATACTTGGAAAAACAAATAACAAACTTTCATCCGTTTTAAATAATAGGGATGAATCTGGATGCAAGAGAGATAGATCACTTGCGCAAAGTATACAATGAAGAACATACTAATGAGACTCCGATTCAAGCTGACACTTCAGTAAAAGTTTGGAACGAAATAAGGCGTAGGTTACACAAATCATGTAGAACTGGCCGTTCAGAGTGTATTTTGGCCAATCTCATGCAAAGACCTCAAGGCCCTTCGTCTTGGAAAGTGAATCCAGAACAATGGATTACGAGCGACGATATTGATGCTATTGAGAAACAATTTGAGAAGGTTTTTAAGGAATACAAATACGTAGGCACATTCCCTATTGATTTTGACAAACATACACGAACCGGAGAGTGTCTTGTGAGTGCACTTTGCTCGTTAGATATCAAATCGCTTTATGAAAAAGGATATCGTCAGTTCGGGATTGTTTTTAACACTGATGTATCTACTGGGCCAGGTCAGCACTGGGTTGCAACGTTTTGCGATTTGTCTACTGAGTTGGAGCACCCCCGTATGACTTACTTTGATTCGTATGCACATAAACCTGAGAAGCAGATTCAAGTATTGATGCGTCGCTGGAAAAAGCAATGGGACACTACTAACATTCACCCAAAACCCATGAAGTTATCGTATAACGGAACTCGCCATCAGTATGAGGATAGCGAATGTGGAATGTATTGCGTTTATTTCCACTATTGCTGTTTAACCGGCGTTTCAATGGAAAAAAGAGTTCCGGATCAAGTCATTCGTGGCCTGCGTGGACTGCTCTTTAGAGTTTAATATCTCAATACTTAATTAAAAATGGCGAACGCTTGGCTTACTCACGTCAAGGCAACAATGCGAACGATGAAGTCAAAGGGTCAGTACAAGAAGGGCGATGGTCTGAAGAAGGTTATTCAGCAGGCTAAGAAGAGCTACAAGAAGACTCGCCGTGGTGGCGCGGATGAGGACAAGGTCGCGTTTCCTCCCATGAAGGTTCGCACCGGTGCTCGTCGCACCCGCCGTCGTCATTAAACTTCCATCTCCTAAAATTTAGGAGTGTTTGTAAATTACGCCTATTTTGTGTCTGAAAGCGGTTAAACGATCTAAAATACTTATCATATTCCGGTCATTTTCACGAAAAATAGGCATATCTAACATACAAAACAAATGGGCGGCGGTCTTCTACAACTCGTTGCCATGGGCGCTCAGGACGCATATCTCTCTGGAAATCCTCAGATTACCTTCTGGAAGGGCATGTTCAAGCGCCACACCAATTTTGCAATGGAGCCATTCCGCATTAACTTTACCGGCCAGCCCAATTGGGGCACTAAACAGTCGGCGACTATCAATCGCAATGCCGATTTGCTATACTCCACTTACCTCGAGGTCCAGCTGCCCAGCTATAACTCCGACAGTCGCAAGGATGCCTGCTACAATAACGACCAGTTCCACCTTGGCTACAATCTGCTGAAGTATGCCGAACTGGAGATCGGCGGACAGCTAATCGATCGTCAGTATGGTGAATGGATGTTCCTGTGGGACACTCTCTGCGGTTCCACCGAGAAGAGCTTGAACGGTCAGCAGATGGTTGGCGTTGGCGGTCGCACGTCGGTTCTGGGTTCAACAAATCCTGTTGGTACGAATAGCTTTTCAAGTGGAACCACAGGCATGTATATTGACGCAAACGGAGCAACAAACGGAACACCTACTGCATCAGTGGGTCAGGTATTTATTCCAGGTGAGAATGCCGGATGTAAGGTGGGCTCATCTGGAGGTGGTAGCCAGCCCGGTCACCCGACGATTGTGTATGTGCCTCTCAATTTCTTCTACTGCCGCAATCCCGGTGCCGCTCTACCTCTCATTGCTCTCCAGTATCACGAGGTTAAGATCAACATTCTCTGGAACGAGAACCAGCTAATTAGCGGTGACTATAACCACGTGCCTGTCCCCGCCCAGCCTTCCCAGGCCGCCATTTATGTGGATTACATTTACCTGGATGTCGAGGAGCGTCGCCGTATGGCTCAGGAGTCGCACGAATACTTGATCGAACAGGTCCAGTATAACGAGGATAAGGGCCTGTCTTCTTATCAGAATCGCATTGACTTGACCTTCAATCATCCCGTCAAGGAGCTCATCTGGGTTGTTCAGCCCACTTGCTACCGCTCTTGCAAGATTGCAGTTCCCACCACAGCTGTAGGTGTGCGTAATAGTGCAGCTTCTGGTAACCCTGCTAACTCTGGCTCTAGTGCCGCCGGGTATAACCGAAACCGCCTAACTCCCTTCACATACGATCAGACTGCAGTTTTCAAGCAGCACCTCCAGATCAACGGACAGGACCGTCTGGATGCCCGTTATGGCGACTACTACAACAAGGTTCAGCCTTACCAGCACCACACTGGTATTACGCAGACTGAGTACATCAAGTATGATACTCTTAACTTAAACGCTGGACCAGGAACGGTTGCTCTACTCAACCAGCCAGGAATCTACTGCTACTCATTTGCGCTGAAGCCCGAGGAGCACCAGCCTTCCGGTACGTGCAACTTCTCCCGTATCGACACTGCTACGCTGGTTCTCCAGATGAGCGGTGATGTTACGGTTAATGCAGTAAATGACAACACTTGGGATGTGCGCGTATACGCCCTGAACTACAACATTCTCCGCATCATGAGTGGGATGGCGGGTCTTGCTTACAGCAACTAACTTCCTGCTTTAGTTTTTCCAAATACAAAATACCATCCATAAGCTCCTCTTGTGCATGCTGAATCCAGTCTCCAACTTTTAGATCCTTGCGGTCCAAATCAGTGCCGTACTTTTCTTTACCGACCTTAGCACGTGACTTAAACTTCTCGATAACAGCTGTACCTACGGAATCCATTACTATAAAACGAATTGTTAGGTCTAAACAATAATATAAAACAGACTAAAATGATTCCAGGTATTCTTGAACTCACTTCAAGGACAAAATATGGTATGACATCTCGAAATGTCCCTCTATATCTATTTCGTCCATTGAACCAACAACTCGCGCCATGTATTGTCGGTTGCTCCAAACTTTCAACAACAAACGTTATTGCGTTAGTCAATGTTCCAAAGTGGGATGATAACAAACTACCACGTGGTAATTTAGATCGTATATTGGGAAATTGTGGAGATTTCAAAGCAGAAGAAGAAGCACTGGCATACCAGTATCGAAAGCAAGGATGGTCTCCTGGTATTACGATTTTGATCCCTAACCCACAACCTGAAAGGCATACAATCACAGGTGTTTCATTCAATATTGATCCAGAAGGGTGTCGTGATATTGATGATGTTTTCACAATCGGAGATGATGGCTACTTTTATATCACTATTGCAGATGTGTCTGAATGGATGAAAGAGAATCCAGAATCATTGCGAAAGGCACAACAAATAGGACAAACTCAATACTCAATCGACGGGTCTATCATTCAATCTATGGTCCCATTTGAAACAGATTGTTCCCTTGTTCCCAATAAAGAACGACTTGGAGTATCTTTGCGATTCAAACTAGAAAACTCAAAACCTAAAGATATAGAATTTATCAAGACTATCATTACGAACACACTTTCATTTTCATATGAATCTATTTACAAGTCTCAGTATGCTTCTACTATTCAAAATGTAGCAGAATGTCTGGGTTGTAAAATTTATGATTCGCACGATTGGGTTGCAGAACTGATGATATTTTATAATATTGAGGCAGCAAAAGTCCTCAAGCAAAAGGGCCAAGGGATTTTGCGAGTTCATTCTGCTCCCGATATTGAAAAACTTGAGAAGTTTAAATCACTCGGAGTTGACGGAAGGTTTCTGGCGTTTAAGTCGGCAAAATACGTCCCAACTACAACAAACGAGACACATTGGGGCCTGAATGCAGATGTGTATTGTCATGCTACGTCCCCTATCCGCCGATTTGCCGATGTGATTAACCAGTATGTTTTGAAAAATGAAACTCCGCCCGATGTGGATATTAGTATGCTAAACCAACGATCCAAGGATTTAAAGCAGTTTGGAAGAGACGTCTTCTTCATTCGTCAAATTCAAAGCAATAAGAGATATGTATCTGCAATTACTTTGAACGATCATCGCGTTTGGGTTTCCGAGTGGAAGCGTATTATCACATGTAAAAATTCTTTTATAGAAGGAACTCGGGGAACTTTATATTTCTCATTGGATATGAATCAATCAACGTGGAAGCGACGGATGGTGTTTAGATTCGAAGATACAATGAATCCGGAATAACAAATCCACGCACAAGTTTCTGTTCGATTCCAATCATTTTTTCAATCATATCCGTATCTTGCTTGATAGTTGCAATACTGACCCATTCACGCACAATATTTGCCAGTTTCAAAGTAGCACGAACAAAGTTTCCGTGTTCAACACCATATTTTTCGCAAACAAAGTCGTTGCCCTCCAGCCACTCGCACATTACATCATGCCAGTAATCTGTAACTTCCCAATTTGTCTGAAGTATTTCACTCTTCATCATTGCATCGCCGTGTTTACGGATTTTATCAATATGTTCTGTAACCGGAATAATCTCTTCCGTCGTTGGCTGTTCCAGAAAGCAAGATAGCGTTTGTACAATTGTATTTGCAGGTTGGCTATGAATCCATTCATGCGTGTATAGTTCTGTCATGAGAATCGGGTGTCCTTCGTGGATCTCAGACGCCAACACGCCCTTTTCTGTAAGACTATTGTTCTCGATATAGCCATTCTTGAATAGGAATGACTTTCGCGTTTCGATGTCTTCGAGATATGATTGTAGATGCTTGATATCTGTATCGAGTTGGACTAGTGATTGCTTTAGCCCGCAATATCGGACATACTCTTTCTTTGCCTTATCCCATTTTGGACCTACATGCGAATTGTCCCACTTTGATAGTTCTTGCTGATGCTTCTTCTTATCAGCATTATTTGTTGACCGAAGATTTGTCTGAATTTCATCCCGGATTTCGCATACACGCATAGTTGTTTCGTCGAACTTTTGTAGCTCGGCTTTAATCGATTCTTGTTTATTTTTGATTTCGTCAAGTTGCTGGATATTTTGTTTCATCCAGTAAGTATCATTCTGGACGGACTTGCCTGAGCCCATTGTGGCAAGAATAAATGAATAATCGAACTTCATTTGTGATTCTACGCTAGCTCTTTTTCCGGTCATCATTTCCTTGACAAGTTGCGGATCTTCCGGATCACGAATTGGAAGGTATACTACAATACCCTTATCATCCTTGCCTCTGCGTCCTGCTCGTCCAGCCATCTGAATATACTCGGATGTTCGCAACATCCTCATGTTTTCTGTTAGATCGTCGTATTTGCGATAAGATGTGAAGACGACTGATTTGGTCGGCATATTGATTCCAACTGCAAACGTTTCGGTAGCAAATAGGATCTTAATAAATCCCTTGTCAAACAGAACTTCTACAATCTCCTTGAGAATCGGAAGCATCCCCGAATGATGAAACGCTACACCTTTCTCAAGCAGGGAGTTTAGTTTATGAAACCCCTCGATCTTTTGAAGTTCAGTATATCTGTGGAGATGAAACTTTACGATATGCTTAACGTCTGCAGTTTCGGATGATGTAAGTAGATCGGTAGATACCTTTGATGCATATTCCTCGCACATCTTACGTGAGAACACAAAGAACAGAGCTGGCCTGTCTAGTTTCAGAATAAGTTTATTCATTCGGTCTAAGAAGCTTCCAACACGGACATCCTTTTCAATAACCTGCCCTTCTTCGCGAGTTTTCACACGTTCCTTATGCTTTCTTAGTTCGTCTTGCTGAGTATAATACTTGCGGACCCATGCTTTGTACTTCTCAAAGTTGAACTGATCTTTTGCGTCCATGATAACTTCACCATCTTCAGTTGTGTGGATTAGCGGGACAATGCGATACTCGGTAGAAATCAGATGACACGGCTTTTGCTTGATGGTAGTCAGCCAGTTCACAAATGGTTCGGGAGAGTCCAATGTTGCAGATAACAGCACCAAGTTTACATCGGGGGGCAGTAGAACTAGACATTCCTCCCATACACTTCCCCGTCCAGGATCGTTAATGTAGTGAACTTCATCGAATACCACTGCATCTAGGTTTGCTAGAGAAAGCTCAGCTGTAATCCCGACATGTTCGGTTGAAGTTCCCTGTTTATATAGCAAGTTACGGAGGATTTCAGTTGTCATGATGACAACATCTGCTTGAGGACAGAACTTAATGTCTCCAGTCATAATGCCGACTCGATCGCCATATATCTTTTTCAAATCGTAAAATTTCTGATTTGAAAGAGATTTGATAGGGGTGGTATAGAATACGCGCTTGCCTTTGTTCAAAGAACGCCAAATTTGGTATTCACCAACTAGCGTCTTACCTGAACCAGTTTTAGCGGTAATGAGGACATTTTCATCTTTGGAAATGTACTCAATGGCCTTCTCCTGAAAAGGATCCAACTTAAATTTGAACGGGTGCTCCATTGTTACTAATTTAAAAATACATACATTTTATGAGTCCGTTTTACTCTACCACTCCATAGCAATGTCCTCAATGCGACACTCCTTCTCATCGGGCTTCGATAGTTTGGTATTGACTGCATTGATTTCTGCATCAAACCCATCTGGCCCTTCCTCCGTTCCCTCAGGCATCTTTGTCTCGTCAATCAAGATATCTACGAACCCAGTTCCACAAGGAGGCTTCTGTCCGAACATGATATTTCCAGACACACCCTTCATCGAGTCAAACTCACCCGAGATTGCAGCGTTGAAGAGAATCTTGGATGTCTCTTCGAACGAAGACTGAGCTAGAACTCCGCTCTCACCCTTGTTCATGCCGAATCGGTTGACCGATAGAATGAAACCCGGATAAGTCATGGTATCAATCAGCGTAATCATATGGTGATAGTTAACGTACTCTGTGGAGAATACCTCCATAAACTCGTCGTACAGGCACTGACGGACTGCTTCGATTCCAAACACATCAAGAATCTCGTGAATGTCGTTCGAGAATGTGCGGAATGGATCTACGTGTGAATACACTGCTAGATCTAGAATATTAGTTCCCTCGGCATCCAAGACATACTGCTTCAGCGGTGCATAGCCTCCCGATGTATCGTCATAGGTCATTTCGTCCTTAATTTCGCGGAGATATACGCGACCAATTCCGTCAATTCCAGTTAGAACTGTGTCTAGGAGCTTGTCTTCGATAAAGCGTAGAGCAAGGGCATTCTTGACAATATCGGGCTGAAACACTACCCGCAGAATCAACTTATCTGGGCTATTAGTGTCGTTTGTAATACAATCAAACACCTTCAATACCTTATTATCCTGAATACGAGCCTGAATCGTAGTCATATCCATGATATTTCGTCGCGCCATTTCGGTGCGATCTAGTTCCAGTCGAAGAATCCAAGGTGAGCTACACGTCGAACCCTGAGACACCGAGAACAATTCGTATGCCTTTAGAATCTCTGCATCTTCCTTGATTGCAGTATTGTCGGATGTTGGATTGGGGTCATAGTAAATGCGAACAGACCGAGTGATATCGCGCAAAGTCGTTTTTTGAATTTCTTTCATCATTGAGAACATTGCGTCCTGAGACGTGGCAATATCGCTATTCATAAACACTACATTGGATGGGTTCTTAGGATTTGGTGTTGCAGCAAGTAGTTCCATTAGACGAGGAACACCCTGCGTTGCATTGGCCTTAACGGTTCCAGTTGAGTGGAAAGTGTTAAGAGTTAGCTGAGTAGTCGGCTCACCGATAGACTGGGCGGCAAGAGTGCCTACCATCTCACCAGGATGGACGCGTGCTTTGATGTATTTGAAACGAATCTCGGACACAACCTCATCAAACATCGCTTGAGATAAACGCAATACCATAATCATCTTCTTTGGAGCCAAATAGTATCGAAGCAGGCAATGGAACACCTTGTTATCCTTCATCCATGTCTCAGAGCACATGGCATCTAGTTGGCGGATCAGGTATTCTGGGGTTAAGTCTGTTTTGGTGGCATATGGGTTCTTGTATTTACCAAGCATGCGTCGTAGATTAACTGGAGCAAACAGCTTTGTGTCGCGTCTGTATCTCCAAACATTGTGTATTAGAAACTTGCGATCAGCCAGGATTCTATCCACAAAATCATCATCTTTAATCTCATCTGGCTTGGAGCAAACTGCCTGGTAATCATTTTTAGATGCAGCAAAATCCTGGTAGATCTGTTCGAGTGTCATCACGCCCAGATCACAGGACTGTGACTCAACTGCCGTGCTATCGATTCCATCTCCGCCATACTGAAACTGAACGATGGATCCAGTTGCATTTCGAACCGTTCCGTCGTATTCTACGTGTAGATCCTCCATAGTCTTCACCAATCGTCGCTGAATGTACCCCGAATCACTGGTCTTAACTGCAGTATCAATCAGTCCTTCACGTCCAGCCATCGCGTGAAAGAAGAACTCTGCAGGACGAAGCCCTGAGATAAAGCTGTTTTCCACAAACCCATGCGCTTCTAGCCCGTGATTATACTTGGTAAAGTGAGGCATTGTGCGATCCTGTAGTGTATTCTGGACACGCTTGCCTACAATGAACTGCTGGCCCAGTAGAGCAACCATCTGGGCGATATTCAAGTTAGAGCCCTTTGCGCCAGAGTCTACCATTTCGATCATTCGATTCTTCTTTGGGAGAGAGTTCATCACACTCTCCGCGATAGTCGAGGATGCCTTGCGAAGAACATCCAGAATTTGAATCTCCAGTTCCTCTCCATCCTCTCGAGCAGAATCGTTTAGGAATTGTCCCGAGTGAACATTGGAAATCAGGTCTGAAATACTCTTTCTTGCAGTCGCAATCGACGCATTGATTTCTGCATAAACCGAGTTATTAGCGATTAGATCTGAAGCTCCTACTGAGAATCCAGTGAACAGGTTGTATTTTGTGACAATACTTTGAATGTCGTTGATAAACTGGCCGCATCGCTGGGGATTGAAGTCGTTGTAGATGACCGATAGGATACCTTCAGCCGAATCGTCGATCGATCCGTTGAAAGCACCCTTTTTCAAGAGACCTTTTGTGAGTTGGCCGTTTTCCAGGCTGATTCGGCCCTCGAAATCCATGAGCGGAAAGGCAGTTGAGATGAGTTCTTGCCCCGTATGATTCGAATTCTTACGCACGAACGACGATAGAGGGCGTTTCATGCGTCCAAGTATATTCATCGCAATATGTTCCGGAATCTTTGCGTCCGGCTTGGAGATTCGGAATACGCCGGTCATAGTATCCTGGACGATCTGGATGATAGGCGTATGCGTTCGGGGCGAAATGATCTGTCGAAGAACAGAAGCAAGTGCCTTTAGTTCGGTTGCAGCCACGATGGATTGTGGCACGTGCATATTCATCTCGTCACCATCGAAATCAGCATTGTATGGCTTTGTTGCAGATACGTTCAGGCGAAACGTTGAATAGGGTAGCACTTTGATGCGGTGGCACTCCATTGATGCCTTGTGGAGAGAAGGCTGACGATTGAACAATACCACATCATTATCAATCAGGTGGCGATGGACTACATCGCCTTCCTTGAGGTCGATTGTCTCTGGGTTGACGTAACGCAGAGAAATACTCTTGTCTTCATCTTTTAGAAACACTGACTTCGCTCCGGGGTGCTTTGAGGGCCCGTTGCGAATATATGTTAGCAACCGATCGCGATTGAATGTCGTAACAATTTCGGGAAATGTTAGATTCATTGCGATTTCCTCTGGAACACCCAGCTCATCCAGGTCGATGTTTGCGTCAGGGGTGATTACTGAACGAGCAGAGAAGTCTACTCGCTTGCCCATCAAATTACCACGAACACGGCCAGTCTTCGCCCCGAGACGAGACTTTAATGTCTTCAGAGGGCGACCTGAGCGCTGAGCTGCAGGAGGCAGGCCCTTGATATCGTTATCTACGTAGGTTGCTACGTCGTACTGCAGTAGTTTGGTGCACTCATCGATAATGTCGGCATTATCACCCTTGTCAATCTTATCGCGAAGACGCTGGTTGATGCGAACAATGCTGATGAGTTTATGCGTTAGATCGTCTTCCATGCGCTGATTGTCCTCCATGACAACCGACGGACGAACAGTTAGAGGAGGGACTGCCAGGACAGTACACACCATCCAATCTGGACGACTGAACTTTGCGTTGAAGCCAAGTTTATTCACATGGTCGTCAGTAATACGCTGGAAGCAACGAAGAACCATCTCCGGCTGGAGAGGGATCGGTTCTTTATCCTCCTGGTAAGTAACACCTGCCAATGACGCGACTGTATTTTCAACTTTCTCTATTTTTTTAAACATTTGGCTTTCACAATGCGTACATGTTCCAGATGCAGACTTGTTCTTAAACTGTGCAGTAAGCTCACGAACAGCATTAAAACGATCCATTCCACGCAAACTTTCCGGAAATGCAGTATCCAGCGTTGCATCAGGCACATACGGATTTGAGCAGTTCAAACACACAACTTGTAGGATTTTTTGGATTGTATCTAGAAACTGGTATAGGTATACTGGTCTGGCGAGTTTGATGTGTCCAAAATGACCGGGACACTTAACATTGGTTTGCTTGCATGTCGGACATACCTTGCCATTATCGATGACACCAAATCGAGAATCAAATACACCACCTGGATAAGGCTGATTACTCTGATAAGTTTTATCCGTAATGACCTCGACTACACTGCGCGAGGCAATCTCCTTGGGATTAGCAATGCCAAACTGAACGCCGATAATAGTATCGCCCATTCTTATTCTTACTATTCAATCCGTCTATATTTATTTCGGTTCGTTTTCAACCTAGTGTATGCTCCAAAGTTTTTCGCCAAAATATGTCGTCTGATAGAACTTCTGTTATGAGTTCTTGAGAGAATTCCTCTTGCAACTCGTTCGTCCAGGAATCAAATTCAGTGCCCTTTCGCTTTATAAACTTTTCCTTGTCTTTCAATTTACGATTGAATTTGATGAACATTAGGTCGTGATATACCTGAAAGCAGAACTCTCGGGTGTGTTTTGGGTCTTCGCTTTCGTCTTTTAATCTGCGAACAATTGAGTACCAGTCCTCCATAGACAATGAATCTTTCATTAAAGTATATTTAGAATAATAAGATGGCTCGCAAGACGATGAAGATACGAAAATCGCATAAATCAGAAAAGAAGTACGATGCTGTTTTCACATATCCCGACGGACATACGAAGACTATACCATTTGGTGCAGCTGGAATGTCTGACTACACCAAACATAAAGACAAAACCCGCAGGGCGCGTTATTTGAAACGTCATGCAGGAATGGGAGAAAGCTGGAACAAACCGGATACAGCCGGCGCCTTAAGTAAATGGATTTTATGGGGACCTTCAACGTCTTTTCGAAAGAACGTTCAAACCTTCAAGCGACGCTTTAATTTATGAGTACGACGGCGTTTAGCCCCCATTCGAGTATGCGGAGCATGCCCTAGTTTAGAGTATAAAACTTGGTTTTTGGTAGGATTGCGTGTTAACAAGCCTTTGCTTGCAAGCATATCTAATGCTTCTCGTCTTTGTGATTTACGCAAACCAGTTACTACTTGTCCTTTATTGCCCAACATATCCGATACATGTCGTTTCTGTGTTCTATGGTGACCACTCATTACGAATTAATCAGATATATTTTTAGCTGGTGTGTGTATCATCGTTGACAGCTTTTATTGCAGATGGGTTCTCTTCTGGTAACACGGGAAGCTGAACTTCCTGAGGCGTATCCTCTGTTTCACTGGGTGGAGGCAGGGTTGGACGGCGCATCCAGAAAAATCTATGAAACATTTATACTATGGTTTACACATAATTTATGTGTTATCAAACGGTGGTGGAATGTCCGAGTGGTTAAGGAGGCAGGCTTAAGATCTGCTGCTGTTAAAGCGCGTGGGTTCGATCCCCACTTCCACCAAGGGTGAAAATATCGCCTATACTTTGCGTCTTATCTGGCTTAAAGTATTGTCGAGCATTTCGGATATATAATTGAATATACGCAAATGCAACAGCCCCGATTACGATCGAATACCAAAGTTCCATTATGAATCGTAATCAGATTCTTATTATTTGGATAACGCGGGAAAACGGATTTAAGAAGTTCAAGTTAGGAGGTAGTAGTCACAAATATAACGTACGATGGAATCCTACGGCAGTCTCGCCAAGTTTGCCAATACTCAGCGCAAAAAGATGGAGAAGGAGGCGCGCCTGGCGAATATGACGACAGCACTGGGATTGCTGACTGAGAACAAGCAGGCCATTCTGGCGATTGATCTGAACTTGATTGTCAAGCAGTGGGCGCTTGACAACAACGACGCGAAGATCACATATTAAAGTAAAAATAAAACAAATAAAAACAAAAAACAGATTTTTAGTTTAGATCCATATAATATAATTTTAGATATAATGGATATAAGTGTATTTTTATTATGCAATAATGAATCGGTGTTATTACCACATGCAGTGAATCATTATAAGAAATATTTACCATCGTGTAAAATTACTATTTATGATAATGAATCAACTGATAATTCTGTAGATATTGCTAAGTCTCTTGGGTGTTCAGTCGTATCTTGGGCTACTAATGGTGTGTTAGATGAGTTTAGGATGACAGATATAAAAAATGAATGTTGGAAATCAGTTAAAAATGGTTGGGTAATAGTAGCAGATATGGATGAATTTTTATGTGTAACCGATGAGAATCTATTAGAAGAGTTCAACAAAGGTACGACTATACTTCGAGTGCACGGTGTTGATATGATAGGAGAAAGTAAACTCATAGATTTAAGTGATATTGATCTACAATTATTGAGAAAGTATAAAGATAATGCGTGGGAAAATAAGAACTTATGCTTTTTGCGTGAAAAAATTAGTGATATAAATTATGGTCACGGATCACATGAATGTCACCCATCGGGACATTTAGTATTTAGCTCTAATGTTTATATAAATAAACATATGTCAAAGTTAGGATTAAATTTTATGATAGATAAAATTATAAAAAGATTTAATAGATCACGTTTAATGCGCACTTATGGATTCGCTATACATTATACTGATAACATTGTTGATATAACAAATATGTATACAGAAGAATTAAAAACTTGTAGCATTCTGGAATAATTCTACAAGAGAACATAGTGGGAAACACGAAAAGTGCGGCGGTGGTCCCGCCTTTTTGTGCGTCCACCACCTTTTACGCGTCGGCACGTCTTGCCTTTATACGTACTTTTGCCACATCCGCTGGTGTAATACATGATACGCTGGACGTATCCTTTGTAACTCGGAATACTTGCACTAAACTTGGAGGCCAAAAAACTTAATAACCCATACATCCATTTCATATAGGCTTTTTTGTTATCCAGATCTACCGGATGTTTATCCATATAAGATGTTATGTCAATTGGGTATACATCTGCAAGTTGCCGTAAAAATACTCGCTGAGTTGCCATATCGTCTGGCACTGGATTTTCTGGGTAATTTCCTGCAATTGAAAATAGAAAATCGCGCCCTAATATGTGGCCTTTCAGTTTCATAGACGCATACTTCTGCTTGACCTCTTCGAATGTTGGATTTGGTCCCGGATCTATGACAGATGGATCATCTTTACACTGCATACGAAGTTTATGATTCACCATATTGTGAAGTTCATACGCCCACTTTCCGGTATCTTTTATCATCGGAATATCATGCGTAAACTTTGTGGTGCTTTCACGACAGAATTTACAAGGCAGAATATCCTTGACTCCAAGCAAAAACTCTTGAGGGTTTTTAGATTCAAACGCAACATAATGGATCAATTGCCATCCACTCGGGCCCCAAAATCTAGTATCAATGCCCATTCACACTACTTTAATTAAGTCAAAAAGTTTCTAGCAATGTAATATAAATGGCCGAAATCACTGTTTATACCATCGCGGTTGGGTTCTTTCTCGGTGGTGCTCTTAAGGATTTCTTCCAGTCTTTTACCCATGATCTGATTGCTCCATTTGCCGTCTTGTTTGGTGGTGTCTCGAAGTCTGTTGAAGGCGTTACCATTTCGCTCGGTCCCGTGAAGCTGGAGGTCGGTAAGGTGATTGCGTCTGCATTAACTCTGATGATTGCGCTATTTGTTGTAGCCATAACACTGCCTTACATCAAGGCATACGCGCCAATGATTGGGGCCCGCCGATAAAAAATAGAATAGAATAAGTAATATGGCCGAAACATACGAATCTTGGAAGACATGGGCGTCTGGAATGGTTCAGTCAGCAGTATCGCCTATACGAATTGCAGCCCCGAGCCTAGCGACCACACAGGGTTCTACATCCATGCTCGGAACAGCCCCTGAAGGCGCTGGGTATACATCAACTGGCGGTCGTCGTACGAAGAAGAAGGGCCGGAAGCATTAAGACGTCTCATCCAGCTTAATGTTCGTCCATCCACCGCGAGGGTATTTGCCGAACATAGTCTCCATGCGCTTCTCCATATCAATTGCGACCAGCATTCGCTGATCGTTATCATCCTTCCATAGCTTGAACGCCCGACGCAGACGTGTCTTGTCCAGCTGTGTAATCTCTTCTCCCTCTTCAACCTCTCGGACTCTCTCCGAAATGAACTTGGCAATTGCATCATTTTCATTTCTGTAATCCGAAGTATACTCCATAACCTTTCCAGGAGCAGTCAACTTGCGTAGTCCAACGCTCGTCCTCAAAATGTGAATCAGATACGACGCAAATGGCATAGCCCATTGAAGTGAGTTCACTGCAAACTGAATACTCTCGTCCAGCGGAAACTCATTTGCACCAGATGGATTAGATACAAATTTTGAGATAAAGTTAATCACCACAAGTCGTCGCCAGGTTCCGCCATCAACCGTATTGATCTTCGGCTTTTCGTTACACGCAAGATGAAACTTAGCAAGAACCTCAAACTCTGATCCTGATTTGAATAAGTCTCGCGCATACATCTTCTCTCCCGACGTCAGTTCCTTCATTAGTCCGGTATTCAACGCAATCGCCTCATCTGGTTCCTGCATCGTGACGAATCTGCGACCCTTCAGTCGTGCTACTTCGGGCGCAGCATTACCAGACCCCTTGCGTTTCTGCGTCAGAAGCGAGATTGGAACAGTACACGAATAATCTCCCAATACCTTTGACATCAAATTTGTAATCATTGATTTACCATTCGAACCTGAACCGGTCAGAATATGAAACTTCTGTGCCTGATTGCCACCAATTAGATTTGTTGCAAGATGTTTCATGAAATACTCACGAACATCTGGATCAGGTAATACTTGCTGTAGAAATCTCTCAACTCTCGGCCACTCTGCATATTCGTAATACTCCTTGTCTGCTTCATAATCAATCCCGGTCGAGAATGAGATATAGTCATCCGGCTTTCCATCCCGAAAGTTCATATTTGTCAAATCCATAACCCCATTATTGAAAGCAATTAGGTCCTTATTTGCGTCAACCTTGCTGTTGAACGTATCATCAAAGAACAACTCGCGACATTCACGCATGACATTAGCCTTAAATCCAGTCGTCTTCAATTTCTTGTATACCTTCTCGAATCCAATACGTTCCATGTTGAGAATACAGTACTCGCATTTGCCACAGTCTTTCTTGTCTTCCGGCGTCAAGCATAGAACAAGCCCG
>Ga0114979_10000898_pt1 | contig 19791 bp, 24 predicted proteins | sample S_140625_EF_Meta_FD_87315 | JGI IMG/M metagenome (GOLD analysis project Ga0114979, IMG submission 87315) | Freshwater microbial communities from Lake Simoncouche, Canada to study carbon cycling - S_140625_EF_MetaG | ecosystem: Environmental > Aquatic > Freshwater > Lake | place: Lake...
ACATGCTTTCATTATCTGCTCAGTTTTGGTTGATATCAACCAGATTGTGGTAGTTGGCGGGGCAACTGGGACGAGTTTAAAACTTATTGTAGAGACCTCGACCTCACAGGCTCGTAAGCGAGTGTCTTAACTTAGACAACTCGATTAAATGTGAAAACTTACAAGTGAGTGATTACGCGGTCATAGATCAGTGCTTGTAGATTGAGCCTAGCAAACTGGCTTCGGTCAGACACGCTTATTGGCTTTGCTACAATAACATGATCTAACTGCTAAGATTTATCCGTAGACTCTTTTGGCATAAAATCCTCTGTTGAATTTAAAATACTAAACAAAGATTGAATTCGCCAGAACCCATCGCGAAAACCAAAAGTTCCCTCAAGACCATCATTGACCTTCAAAAGTTGGCTGATCTCTTGATTGACATGAAGCACTCCCAACTTTTCCCACATTCACGAACAAGATTTATAAAATCACCTGCTTTTTTTCGACAATGTAAATACTCAAGATCTTATAAATTGATCTTTAAGATGGCTGGAAAAATCAACTTGAACTTGAATTATCACAATTTTCAAAAAATCGGTCTTAAAATAACACTTCTTATTGGTTTCAATCTGTAATTTTAATTCTTTGAGAATTTATTTGGATTTTATTTTTCTTTAGTTCCGATGATTATGGTGCCCCATCTTAGACGATCAAGATATTCTCTGAACGAGGTGTTTAACTCCTCGAGCGAATAGAAAGTTTTGTCACGTACCTCTTGGAAAAATTGTTTTTGAATGCCACCTATACCAGATTCATTGGCCCCCTTGTCTCTGGGCTTATACGGCCTTGCTGGTATCACCGCAAATCCCCAATGATTTACAAAATCCACAAATGTCGGATTCACATCTGGATCGTACCAATGGGCTTTATCAACAGCAGCTTTCTGATTGTCCACAGTCACATACGGTGTGACCCCACCAAAAAAGCGGAATGCATTCTCTATTGACCGGGTCAGTTCCTCACGTTTTTGTGTCAGAGTGAACTCACCAAAAGTCATTGAACTCATCGCCATCACGCCACAAAAAAGTGAAGTCGATGTGATTTCTCCGGTCGAGGGATTCACAATGTCGACTCCCTCTGAATAATCAAAAAAACATTTTTCACCAGGCTTATGAACAAGCTTCATCGTCACAGTCGGCAGATCTGGATATGTTTTATTGAAGTGCCTACAGAACTGAGCATAGCTGATGAGGCTTCCCACGTGTTCACGAGCTAAAATATTTAATTGAACGCCACGGCTGACTTCCAGACGGATCTTTTCCCAATCCACTTTCTGCGTCCACGCCGGAGTTGTGATGTTTGGTGCAACTGCAATTCCACGTGCAATGATTCTTGATACTGTTCGACGATTTTTGCCGACAATCTTTGCAATTGCACGATCCGACCTGCCCTGCTGATGAAGCTCTAAAATTTGATTCTGCATTGAAACTGTTTCCCGTGTTATGGCCATTCCCACCTCCGGGAACGACATCATCAAAGACCAAAACTAGTGTCTCTGACGCTCAGGGAAAAATTCCTCAGATCGAATACAAGTGGTGCACTACGATGCGATCGAGTGGTGCACCACTTGTATGCGACTGACTGGTGCACTCTCATGCGAATGGGTGGTGTATTTCAGATGCGATCGGCCAAGTATTCCTGACTTTTCCAAAAATCACAGTTTTTAGTCCCCGTTTGAAAGTGCTCAACATGGATGTATTAACATTGGGCAAAACTGAGTTTCGAAGGATTCCCTTACAGGATACCTTCCGACAAACAGCTAGAAAAGAATACAACAAAAATATTAAAATAGTAGAAAAATGCAAATTGCTGTAAAAGAGTGTCTTTGAAAGTTCACTTACCAATGGGAGATTTATGAAAAATCAATTATTTATGGCTGGCTTAATACTTATGTGGTTTTCCGTCGCTCAGGCGCAGAATTGTCGAGGCGAACTAGTAAAGAAAGTTTTAAATAGTCAGTATGTGTCTGCAGGTTCGATTGCGGTAATGCAAAGCCACTCTTGCTCGAGCACAGCATGTTCCATTTTGTATAAGCCTAAATCCGGCAGTTTTTCAGACATGACTGTTCTTGCCTTCCATGACACGCAAAATGGCTATCAGGTTTTTTGGGCTCCGGTTAATAACGGATTGGCAACAGGTCGCGAAGAAATTGCAAAGAACCGGGTTGTTTATCTGAGTAATGCAAATGCCTTGAATCAAGGGGCCCTAACTTTAAACGTCAGCTTAGAAACACCTCGCGATGGGATTTTCTGGCCGCCTCACCGGGTCATTTCTAGCAAGAAGTACAACTGCTTAAAAAATTAAGATTTATTTTCAGTTGAGTACCGAAAGTTTAGCTACGCATTTGTGGTCCGCTTCGGAAACTATGCGAAAAGGTCTAAATCAACCAGATTAAAATCACTACTAACCCGATCACTCACTGCTCGCTTTAGCAGAGCTAACACGAGCAGAAGTCTAGTCTCATAATACGTCCGGCATAAAGTCATCTGTCGAATTTGCAATGCAGAAAAGAAAATGAATCCGCCAGTAACCATTGCGAAAACCAAAAGTCCCTTCCAGCTCATCGCTCACCCGTAAAAGTTTACTGATTTCAGGAGTTACATGAAGGATTCCCAATTTCTTTTCATTCTCTCCAATAAGATGAACATGATCGCCCGTTATCTTTTCAATGAAAAAGTAGCCTTTAGTCACCCGTTCATACTTTTTCTGGAAAATTGGTTTATTGGTTTTTTTTCTTTTTCTTTCCGTTAGCTCTAATTTTTCGAATTCTGCCATCAGTTTTTCTTTTCGTTTAATCTCGGCATCAAGTAATAGGTCAAACTGAGCTTGGTTCACGGGATTGGTTTGAAAATTATTTTTCATTTGCGCAACTCCATAAATGCTCTGGTCAATTTAAATAGACTCGCGCCAAGTCGGTCCGCAATTTGTCTGACCTCTTCGTTTTGGATGACCTCAAGGTCTAAGATTGTAACTGACTCCCTAAAAGATCCGTGGGCGATTTCATAGAATCTGAGCTTTTCCTTTTTCGATAACTTCGCGTTTCCTTCAGAAAGATTCAGGGCGACTGAGGAACATGACCGTAGAAATTGGTCTTTGAGGTGGCTGGAAAGTGGAAGTGTTTTGGAAACGCGGTAATAATCTTTCGCGAGTTCGAGGGTGCGGAATGTTTGCATGTGATTCTCCTTTTGGCGAAGGAGGTATGCAAAAAGGCGGCTTGGGTGGGCTGCGGTATACCGTATTCGGCGGGGTTCTGGATTCAGAATTCGGGTCTGGATTCGGTATTCGGTATTTTGTATTCTGAATACCGAATTCGGAATACAGAATACTGGAGCCTTCGCCAGAAGGCGAAGTTGGCGGGGTGGAAGGGACTCGAACCCTCGGCCTTCCGCGTGACAGGCGGACGTTATAACCAACTTAACTACCACCCCGCTAGGGAATCACGTGAACGAAATTTATACTGGCCTTATAGAATTCTATCAACTATTATTTTTTTAGATTTTTAATCAAGGAGTTACCCCATGAATTCACTCAATAAATCCCTAGTATTGCTTGCTTTTTTAGCAGGTTTTGCAGCCCAAGCTGATTCTCAGACCTTCACAACTGATAAAATGACCTGCGGATCTTGTGTTGAAAAGGTTCAAACAAAGGTTTGTCAGCCTATGATTGCTGCTAAAAAATTGAACACATGCGAAGTCTCGATCAATCAAGTGGTTGTCACCGCTGATAAAGTGAACGTAGAAGAAGTGAAAAAAGCCATCAGCAAGCTTTACCCAGTCACTGCTGTAGCTGCGACTGTCACAACTCCTGCCGCCCCTGCTACGAACTAATCTCGACATTTAAATGGACGGATCACTGATTTGGTTTGATATGGAAATGACGGGCCTCAATGTGGATATTGAGCGCCCGATTGAAGTGGCTTGCATCGTCACAGACTTCGCCTTCCGCGAGCTTGCGACCTATGAGGCCATCATCAAGCAGCCCCAAGACATTTTAGATCGCATGGACGACTGGAACAAAACCCACCATGGGGCCTCAGGTCTTCTTGCCAAAGTTCCCAAGGGTAAAGATATGGCCGTGGTCGAAAAGGACCTGGTCGACATGATCCAATGGTATTTCCCCGGTGGCCGCGATAAAGCCGTACTGGCTGGAAATTCCATTATGCAAGATCGTTTGTTTCTGGATAAGTATTTTAAAAACCTCGCCGGGCTTCTTCACTACCGCATGCTAGATGTAACATCCTGGAAAATTATCTTTAAGGATAAGCTAAAAACCGAGTACAAGAAAAAAAATCAGCACCGGGCTTTGGATGATGTCAGAGAATCCATCGACGAGCTTAAGTTCTACCTCGAGTTTGTAAAGACTGAACCAGCAAAAAACGCTCTTTAATTTTTTCCATTGATGGAATCTCTCGTAGAATTCCAATCACCGCCGCCAATCCTAAAACCACAAATGAAGTGGATTCATTGTAATGAAATGCGATCATGAAACCAATAATGCCTGCGGCTTCAGCTAGTGCAAGCCTCACCAAGTGTGGAGCCGCGTAGGCTGTCACCCATTTGTCAGTTTCCTCTAATTTAATTCCCTCCACCGCTTTTTTATAAAGCATTGTTGAAATGGGAACTCTGGCCACATAAAGAAGAGCCGCTCCAATCATTAAAACTTGAGTGGGTTGAGTGGCCATGAGTTCATTAAACAAAGCCTGATCGATGACCCACTTTTTTGTCATGAAAAGAACAGCGGCAAAGGGAATGATCGTGAAAGAAAGTGAAAAGGTGATCATTTTCATTACCAAAATTTTTTGCTGTGGAGTTTGATAAGGGGGCTGTTGAGGTTGCAACATTTAAATTTCCTTTTTTTACCAACGAAAACCCAATGAAACTAAACCACCGGTTTTATCCGTGGTTTCCGAGCCATTAGCTAAAGTTTCCCATTTAGTTTTTGTCACACTGATTTCGGTGTTAATGAAAAAATTTTCGCCCAAGGTCGCACCTAAAGTTAAAATCGAGTGCTCGAAGTTATCATCATAGTTAAATGTCTGAGCCGTTTGAATGATTTCTGTTTTCGCATCCCCGTCCTGCATTCCCGCTGTGATATAGATAAGATCACTTTTGGAAAATCCATAACCAATTGAGAATCCGTACTCTGTGCCAGTGATTTTTGTATTCGCTGTTGTTGTTCCATTTGTGGTGTCCGAGCCTGAATTCACCAAGCCACCCGCAAAAATTGTGGATTTCCAGCCAGGTTGACCCGATAATCCTAAAACTTGAAATCTAGCTCCAACTGCACTCGTATAATACAAATCCATAAAAGAGGTCAGACCCAAATTTAAACTGGAACTGGGAATGATCGGTAGAAACACTTCGACCAACCCCACTCCGTTTGTGGTAAATCTTGTGGGAGGATTGGTCGTAATATCATCAAATATTTCGATCTCGTTGGTTCTTTGCAAGCCTAAGGAGGCAGAACCGCCCAAAAGCCTTCCACCCACTTCAGGCCTTTGCTGAAAAGAACCCGGTAAAATCACCGAGTGAGAACAACCCAGAAAAAATAAACTCAGAAACAAAACAAGTGAACTTAGAAAAATTCTCATTTCGATAGCATGTCAGGAATTTTTAAATAAAAAAAGGGGTATCTGAATCCAGATACCCCTTTTTAAGTTTTTAAGATCAGCCTTTTTAAGACTTTAAGACTTTCAAATCCTAATTCTTAGTAACGGTAATGTTCTGGCTTAAATGGACCAGAAACGTTCATTCCCAAATACTTACTTTGCTTGCCAGAAAGCTTCGTGAGCTTCGCACCGACGTGTGCCAAATGAAGTTCAGCCACTTTTTCATCGAGGTGCTTAGGCAGTCTGTAAACATCGATTTCTTGGTACTTATCACGGTTCAAGAAGAGCTCCATTTGAGCCATCACTTGGTTCGTGAATGAGTTCGACATCACAAAACTAGGATGTCCTGTTGCACAACCCAAGTTCACAAGTCGGCCTTCTGCAAGCACGATGATTTCTTTTCCGTTTTTCATTGTGTGAATGTGAACCTGAGGCTTCACTTCACGACGCTTTGAATTTTTATTCAGCCAAGCCATATCGATTTCAATATCAAAGTGACCAATGTTACAAACAATCGCGTGTTCTTTCATTTTTGTGAAATGCTTTTCTGTGATGATGTCACAGCAACCGGTCGCAGTTACAAAAATATCAGCCACTTCAGCTGCGTAGTCCATTGTCACGACTTCGAAACCTTCCATTGCTGCTTGCAATGCACAAATAGGATCGATCTCGGTGATCAACACACGAGCGCCAAGTCCCTTAACGGAAGCTGCAGAACCTTTTCCCACATCCCCGTAACCGGCAACAACAATCACTTTACCAGCGATCATCACATCTGTGGCACGCTTCAAACCATCAGCTAATGATTCACGACAACCGTACAAGTTATCAAATTTTGTTTTTGTCACAGAGTCATTGATGTTAATCACAGGCACTTTTAACTTTTTGAATTCTTTGAGCTTCATCACATTGTGAACGCCAGTGGTTGTTTCTTCACTGATACCGATAATTTTTTTCATCTCTTTTGCAAAACGTGGTTCATGCATCATGTTTGTTAAATCACTGCCGTCATCGAGGATCAGATTAAAGCCTTCGGTGCCCCAACCGGTAATTGTTTGCTCGATACACCAGTTAAATTCTGCTTCAGTTTCGCCTTTCCAAGCAAAAACTGGAATGCCCGCTGCTGCAATGGCAACGGCTGCGTGATCTTGAGTTGAAAAAATATTGCAAGAAGACCAGCGAACTTTTGCACCCAAGTGGATCAGCGTTTCTATCAGCACTGCGGTTTGAATTGTCATGTGAAGGCAGCCAGAAATTCTTGCGCCCTTCAGTGGTTGCTGTTTGCCGAATTCTTTTCTTAAAGACATCAAACCAGGCATTTCTTTTTCTGCGATTTTAATTTCTTCACGACCCCATTTAGCTAACTTTTGGAAAACCTCTGGATTTTCCATGGCCTCTTTGCAGACTTTGTAATCTTGATTGTTGAAGTTCAGCGGTTTTACTTTGTTTGTTTTTTTAGTCATGGTTTTTCCATTAGTTGTCGTTTGAGTGCTCACGTCTTGATACCCCTTTAAATTTGGATTTGTCTGCAGAAAAAGTCTACATGAAGTTATGGGATCAGGACAAGGTTAAGATTTCATAACCAACGTCTGTGATCAGAATCGTGTGTTCAAATTGAGCCGACAAAAGCCCATCGATGGTGCGATAGGCTTTAATAGATGAACCTGGAATGTTAATTTCAATTAATCCATCCTCGCCCTGATTCACCATGGGCTCCACTGTGATACATGTAAAAGCCCTGAGACGCTCGCCCTTGCCCTTTTTACCGAAGGCTGGAACAAAGGGGTCGGTGTGAAAAATACGCCCTATACCGTGTCCACCGATCTCTTTGACCGTGGTGTAACCCTGACGAGTGACAAATTTATTGGTCTCAAAACCGATGTCCCCGGTGAAGCCATTGGGGGTGATATTTTGGATCCCAATCATCCGGGCCTGATCTGCCACTTCACAAATTTTTGAAGCCTGATCAGAAACTTTTCCAATTTTGTACATTCTAGAAGTATCACCGAAAAAACCCCTATAAAGAGCGGTCACATCAACGTTGATAATATCACCTTCTTTTAAAACTGTTTCATCAGGTAAACCGTGACAGATCATATCGTTCACAGATGTACAGGTGTATTTTGGGTAGCCGTGATAACCGATACATGCCGAAATCGCCCCTTGGGTTTTCATAAAATCATTGGCGAGCTCATCGATTTGGTTGGTCGAGATCCCCGCCTTCACATATTTTTCAAGATAGTTCAGGGTTTCTGTCGCAATACGACAGGCCTTCTTCATGATTTTGATTTCTTCTAAATTGAGCGGGGCTTCTGTGTTTCGAGGCTTGAGCATTTTGAGGCTTTCCTTTTATTTTCATCACAATATCACAAAGCTGAGTCATTTAAAAAAGAAAAAACCCCTAAGAGCCTTGGGCTGGTAGGGGTTTAAATGTTCTAAAGATTCAAAACAGTTTTTAAGACTATTTCAAGTGCTTGCTTACGATTTTTGTCATTTCGAACATGTTCACAGTCGCTTTACCGAAAAGTAATTTTAACTTGTCGTCAGCGTTGATGTTACGTCGATTTGTTTTGTCTTGAAGATTGTGCTTTTTGATGTAAGCCCACAATTTCTTAACAACTTCAGTTCTTGGGATTGGTGTGGCACCAACAACAGCAGCCAAAGTCGTGCTAGGAGTCAAAGCTTTCATGAAAGCTGGATTGGGCTTTCTTTTTGCGCCAGCCGCTTTTTTAGGAGCAGCCGCTTTCTTTGCAGGCTTAGCGGCCTTCTTAGTTGTTGTAGCTGTTGTTTTTTTAGCGACTTTTTTAGTTGCTTTCTTTTTTGCCATTGTACGAATTCCTCCGTTAAGGGTTGTTAGTGTACGTTGTCCAATAGAGACAAGTGTAAACACTTCCAGTCGTTTGTCCAAAGAAAAATGCAGTCCCCAAAAATTATTTTCCAGAGGGGAAACCCGCAAAATGTCATTATTTTGACTATTTCCCCCTCTGGAAGTGCTGTTTTCTCGAGGGAAAAAGTGTGTTTTTGACGCTTTTTTTTGATTTCTCGACTGGGGAATTCCCCTAAAGGTGTCGATGAGATAGCTATCATGGCACAGGAAAAAAGCTTTCTCGAAATTCTGACTTCCAAAATCGAAAGAAGACTTCAAGAGGAATCCCCTCTGAAACAGGCCCAAAATTGTAACACTCATGAAAATTTTAGCTCTCGAAATCCCCACTTGAGCCTGTGGATATCTCAAATCTCCTTGGCAAAATACGATTTCACACCCTTAAAATGCCATGTTCTAAGATCCACCTACTTGAAAAACAAAGCTGCCACCGAGGCAAAACACAACACCTCAGGAGAAATTCAAAAGCCGTTAAATCCTGAAATCCCTCGGGTCAAACATGTCTTGTCCGAAGAGCAATCCATGGCCTTTGCTTATTTTTTAAATTGGAAATTGGGACTCCGTCAGGACTTCACTGATAAGGAACTAAAAAAGATCTTTCGAAAATTAGCATTGAAGCTACATCCCGATCGAAATCAGGGTAGCAGTCGATTCTATCTGGAGCTCAAAAAAAACTATGAGCTTTTGAATTCTGTCTTTAAAAAATAGAAGCTTTACAGCTCAACCAATTGTTGGGTGCGCTTTACAGCTCAACCATTCTAAATCTGGGTCGTTTCGGAGTGGCCTCATCACCCAGGCGTTTTTTACGGTCTTCGTCGTATTCGGTCCATGAGCCTGGATAAAAGTAAACTTTCGAATCCCCTTCAAAGGCCAGGGTGTGAGTGCACACACGGTCCAAGAACCATCGATCATGGGAAATGATCACAGCTGATCCACCAAATTCCAGAAGGGCTTCCTCGAGGGCTCGCATGGTGTTCACATCAAGATCATTGGTGGGCTCATCAAGAAGAAGCAAGTTGGCACCTTCTTTTAAAATTTTAGCCAAGTTCACCCGGTTGCGCTCTCCGCCAGATAAAGTGCCGACTTTTTTCTGCTGAGTGTCCCCGGCAAAATTAAACCATGAGCAGTACTGGCGAGAACTGATCTCACGAGCGCCGAGCTTGATGACATCTTCACCACCCGAGAGCTCTTCAAACACAGATTTGTTGGGATCCAAAGTTTCGCGGGATTGATCCACATAGGCAATTTTTACGGTTTCCCCAACTTTGAAATTTCCAGAATCTGGTTTGTCTTTTCCTGTGATCATTTTAAATAAAGTGGTTTTACCAACTCCGTTGGGTCCGACAACACCGACAATGGCGCCTTTGGGAATTGTGAAATTCACATTGTCCAGAAGCATTTTTTTACCAAAAGCTTTGGAAACATTTTCTGCGTTCACAACGATATCGCCAAGCCTTGGGCCTGCTGGAATATAAATGGTCAGATCTTGCAATCGTTCAGGGGTGGGTTCTTTCAGTAAATTCTCATAGGCGGAAATTCTAGATTTTGCTTTGGCCTGTCTGGCCTTGGCGCCCTGTCGGATCCAATCCAATTCCCGTGATAGGGTTTTAGATTTTCTGGCTTGTTCTTTTTCTTCTTGAGCGGAGCGTTTATCTTTTTGTTCTAACCACGATGAGTAATTGCCTTTCCAAGGAATGCCCTCACCCCGATCCAGTTCTAAAATCCATCCGGCCACGTTATCTAAAAAGTATCGATCATGGGTCACTGCGATCACAGTGCCCGGAAATTTAGCTAAGTATTGTTCCAGCCATGCCACACTTTCTGCGTCCAGGTGATTCGTAGGCTCATCAAGCAGCAAAATATCGGGTTGGCTCATGATCAGCCTTGCCAAGGCCACTCGGCGCTTTTCCCCGCCGGATAAATTTTGAACCAAGGTTTCAGGCTCTGGGCATCTGAGCACATCAATCATCATTTCGATTTTTTGATCCACTTCCCAACCACCAAGGGCTTCGAGTTTTTCCTGAATTGAACCTTGTTTTTCGATCAAGGTGTTCATCAAATCAGGATCTAAATCTGGATCATTGAATTTTTCAGAGATTTCGTTAAATTCTTTCATCAGTTTCGGAAGCTCGCCCATACCAGAAAAAATATTATCCCGCACAGACAGAGTTCCATCCAGTTGAGGTTCTTGTTCGAGGTAGCCAACCTTCATGGTTTTTGAGGGAAAAGCTTCACCGATAAAATCTTTATCAACGCCTGCCATAATTTTTAGCAAGGTGGATTTACCAGAGCCGTTCAGTCCTAATACACCGATTTTTGCACCGTAAAAGTAAGACAAGTAAATGTTTTTCAAGACGTACCGAGAAGGCGGATAAATTTTTGAAACACCCTTCATGGTGTAGATAATTTCTTGAGACATGCTCCGCTCCTTTAAAAAATTGAATTTGAGTCCATCACTTTCAATCAAGAAAAGCCTCTTGTCAAAGTGAAGCTCATAGGGCTATCGTTGCAATCCAGCTATGAAGAAAAAAAAGACTTCTGCAAAACCTAACCCCCCTAAAGCTTCGAACTTGCGGGGCCCGCGCCAGGCCAATACTCTTCGAAAAGAGCGCTGGAGATCATTGAATCAGCATTTGGATCAAGCCTTAAATCAATGGAATGAAATATCTGAAAAATCAAAGAACGATGTTCCCGCAGATCAAAAGCAACTTCAAGAAGTCAAAGGTCTGCTCCAGGATTTAAAAGGTCAACTGGATCAATTCTGACTTAATGCTTTACTTAAAATTTCTGATTTTTTGGTCTGGAGCTCTTCGTCGGTCAGAACCCCGTTTTTGTGTAGATCCATCAACATCTGAATTTGTACTGTGGCTTGCTCGGTCACCCCATTGGTTCGAGTGCTTGTATCCGACGCGGTGGCTGGCGTGACTTCGGCTGGTTGAGCTTCAGGAGTCACGTCTTTGGGCTCTGGTGAGTTGGAAGGACTGGTGGCTGTGACATCCATGGCAGTCTCATCCACTTTCAGTAAAATGCGCATTTGTGCAAGCCAAGCTTGAATCCAATTGGGTGATAGAGTTTCAGAGTGATGAACGACCACTGCACCTGCCACGATATCATGAAGGGCTTGTCTTTTGACCGTGAAAAACTGAATCAAATAGCCGATCATCATGATCATGCCGGACACGAATTTCATAAAATAACGAATGCAGGCTTTGCTAAACGAGAGCTGCTGGCCATTTTCGTCAAGCACCCTAATTCCCATTAAAAATTTTCCAGGCGTGGACTTCGCAGAGGAAGATTCAAGAACCACTGAGTACAAAAAGTTGATGGCCACAGCACCCACAAAAGGAATGGCAACGCCTGCAATCCACGAGGGAATAAAAATAATCAGTGAGTCAATGATGAGTGCCACTAAGCGTCTGAAGAATCCAGCATAGATCATTTTTTACACTCCGGGGATTGAAATAAGTTTTGGGGGTTTTGAGTTTGCCATTCTGCCTGGGTCAGTGCTCGAATAGAAAGGGCATGCAGACCCGTTTGCATCTCGGTTTTTAAAAGATCAAAAATCTGCCTTTGCCGATCAATGCGGGATTGATTTAAAAACAGTTCTGAAACGATGAAAAGTTTAAAATGAGTTTCACGGCCCTTGGGGCCCGAGTGATTGTCACTTTCATTTTCGAGCTCGAAGTGCTGAGGCTTTAGGACTGCGAGCTGGCTTTGAATTCGATCGGCTCGGGTTGAAATCATTTTTGTTTTGAAACCTTGTTTTTTAAAACTTCAAAACCCATTCGAACCACTGGCAAAACGCCTTTTTCTTCTAATTTTTTTTCAATTTTTTTGGCGTTTTGAAGACTGAAAGAAACCGCCATATTTGCGTAGGGATTTTCAATCCCTAAATTCATGAAGCTGCCTTCAGATTTCCAATCGCCGAGGGCTTTATCCGCGATGGCCATCGCATCTGGTACATAGGATCTGACGACATCCGAGTAGGGAAATTCCACACGAACAGGAGCTGCCTCATCTGTGATGTTTTCAGCGTGGTCCTGTTGAGAACTTACGTTTTCCGAATCTTGTGGAGCGTCTTGGTTGATGTCCTTTGAACTTTCTTGAGCTTCTGGGATGACGGCCTTTGATTTATTTTTAGAAACAGATTTCTTATGATTTTTCTTATTCGAATGTGAGTGAGACATGGAATGGACCTCGATTATTAAATTTTTATCCTATTAAGAATAGTATCTACCTATTAAGAATAGTATTTAACAGAGCTGCTCAGAGTAAACAAGGGGCACTTGTTTAAATTTGCGATCAGAGGCTCAACTTGAGTCAAAATGTGGAATTCCTTTTACAGATCTCTGGTTCCTACTAAAAAAAATACTCGTAAGTCTGCCTTATTTCGAGGCCATTTACTCATTCTTTTTTCTGGGGGTTAAAATTAAACCACCGATAAGCCTGTGGAGGTTAAATATAGGCACTGCCATCTTTAGGAAAAACTGCAGACAAAAGACCAGAACCTGAGCCAATTAATAAAATTAAATCTTCATAACGCAAACAACTGATTCTGGACGTGAGAGTTTTAATCCCCGTAACCTTGAAGCTTGAGAAATCTAGTATTTATGATTTTGCTGCTTTCAACAACTTTTGGTTTTGCAAAGGCCGCACCTTTTTGCCAACCATTTCTGGTCTATTTAAATGCACAAATTCCAAAACCTTCGGCCAAGGATTTTGCACACGTTAACAATCTCAGTGATGAGCAACTTAAAATAGAAATCTCAAAGTATGAGCAAATGACCAAACGTTCTGATCTTTGGAATCAACTTGATTCTCAAATGCTTCGATGCATTCTGACCTACGTTAAACAAGATCAGGACCAAGACGGAATACAAGATTGGTCCTCGATTGTGGATCAAAAATTTTCTCGCGTCCTATTTCCTCGAGATGATGATTGGGACAATGACGGAATACTTAATCCCGCTGACCCCGATCCCGTGCATTTTTCAGTGGTGGAAAAAAAATTTCCAGCCCATTTGCTGGCTGAAAATAAGCAAACTCAAAATTGGCAAAGAAAAATTTGGCACAAGTATAAAATATTAGCCATTAATCATACAGCCCAACACTCTCCTGTTTTGCTAAAAGAATTTTATTATTTACTTGAAAAAACCAATGGGCTTAAAAATTTAAAATTTCTTTATGCTTTTAATAAACATGATGCTGATCATGATATGGCCGCTTATCACAAATCCATCAATGCGATTAGTGTTGCCGGAGACGAAATCTACACAAAACCCTTGAGTCCTGCTAAAAAAATAAAACTCCTGTCCACATTGAGCCATGAACTCGGGCATGCCTTCTTAATGGAAAATGTGACCGTCAGCGAGTTTGTAAAATTAAGTTCTGAATTAGGCTGGAAAGGTATTTATCAGAACAAAAAGATAACTGACTTTTATGATCCTCTCTTTTTTAAAAGCCATCCCGAGCCTGCATTCTTTGCAAGCGATTACGCAGCTCAGAATGCCCACGAATGGTTTGCTGAGAGCTTTGCCGACTCTGTCCTTTTCCGTTTAGGTCATCTCCGTTTTGATGCCCAACCCAATTACTCAAAATGGCTGAATAAAAAATTGAAATCATTTTAAAGGAATAAAACTTTCACAAGGACTGAATGTCCTTGGTTCATCCTTTGCAAACCTTTCCTCTGAGAATTGGTCATTAACGCTTTAAACACCTAACGGAGGAATTTATGAATAAATCGATGCTTTATCTAACTGTGCTTGTCGCAATTTACACCGGGCACACGGCTATTGCTCAGATGCAAAATAGCAAACCCAACGATGGCAGTGTTCTGATGCCACAATCCACGCCCCGATCGGTTGTGATGAAAACCGTAATTCAGTTTACTCAAGGTTCTTCGACAATCGGCATGAATGATCAGGCTCATCTTCGAGAGCTTGTCATGGATTCTATTGCCAAAGGGCTCAATTCAAAAATTGAAGTGGCCGTTTGGTCTGACAAAGCTCATCCAAAAAAGGGAAGTCTAAGTAAGGCAGATATTCAATTAGCTGAATACCGAGCCACTCAAATTAAGAATTCCATTCAAATGGATCAAGGACACACAAGAAATGTTTCCGTCTTTAACATGGCGGATGGCTCCCACTGGCTAGCTCGAACATTTCGAACAAATGATGCCGAGTTGGACTCGGCTTTTGCAAAACGCGGAACAAGTCAAATTAAACGCGATGACTTCAGAATTATTAAAACCGAGGGCGGCCCTTCTAAAGCCGTCATTTTAGTGACAGTTAAAGAGTAAGATCATTGATCTTGAAACAACTGAATAAGCCCAAAAAAGAAAAAATCTTTTTTGGGCTTAGAAGGCCCTATTTCCCCTTATCCAATCGTTTTAAAAAATCGCCCACCATACTGGCCCGCTCATCGGCTTTCCAAGGTCTTACTCCATGCTCATGCTCCACATAAAGATTGCGATCCAGTTGCACCAAAAACCTGGAAGGACTAACTGGGCGAAGTTGACCATAACGAAGCCGGGCTCGACAACGAGTCATCATCAAGCGTTCTTGCGCCCGCGTCACACCTACGTAAAAAAGTCGACGCTCTTCTTCGATGTGTCCGCCTAAAGTTCTGTGGGGCAGTAAATCTTCCTCAAGACCCGCTAAAATCACCACCGGAAACTCTAAACCCTTTGAAGCATGTAAAGTCATCATCTGCACAAAGCCAGATCGGTCTTCATCTTCATCGTCCACACGAAGTAAAATTTTTTCGACAAACTCTTTAATGGATTCTCGGCTAAAACCATTTTTGATCAAATGATTTTCTAAAATGCGCCCCACAATTTCCACTCGCATCCAACGACCTTGTGCAGTTTCTGATTTCAAAGAATCTTTTTGTAAATACTGAAAGTAGCCCAATTTTTCGAAAAAAGATTTCCATGCTGAAGTCACTGAGCCTGGTTCAGGGGATGCTTTTAAAATTTCTTCAGGCAAAAGTTTTAAAAATTCTAAAAATTCTTTTACACTTTCTTGAGCGGCTAAGTTTAAAGCTGTAGTTTCAACAGCTCGTAAGGTTTGAATCAATTTTTGTTTATGGGCTTTCGTGGTTTCCACTAACTTTTCCAAAGCCACATCACCCAGGCCACGGTTTGGCACATTCAAAATTCGTTTTAATCCTAAATCATGGGGCTTGATGGATTGCTCTAAATAAGTCATGACATCTTTGGCTTCTTTTCGTTCAAAGATCGATGTCCCACCTGTGATCTGGTAGGGAATTCGATTTTTTCGAAGCTCTCCTTCAATATAGGCCCCTTGTGAATTAGACCTATAGAGGATCGCCAAATCCCCAGGCTTTTTTCCTAAGCGAAGCTGATCTTGCAATTCCCTGACAATTCCACTGGCCTCTTCGGATTCGTTATCAAAAACAAAAACCTCGGGTAGTTCTTTTATTTTATAAACTTTTTCTGGCCGCAAAAGTTTACCATGACGTTTTTCATTAAATTGAATGGCCTGATTGGCTAAAGTCAGAATGGGCTCGTTGGATCTATAATTTCGATCCAGTTTTATCACTTCACATTTTTTAAACTCTTTTGGAAAATCTAAAATATTAGAGACTAAAGCTCCGCGCCAGCCGTAGATGCTTTGATCATCATCACCAACGACTGCAATGTTTTGCGAATCCCCCCACAAAAGCCGGATCCATTCCATTTGAATAAAATTGGTGTCTTGAAATTCATCCACCATTAAATAATGGCAACGTTTACGAATACGCTCGAGCACATGGGGATGCTTTTTCATCATTTCCAATGGCAAAAGGAGTAAGCTTTCAAAATCGACAACGTTCAGTAATTTTAATTTTTTCTCGTACTTTTCTTTTAAAACTTCCGCCATGTCTTCGTATTCATCTTCGACTGCGACCAGGGCCTGCTTGGATCTTTTCGCGTTAATAATATTCAGGAGCCTGTCCGGATCAAATGCCGCCTTCGCACCTGATTTGGTTTCCTTTAAAAGCTCTCGAACTAAACTTGAACTATCAGAGGAATCTAAAATTCCAAATTGAGGCTCTAAGCCCGCTTCCTCTGTAAAAGTTTTCACCATCTGAAGTCCAAAGCCGTGAAAAGTTCCTGTCCAGATTTGCGAAGCGGCTTCACCTATTTTTTTTCCCACGCGGGACTTCAATTCACGGGCGGCTTTATTGGTAAAAGTCAGAACCGCCATATTTTCAGGGCGCACGATATTCTCGGAAATCAGTCTTCCGGTTCTTGCCACAAGAACTGTAGTTTTTCCCGAGCCCGCTCCGGCCAAAATCAAAAGCGGTCCCTCATTATGCAAAACGGCCTGAACCTGTTCAGGGTTCAAGCCATCTGTCCATTTTTTCATTGCAGGTGCTACTGGCGATTATGCATCAGAAACTTAACTTCTTCTTCAAACACCACTTCGATTTTGTCTGTGAAAGTTTCTTTGATAAAACCTTTTCCAAATTTCGGGTGTTTAAGAATCGTGTTCGCTTCAAACTTTAATTTTAAGTTGTAAGCTTGCTCGGGGGCTTTTGCATGGGTCTGCATAAAAGTTTCCCACTGATCTTTGTGATTGGTGCGGGCTTTTTTAGCAACGCCCTCTTTTTTCACAGCTGCTTTTTGTGCGGCAGTCTTTGGCAAATTCCAAGTGGAGGCTTTTCCGCAAACTTCACATTTCATTTTTGCTGATGTGGGCGTTGGATGAGAAGACACCATGTGATATCTGTCAGTGTCACATTTTTTACAATAGGTATAAAAGGATTTCGCAACGGCTGGTAATGACATCGTTCACTCTTTCTAACTGTTAAGTTTGCTTTTGGGTTGATAAATCGAAAGCTTTTCTTGAAGTTGAGTTTGTGCAATTTCAAATGCACTTAAATAATAAGGACCCATCTTTTTTTCGATCATCTGCTGTAATTTCAGCATAGATGACTCGTTTTTGGGATCAATTTCTTGCTCAGTCCTGCCGAAGTTTTCTAAAAACGGAAGGTCCTGATCCTTAGTGAAAAAATTCTGCCAACTGGAGGCCATAACTTGAGCGCGGTAAGTCACAGTTTGTCGATGGGAATGCACAGGCGCAAAAGCCCCGATCACTTCCAACCATCCGTAATGAGAATGGAGCTTTAAAGCCGGGCTTCCCCACTGAGTCATCCCCGAGCAAAGCTCGACGTTGGCATACCAAAGTCCAAAGGCCTTTGACATAAAACCAAGCCCGTAGAACTGATCCTCCTTAGGCAACAAGGAATTCACAGAGCATAAATTATGAGCCAACCACTCACCTTTGTGCATGGTCGGAATAATAATAAACAAAGACAGTGGCACCCAATCCATCTCATCTAAAGAATCCAGCTCTTTTAAAAGAGCCGTTTGTCCCACAGGACTTCCCGTCGCTTTCATGGTTTTAGGATCTAAAGCTTTTCGCACCATTTGTGTTAAGACTTTGGGCCGAGCTGCAAATCCTGCAACAAAACCTGGCATCACAGCACAATCATAAAAAACCCAACGAGGCATCGCCATGTTCGAGGGCCCAAAGGCCCGCTCTTCGATGGCGTAAATACGATCTGCAAAATGAATTTCATTAATGTCCAATGGATTTTTTAAAATGGGGGCATGAGGAAACCAATCCAATTTGTGCCTGGCCCCCGGTGTTTTAATGGCATTTTCAGGCCGAACAAAAACATAGGGACGGATGTCTCCACTTTCTATCCACGGCATTTTTTCGCACAAATCTTTAAACTCCAAAACTCACCAATCTCTGAGAACATCTGCTCTTATAAAACTTCTAGTTTAAGGGTCCGATCATCTCTTCAGCTTTTACAACTGAATCAAATTTTTCTGCTGTCATAAAACCAAGCCTGACCGCTTCTTCTTTTAATGTGGTCCCGTTTTTATGGGCCGTCTTTGCAATTTGAGCGGCCTTATCATAACCAATGTGCGGATTCAGAGCCGTCACCAACATTAAAGAGTTATCCAGGTGTTTTTTAATTTGTACGGTGTTTGCTGAAATGCCCACAAGGCAGTTGTCTGTGAAGGAATCCATGGCATCAGCTAAAAGTCTAACAGAATTTAAAACGTTATAAACAATTAATGGTTTAAATACATTCAACTCAAAGTGTCCGTTCATTCCCCCCACGCTGACAGCCACATCATTTCCAATCACCTGAGCACAAACCATGGTCATGGCTTCACTTTGGGTGGGGTTCACTTTTCCAGGCATAATGGATGATCCAGGTTCATTTTCTGGCAAATTGAGTTCTGCAAAACCGCATCTGGGTCCACTTCCAAGAAGCCTGATGTCGTTTGCTATTTTCATCAATGACACGCTCAAATTCTTTAAAGCTCCACTCACTTCAACTAAAGCATCATGGGCCGCCAAAGCTTCAAATTTATTCTCGGCTGTAACAAATGGAATTTTAGTCTCGGCGGCTATGGCTTGAGCCGCCTTCACTGCGAAATCCACATGGGTGTTAAGCCCGGTGCCCACTGCGGTTCCCCCAAGAGCTAACTCATGCAAATGGGGCAGTGTGTTTTTCACCCGCACAAGTGAATGCCGCATTTGAGTGGCATAGCCAGAAAATTCCTGTCCCAAAGTAAGAGGAGTTGCATCCATCAAATGGGTGCGACCAATTTTTACGATCCTATCAAATTCTTTTTGTTTTTGAGTCATCGCACCACTGATTTTTTCCAAAGCGGGAATCAGTCGCCCATGAATTTGCAAAGCCACAGCAATGTGCATAGCCGTTGGAAATGTGTCGTTAGAGCTTTGACCTTTGTTCACATCATCGTTGGGATGCACATCTTTTGATGGAAGACTTTTGCCCATCAATTGCATCGCACGGTTTGCGATCACTTCGTTCGCGTTCATATTTGTCTGTGTGCCCGAACCCGTTTGCCAAACCACCAATGGAAATTCATTGTCCCACTGACCACTGATCACTTCATCTGCGGCTTTTAAAATAAACTCGGTTTTTTTCTTATCTAGTAAACCAAGCTCTGCATTTGTCTGCGCTGCACATTTTTTTAAAATGCCCAAAGCTTTGATCATTTCACGAGGGAATCTGTCGCCACCAATTTTAAAATTTTCTCTGGATCTTTGAGTTTGTGCTCCCCAAAGTGCAGTGGCAGGGACTTTCACTTCACCCATGGTGTCTTTTTCAATTCTAAAATCACTCATTTGGCTTTTCCTTTTTTAGTCGTAGAATTTCGTGAAACATAATGGGGCCCCACACCCGCCTGATCCGTTGGAAA
>Ga0114979_10000899_pt1 | contig 19780 bp, 17 predicted proteins | sample S_140625_EF_Meta_FD_87315 | JGI IMG/M metagenome (GOLD analysis project Ga0114979, IMG submission 87315) | Freshwater microbial communities from Lake Simoncouche, Canada to study carbon cycling - S_140625_EF_MetaG | ecosystem: Environmental > Aquatic > Freshwater > Lake | place: Lake...
CATTTGCCTTTCAAAATCATGCCGTAACATGATATGTGCCTCGTCTGGATAGAAAAGGCTTCACATACTCGCTGAATGCAGCATTGCGGCATGTAATAAACAAATTATTACGTATGAAATTATCTCAATTCCGCTTTGATTTACCTTTAAATCTCATTGCACAAAATCCAACAAAAAAAAGAGAAGATAGCCGTTTGATGGTTATTCATCGCGCTACCGGACAAATTGAAGACCGCAAGTTTTCAGACATCATGGAGTACTTCGACGACAAAGATGTTTTTGTGGTAAACAACACCAAAGTTTTCCCGGCCAGAATGTATGGCAGAAAGGAAAAAACAGGTGCAAAAATCGAAGTCTTTTTATTAAGAGAATTGAATAAAGCAAATAAGCTTTGGGATGTGATTGTAGATCCCGCAAGAAAAATCAGAGTAGGCAATAAATTGTATTTCGGTGAAAATGATGAACTGGTTGCAGAAGTGATCGACAACACAACCAGCAGAGGCAGAACCATTCGCTTTCTTTGGGATGGAACTGAAGATGAATTCAGACAAATGCTCGAAATCATGGGGGAAACGCCTTTGCCAAAATATATCAAACGCAAGCCAGATGAAGAGGATAAAGAAAGATATCAAACGGTGTATGCCAAATATGAAGGCGCAGTAGCCGCACCAACAGCGGGTATGCATTTCAGCAAAGAACTAATCAAACGTCTAGAAATTCAAGGCATTCGCTTCGCTGAAGTTACTTTGCATACGGGATTAGGCACTTTCAGACCCATTGAAGTGGAAGATTTGAGCAAACATAAAATGGATGCAGAATATTATAAAGTAGATGAAACAGCTTGCGCCATTGTAAACAAAGCCAAAGAAGGCAACAGACGCATTTGCTCAATCGGAACTACAACCATGAGAGCAATGGAAACATCTTATACCGCGCAAAAATTATTAAAACCATCAGAAGGCTGGACCAATCATTTCATACATCCACCATACAATTTCAATATTGCAGATGCGTTGGTTACCAATTTCCATTTGCCTAAAACAAGCTTAATGATTATGGCTTGTGCGTTTGCCGGTTATGATTTGATGATAGAAGGTTATAAAAAAGCGATAAAAGACAAATACAGATTCTTCAGTTATGGAGATGCGATGTTGATTATCTAACAGAAATAAAACTGAATTGTAAAAGCCTCGAAAATAGTTTCGGGGCTTTTTTATACACAAACAAATTTCAATTTTTCAATTTCGTAAAATAAAAAAAGGACCATGATAGAAATCGCAGTCCGTATTAATCCAATATCCTATGAAAAACCATTGCTATAACGCATGATTAGAATGGTTTAGTATGTAAATCAATAAATTATGCTGGATAGAGCTGGATAGGATGGATTCGCTAGATAGGCTAGATAGGCTAGATAGGCTAGATAGGCTGGATAAGCTGGATAGACTTGATAATGCTTTTTACTCCCCTCTACCTTTAGGAGAGGGGTCGGGGGTGAGGTTTTAAAGATATACTGGATGAGGTTGCACTAAAATATATGTCAAAAAGAATGGTTTGATAAGAATTTTTTACTTTTTACTTTTTACTTTTTACTTTTTACTTTTTACTTTTTACTTTTTACTTTCTAAAATAAAAAAAGGACCGTGATAGAAATCGCAGTCCGTATTAATCCAATATCCTATGAAAAACCACTGCTATAACGCGTAGGGCTTTCGATTATTGTGTTGTTTAAAAGTTGTTTTGAAATTATTTTTGGGATTGGCTTGGGGGGTAAAAATAAAAAAGGACCATGATAGAAATCGCGGTCCGTATTAATCCAATATCCTATGAAAAACCATTCTTAAAACGCTAACGCGTTGGTTTTATTGCATTTAGCACCATATAATTTTTTACGACAATCGATTCAATTCAAATTTTACAGCCAAAGCGTCAAGATCATTCAAAACGGCTGCCGCAACCGGTATCCCTTTTTCCATTCTTTCCATTTCCATAATTCTTTCTGGTTCACCTGGGATAATTACCGGTTGGTTGGAATCTATTGGTTGAGCGGATTTAAATCGTTGTATCCACAAATCCATGTCTTTTTTGAAAGCATCCGCGGTGCGAAATGCATCAATGCGCATTGCCCCAAAAAAATGACCAATCCCCTTTCCTGGCTGATTTTCGGGCATCGGAACATATGCCGGAAACGGCGGAACCCACGGGCCGAAATTTGCTCCACTTAAAACTCCTGAAAAAATATCAACAATAGAACCCAACATAAAACCTTTATGGCTGCTATGTTCTCTATCAGAGCCTAATGGCAATAAAGCACCACCACTTTTTAAAATATGAGCATCATTGCTGCTTTCTCCTGCGGCGTCCTGCACCCAGCCATCTGGCGTTGGTTCATTTTTTAATTGCAGTATTTCCAACTTGCCATTTGCTGCTGTTGTTGTTGCAAAATCTGCAACAAAGGCTGCTTCATTTCCGGCTGGAATTGCCACTGCTATTGGATTTGTACCCAACATCCTTTCACGAGAAAAAGTTGGTGCAACCAAGGCCGATGCATTTGTCATGGCAATGCCAATCATATCTTTTTCCAAAGCCATCATCGCATGAATGCCGGCAATACCAAAATGATTGCTGTTTTGCACACTCACCCAACCAGTTCCTACCTTACTTGCTTTCTCAATAGCAATGGCCATTGCCTTTGGCGCCACAACCAAACCCAATCCTTCATCGCCATCAACAACAGCAGTACTGGGCGTTTCGTGTATTATTGAAATGTTACTTTGCGCATTGATTCGCTTCACCTCCCACAACCGAACATACCCAGTCAATCGTGCAATACCATGACTGTCGACGCCGCGCAAATCTGCACTCAACAATGTTTTGGCAGCCAAATGGGCATCATCCTCAAAGCAACCCATCTTCAAAAAAACTTGAAAAGCGAAAGCATATAGCCGATTGAATTCAATTGTTATAACCATTTTGCGAAGATAGTAAAGCAAATTATCAGAATTTCAGCATCTAGATTTCAACAAAAAAATCATTTCCGTACATTTGTCTTCCAAAAAATAAACCATCATTATGGGAAGGATATTTGAAGTTAGAAAAAGTGCCATGTTTGCTCGCTGGGATAAAATGGCTAAAAACTTTACCCGCATCGGTAAAGAAATTGCCATTGCTGTAAAAAATGCAGGTCCAGATCCAGACAATAACCCTGCTTTAAGAAGATGTTATATCAACGCGAAAGCTTGCAACATGCCCAAAGATCGCGTAGAAGCTGCCATCAAACGCGCAATGGGAAAAGACACCACAAACTATGACGAGCTTGTATATGAAGGATATGCACCCCACGGTGTGGCCGTAATGGTGGAAACCGCTACCGACAACTCTACCAGAACCGTTGCCAATGTTCGGATGCATTTTACAAAAGGCGGTGGTGCTTTGGGAACGAGTGGAAGCGTTGCTTTTACATTCAACAGAATGGGTGAATTTAAAATAAAAAGCGCTGGACTTCAAACCGAAGATCTAGAATTGGAATTGATTGATTTTGGTTTGGAAGAAATTGGAGAAGATGCTGAAGGCAACATTGTCATCCGCACAGCATTCAACGAATTTGGAAATATGAGTAAGGCCTTAGAAGAAAAAGGCATAGAAGTTATCACTGCAGAGTTAACGCGCATTCCAGCCAACACAGTAGAATTGGGAGAAGAAGAAGCAAATGAAGTTTTGAAAATGGTTGATAAATTGGAACAAGACGACGACGTTCAAAAAGTATATCACAATCTGAAATAAATTACAAGCAAATTGGCTTTTGATATTTCTTACTATTAAAAATGGGATTTCAATAAATATGAAATCCCATTTTATTTTAATGCTATCATGAAATATTAGCAGCATTTTATCTGCTCTATTCTTTTTACAAAATCAATCCTATTCCGCCATCATTTCTTTTACAACCCTTATGATATCTTCTGTGTTGGGTTTTGAAAAATAATCTCCATCACTTCCATAACTGGGTCGATGTGCTTTTGCCGTCAATGTTCTTGGGGCAACATCTAAAAGTCGATAACCTTGTTGTACCTCCATAACCTGGTTAAACATATATGCTGCAGCGCCACCCGGCACATCTTCATCAACAAATAAAATTCTATTGGTCTTTTGTAATGATGCCTTAATATGATGGTGAATATCAAAAGGCAACAACGTTTGCGGATCAACCAACTCACATGAAATTCCTGATTGTGCCAATCGCTCTGCTGCCTCTTGAACAATTCTTAATGTAGAACCATAACTTACAATGGTAATATCTGTTCCTTCTTTTACGATTTCTGGAATACCTAACGGAACCGTGTAGGTGAGCAAATTGGATGGCAACTTTTCTTTCAATCTATACCCATTCAAACATTCTATCACCAATCCAGGATCATTGCCCTGCAACAGCGTGTTATACATCCCCACTGCTTGCGTCATGTTTCGAGGTACACATACATACATTCCCCTTAGCGCATTTATCACTACGCCCATCGGCGATCCACTATGCCAAATTCCTTCCAAACGATGTCCTCTTGTACGCACGATCAGTGGACAGCTTTGTTGCCCAAATGTTCTGAAATGCAACGTGGCCACATCATCGCTTAGCGGTTGTAAACCATACAACAAATAATCTAGATATTGTATCTCTGCAATAGGCCTCAAACCGCGCATTGCCATTCCCAAGCCCTGACCCATGATGGTCAGCTCTCTAATACCGGTGTCGAATATACGCTGTATGCCATACTTCTCCTGCAAACCACTGAATCCTTGATTCACATCACCTATATTTCCAAGGTCTTCTCCAAAAGCAACTACAGCTGAATTGCTTTCAAACAACTGATCAAAATATTGATTCAACACTTCAAATCCATTCAATGAAGGCGCATCCGATGTAAAAGTCAAAGCTTGGTGTTCTACTTTCAATGCCGACTTTGGCCCCTCGTTGTATAAATGTGCATCATATAACTGATCGAATGTCGACTTCAGTTCTTCATACAAATGTTTGATTGACTGAACACCTTCTGCTGTTTTAGTTTGCAGCAATTCATTCACCGTAAAAAGCGCTTTCATCACATCACGACGCATAGGCTCTCTGATGGCCAATAATTCATTTGCGATGGACGCTATTTTTGAATCGAGGTGTGCAACATTTTGCATGGTTGCTGTAGCTCTTTGTGCCAATGCCTTAAGTGGCTGGTGATATTTCGACCAAGCGGAGTTTTTTTGTTGCTTTACATTTTCTACGCTCGCTTCTTCAATTTCAGCTAATGTTGCTTCAGTAGCCAAATCATTTTCAATAATCCATGATCGCATTTGTTTGATGCCATCCCATTCTTTTTCCCATGTTAAGCGTTCGGCATCTTTATATCGTTCATGACTACCCGAAGTTGAATGTCCCTGCGGCTGCGTAAGTTCTTCAATATGAAAAAGCGCAGGCGTATGTGTATCTCTTATTTTTTGTACGGCATGCTCAAGCACTTCACACATGCCCGCATAATCCCAGCCTTTTAATTTATAAATATCAATACCATTTGTGCCAGTAGTTTGTTGCAACCCTGCCAATGCTTCGGAGATAGATGACTTTGTGGTTTGATATTTTTTTGGTACTGAAATGCCATATCCATCATCCCAAACAAACACAGCCAGTGGAACTTGCAAAACACCTGCCGCATTCATGGTTTCCCAAAATTGTCCCTCGCTGGTGGAGGCATCTCCTATTGTGCAAAAACAGATTTCGTTTCCATCAGAACTTAAGTTAGATAAAGCAGACAATTCTTTTACATTTCTAAAAACTTTAGAAGCATAAGCCAAACCCAAAGCCCTCACCATTTGTCCAGCTGTAGGAGCTATGTCGCTCGATACATTTTTCAACTCTGAAAGATTTAACCAATTACCCTGATCATCAACCCATTTGGTGGCAAAATGCGCATTCATTTGTCTTCCTGCACTAAATGGTTCATTGTTGATATCTGCATCAGCATACAATTGAGAAAAGAACTGCTCTACAGTTGCCAATCCCGAGGAGAACATAAATGTTTGGTCTCGATAATAACCCGAGCGGAAATCCCCAGGTTTGAAAAACTTCGCCATAGCAACTTGAGCTACTTCCTTGCCATCGCCAAAAATTCCAAACTTTGCTTTGCCCGACAATACCTCTCTCCTTCCCAAAAGACTCGTTTCTCTGCTTTCGCAGCAAGTTTGATAATCTTTCAATACCGCTTGCTTAAAGTTCTCGAAGCTGAGTTGGTCATTTAGCATTTGTTCTGATGTATGTTGTTCCATTGATATTACAATTATTGCCCAAAAATAGTATTTTCAAACGGCTTTGTTAAAAAACAGCAAACTGCATTTGAATTGTTTGAATTATTAAAGTAATTTGTATCTTTAGCCCCGTTTATACCATAGCTTTTTTATGAAAAAGATTGTTGTTTTATCCTTTTTATCCTTTTGCTGCTGCAATGTATTTGCGCAACATGAAGGTCATAGTCACGATGCAGTAACAACGCCTACTGAAAAGGTTTCTGCCCCCGACACTTCAATTGTATTCAAAGAAGAAACCTTTGATTTCGGAAAAATTCCACAAGGAAAACCTGTTCATCATAATTTTGAGTTCAAAAACACTGGAATTAAATCAATGAAATTGGTCAATGTTCAAGCCAGTTGCGGATGCACCACACCAGAATGGGAAAAAGACAAAGAAATTTTACCCAATGGCTCAAGTTCCATCAACGTCGGTTATAATGCTGCGGCTGAAGGTCCATTTACAAAAAACATCACCGTTACTTACAACGACAACCAAATGAAAATCATCAGCATCAAAGGAGAAGTTTGGAAAACACCTTCCGCTAGCGCTCCTGCCAATGCTTCAACAAACGACTTAAAAGACTAACAATAATTATTATCAACAAACAAAAACAACGAATACAATGAAAAAACTATTATTCTCAATCGCTGCCCTAACATTATCTTTTGGCGTTTTCGCACAAAAAAAAGCTGATGAAGTTGCAAAATTCAATTCCGAAACAATCGATTTAGGTAAAATCAAACAAGACAATCCTACCGCTGCTACTTTTGAAGTAACCAACATTGGTAAAGAGCCTTTATTAATTGAGCAAGCTAACCCAACTTGTGGTTGCACCATCAGTGATTACACAAAAGAACCTATCGCTCCAGGAAAAACTGGTTACATCAAAGCTACCTATAACGCTAAAAACTTAGGTATGTTTGAAAAACACTTGAATGTAAAATTTGCTGGCTATGATATGCAAGGCATCACCATCAAAGGTGAAGTTATTAAGAACGAAGATGCTGCCGCTGCAACACCTGCTGTAGCTCCTGCCTCTGCTCCTCTTGAAGTTGCTGGAGAAAAAATGGTTGCTGATAAAGCACCTGCTGCTACAAAAACTGTTGCGCCTGCAAAATCAGCTGCTCCAGTTAAAAAAACAACCAAAACAGCTCCGGTTAAAAAACCATAATTGTTATAACATGTTTATAAAAAAGCCTTGCCTCCGAGCAGGGCTTTTTTCATTGTATATTTTCCAAAAAATGTAGCACAGAAATGTAAATTTCCACCTTTATCTTTGCCCCATGTTAACAATCAGCCATCGCGGTATCGAAATGCCCGCATCTCCCATTCGCAAACTCGTTCCTTTCGCAGAAGCTGCAAAGAAAAAAGGAATGAAAATCTTTCATCTAAATATCGGGCAACCAGATATTGAAACACCCAAAGCTTGTTTGGATGCAGTAAGAAATGCTGATTTCAGTGTTTTGGAATACAGTCATAGCGCAGGCAATGAAAGTTATCGTAAGAAATTAGTTGAGTATTACTCGAAAAATAATATTGATGTAACCCCCGAAGAAATCATCATCACCACCGGTGGCAGCGAAGCCATTTTATTTGGTTTTATGGCTTGCATGGATGCAGGTGATGAAGTCATTGTACCTGAACCTTTTTACGCAAACTACAATGGCTTTGCCGTTCAGGCTGGCGTAAAAGTTGTGCCCATTGGAAGTGCAATTTCCACTGGCTTTGCCCTTCCGCCTATTGAAGATTTCGAAAAAGCCATTACCCCAAAAACCAAAGCTATTGTGGTTTGTAACCCAAATAATCCAACAGGATACCTTTATAGCGCTGCAGAAATGGAAACGCTCAAAAATATTGTCATCAAGCACAACTTATTTTTATTTGCAGATGAGGCTTACCGCGAGTTTTGTTATGATGGCTCACACACCAGTGCAATGCATTTAAAAGGCGCAGAAGAAAATGTTATTCTGATGGATACCATCAGTAAAAGATACAGTGCTTGTGGTGGAAGGATTGGCGCTTTTGTTACCAAAAACAAAGCTGTTTTACAGGCGGCAATGAAATTTGCACAAGCAAGACTGAGTCCGCCATTTTATGCTCAACTACTTGGTGAAGCTGCTGTTGACTTACCAGACGATTACTTTGATACAACAAAAGCAGAATACAAATTGCGCAGAGACACCATCGTAAAAAGACTCAATGAAATGACCGGTGTTTTTTGTCCAAACCCTGGTGGTGCTTTCTATGCCATGGCGCAATTGCCAATTGATGACTGTGATGTTTTTTGTCAATGGCTTTTGGAGTCCTTTTCTCACAATGACGCAACTGTAATGCTGGCTCCCGCAACCGGATTTTACAGCACGCCTGGCGCAGGAAAAAACGAAGTGCGACTGGCTTACGTACTCAATGTTGAAGCCATCAACACCGCAATGGACTGCCTGGCTGAAGCACTTAAAGTTTATCCAGGAAAAACCAATTAAAATTATTTTGCTCCCGGAGGACAATTGGCCCTTAAGAAATTAGAGTACAAAGCAGACAAATGTGCAGAAGTTCCCGGGCCCTCGCTAATGCTGTGGGTACGATTGGGATATTCCATGAACTGAAATTGCTTTTCATATTTCACCAATTCATTAATCAAAGCTTCTGCGTTACTAAAATGAACATTGTCATCTCCACTGCCATGAACCAATAATAATTTTCCTTTCAAACCCTTTGCATAAGTAATGGCTGAACCCTTAATGTAGTCTTGCATATTTTCTTGTGGCAAACCCATATATCTTTCTGTGTAAATGTTATCGTAAAACAACAAATTTGAAATCGGTGCGATGGCTACACCCGTGCTAAACATTTCTGGAAATTGAAACATCAAATGCAACGTTGATGACCCTCCGCCACTCCAGCCCCATACTGCTACACGCTCCTTATCAATGTATGGCGCTTCTAAAATTTTTCTAACCCCCATCGCCATGTCACGAATATTGATTTGTCCATTGCGACGGTAAATAGACTTTCTCCAAGCTGCTCCTTTTATCGCAGGCGTACCACGATTATCTAAAGCCAATTGTATATAACCTTCCTCACTCATATTGCCATCGTACAGAAAATTTTCATGGTTGCCAAACACGTCATCTGTTGTGGTTGTTCCCGGTTCTCCATACACATACACCACAAAAGGATATTTTTTATTGGGATTGAAGTTTTTAGGTTTGCGCATCCACGCATCCAATTCTATGCTGTCAACCGTTATTATTTTAAGATATTCAACAGCAATTTCGGGATCTGCTTTCATTGATTTCGCAATGGATTTTTCTGAGTTCAACAACGTATTTTCTGGAAAGCGAACCCACTCTTTTGTTGGAAATGTATTGTAGTTGCTGAAAGTATGCAATGCCAATTTCCCATTGGGAGAAATGCTGTACTGATGCGTTCCTTTCATTGACCTGTTGCTAAGCAATTCGGCAGGATTGTCTTTAAACAATTTTGAATTGTTGTTGATGGGCACTCTATACAAGTAGCGCTGTGTTGCATTTTCAGGAGATGCCGAAAAATAGATGTAATTGTTCAATTCATCTATCGCACATATTTTATCGATATCATAGTTTCCTTTTGTCAACAAAGTAGTGGTTTTGCCATCTCTGCTGATTTTATAAATGTGTCGCCAACCATCTTTTTCACTCACCCATATAAATGCACTATGTTCATTTACCCAATTCCAACCCATCGGATTGTCCAAGTTTGTTTCCACCCATGCGTCATCGTTTTCAGCCCAAAAAGTTCTTGCTGATCCATCCTGCGTATTGCAATAGATCAATCTGCTTTCTTGTTGTTTTCTGTCCAGTTGTTGAACAATCAATTCATTCGCATCGCTCCATTCCATTTTGGTAATGTAATGCTGTTGTGCATCTCCTTCAATCTTCATCCATCGCGTAACGCCATTCGCCAAAGAAACCACACCAATTTTTGCAGGAGAAGGCGGCTGCCCAACCTTTGGATATTCCACCGGAATAATTTTTGAATACACAGAATCTGTTGTATTCAGCATGTAATAGTCTCTGGTTTTGCTTCCATCTATCTGCCAATATGCAATGCTTTTGCTATCCGAACTCCATCTAAATCCATCTCTGCATCCAAACTCTTCTTCATATACCCAATCGAATGTACCATTGATTATTTTTCGGGTACCGTCGGTCGTTAGTTTCTTAATTGCACCGCTCGTAAGGTCCTCGCAAAAGATGTTGTGTTCACTTACATAACCAACCATTTTGTTGTCGGGAGAAAATTTAGCAAACATCAACGATTGTGCCGGTAAGTTTTTTCCCAAAGGACGCAATTCGTTTTTTATTAAATCCAGTATCCAATAATCGCCTCTGGTATTGTATCGCCAAACTCTAACGGAATTTACAAAAAGTAAAACCTTGGAATTGTCCCCGTTGAATGCATACCCTTGAATCGTTAATGGAGTTGATTTTCCCGAAGGTATAAGCTGTTCTTTCTTTACGAATACGATTTGGTCTGTTTTGGATGGATCAACTTTAATAATTTCTCCATTTTTAATTTGCGTATACGACAATCCATCTTTTGTCCAGTTGATGTATTCCGATTGAGCAAAACTGATTTGCACTAAAAACAAACAGATGAACCCAAAAACACAATTGCGAAGTTTCATTTTACCAATTTTATTTTTTGAAAGGGAGATTATTTTCGATGCTAAAATTAGTATTTATAATAGGATAATGAACGCTTTACATAAAAAGACACTTAAATTTGTTGGCGCAACTGCATATGCAAAAAGATAAAATTAGAATTGATAAATACCTTTGGTCTATTCGGCTTTTCAAAACCCGAACCTTAGCCTCGGATGCCTGTGAAAATGGCAAGGTAAAATGCAATGGCGAAAACATCAAGCCATCAAAAAATGTAACCATTGGAGATGAATACGAAATAAAAACATCCGCAAAAAAATGGCTCATAAAAGTTACTGCCTTATTACAAAACAGAGTCGCTTACATCGAAGCCATTAAACATTATGAAGACATCACGCCTCCGGAAGAATTAGAAAGAATACAATTTGAAGCCGCCGTTTTTCATACCGGAAAAAGAATGAGCAAAGTGGGCAGGCCAACTAAAAAAAACAAACGCGATTTAGACCAGTTTTTGGGTGGTGAAATCTAAAGCGTTGATTAAAAAAAGACAATGAAAATCGACATAATATCTGTTGTGCCCGAATTATTGGATGGCCCTTTTTCTCATTCGATTATGAAGCGCGCTCAAGAAAAAGGATTGTTGACGGTGAATGTAATTAACTTGAGGGGATACACTACTTATCCAAGAGCACAGGTTGATGATTATCCATTTGGCGGCGGCGCAGGGATGGTGATGATGATAGAACCGCTGGTGAATGCAGTTGAAACATTGCAAGAAAAAACAACTTACGACGAAGTCATTTTTTTAACGCCAGATGGAGAAACTTTCAACCAAAAAATTGCCAATCAACTCTCCTTAAAAAACAACATCCTGCTCATTTGCGGACATTACAAAGGTGTTGACCAACGCTTTCGAGATCATTTTATCACAAGAGAAATTTCTGTAGGTGATTATGTTTTGAGTGGTGGCGAGTTGGCTGCTGCTATTATAACGGATGCTGTGGGTCGCCTTATTCCAGGTGTTTTGAACAATGAAACTTCTGCACTAAGCGATTCTTTTCAAGACAATTTACTGGCACCTCCGGTATACACGCGACCGGAAGAATTTAGAGGATGGAAAGTGCCTGATGTGTTGATGAGTGGCAACCACAAACGAATTGATGAATGGCGACATGAACAATCGCTGCAACGAACAACAGAACGAAGACCCGATTTATTGGACTAATTTTTTCTAACATACAAATACTCAGCAAAGCCAAGCAAATCCCAGAAAATATTTCCTTGTAGTTTTTTTCCGCGGCACCAACTCCAAATGATTCTAAACGGCATCGCCAACATAAACCAGCCATTTCTTCTTATCCCTGATTGGATTACGCTACATTGATTTTCTTCAAATAAATTTTTCAATTCAGATACCGCATACACACGCACATGCGTTGGGTCATCTTTAAAATTTAAAGAACCATACATAGAAGGAAGTGTGGTACTTTTTTTCCCTGGATATTCCACATATAAAAAACCGCCAGATTTTAATTTTGGTAACAATTGTTTGATCACATCATCACCATTGAATAAATGTTCAATAACATGAACCATCCAAATGCCATCAAAATAATTATCGGGAATCGAACGCATGTCGAGCTTTGTCAAATCCATTTCATAAAATGCTGTCATCAAATCAAAGTCGGCAGCGCTATTGTTGTAGTCTCTTTCCAAATCAACGCCGTGGTATTCGCATTGCGGAAATACATTCTTTATCTTTGACGCAGAATGATTGCCTGCTCCAATATCGAGCAAGCGAAAAGAACTTTTTCCAAAAGATTTTTTCATGTAAAAAATCTTCGAAACAAATGTGGATGCAAAAGCTGATAAACGCATGCGCAAATATAATTATAACGCTTTCAAATTCTGATACCAATTTTACCAAAAAGCTGAATTTTTAAAACAAGCTCATTTTATAAGCCATGAATCAAACCCAAATTACCGGCAATATTGTTGATGTTTCGAACCAACAGATTTTCTGGGGAACGCTGAAATTAGAAAATGGATTTATTGCGGAAATAGTTCGATTGGACAATGAAAAAATGGATGAACCCTATATTCTTCCTGGGTTTATCGATAGCCACGTACATATTGAAAGTTCCATGTTGGTGCCATCAGAGTTTGCAAGATTGGCCGTTGTTCATGGAACAGTTGGCACAGTAAGCGACCCACACGAGATTGCCAATGTATGCGGTTTAGATGGTGTGAAATACATGATTGAAAATGCAAAAACGGTTCCCTTCAAATTTTGTTTTGGTGCACCGAGTTGCGTGCCGGCTACAAGTTTCGAAACTGCTGGTGCTGAAATTAATTCCGACGAAATCAACCAATTGTTGAGCTTGCCAGAAATCTACTATCTCAGTGAGATGATGAACTTTCCTGGGGTGTTGCAAAATGATGCCGAAGTGATGCAGAAAATTGCATGGGCAAAACAACACCAAAAACCCATCGATGGACATGCGCCCGGACTAATGGGCGAAGCCGCAAAAAAATATATCGATGCCGGAATATCCACTGATCATGAATGTTTCACTTACGCAGAAGCCAAAGAAAAATTAGCGCTGGGAATGAAAATCATTATCAGAGAAGGAAGTGCTGCAAAAAATTTCGAAGCGCTTATAGAACTCTTAAACGACCACCCGGAGCGCATGATGTTTTGTAGCGACGACAAACATCCAGATAGTTTGGCCATCGGTCACATCAACCAGCTTTGTGCAAGAGCTGTAGCAAAAGGCATTTCCATTTTTAAAATATTACAAGCGGCATGTATCAACCCTGTATTGCATTATGGAATGCCGGTTGGCACATTAAAACAAAACGATCCGGCAGATTTTATTATCGTCAAAAATTTGAAAACTTTTGATGTATTGAAAACTTTCATCAACGGAAATATTGTTGCAGAAAATGGCAAATCATTGTTAACGCCATCAACGGCAGGCATCATCAATCAATTTCATTGCCATAAAAAAACAACAGAAGATTTTTCTATCCCCTTTCAAGCACAGAAAGAAATACCGGTTATCGCTGTACTTGACGGACAATTGATTACCCACAAAATAATGATGAAGCCAAAAATCTTCGACAATCAAATGGTTTCAGATGTAGAAAACGACATGATTAAAATTGTAGTGGTTAACCGTTACCGTGATGAAGTAATTGCTAAAGCATTCATAAAAAATACGGGCATAAAAAAAGGCGCACTGGCTTCTTCTGTTGCGCACGATAGTCACAACATCGTAGCGGTAGGCGTTTCAGACGAAATGATTTGTAATGCGGTAAATGCTGTAATTGAAACCAGCGGTGGCATTAGTGCTGTTGATGAAAACCATACCCATTTGTTGGCTTTACCTGTAGCCGGATTGATGAGTGTGAACAATGGTTATGTAGTGGCCAATGCATATACTGAAATAGATGCGTTTGCAAAAAAAGATTTGGGCAGTACATTGAGTGCTCCGTTTATGAGCATATCATTTATGGCATTGTTGGTCATTCCGGAATTGAAATTAAGCGATAAAGGATTGTTTGATGGAAATCAATTTTGCTTTATCGATTTTTAATCTGCCAACTTCGCAGCCGTAATTTTAATTTTCACATCTTCGGTTCCTTTCGGAGCGTAATATTTAGACTTGAATGCCGCAGATTTACCGGGTTCGATGGTTTCATAAATCACTTCTTCGTCTTCTTCCAATAAAGCATTTGTTTTGCTGTAAAATGAAATGTGTATGGCGATGTCTTTGTAGGAAACCACGGTTGCCTTGTTGAAAATTTCGCCTTTCAAAACGGTTTGTCCGATGAGATTTTTCTTGTCTTTTGTTTCAACTTTCAAAAATTTCAATGGGGCTTTCTTTTCAATTTCTTCAATTGTCATTTTACTTTTCTCGTAGGTGTCATTTTGTTTGGATGACATTTTTTTGTCATTGCAACCCATCAATATCGTTACCGAAAACACAAAAAGGAATAGTTGATTTTTCATTGTCATTTTTTTACGGATGAACAAAACAACATTGAACGCGCCTTTTGTGAGGCAATATTGTTTTGAAATTGTGTTGTTCAAATTTACAGTTCGTAATCATATTTAAATTAGATTTGAAAGATTATATTTTGATAATTTTCTTAATTTAAAAATTATTTTGATGATTATACATTTGGGAGCGACGCATTCTTTGGTGAGCAATTGGGTTGGAGAATTAAGAAACATTCACGTCCAAGGCGACAGAATGCGATTTAGGAGAAATTTAGAGCGTATCGGCGAAGTCATTGGGTATGAAATCAGTAAGCAGTTGACTGCAGTGAAACAAACCGTAACAACCCCAATGGGCGAAGCCGTAGTAGATACATTGGCTGATCAACCCGTATTGGCAACCATCCTGCGTGCAGGTTTGCCGATGCATCAGGGATTGATGAATTATTTCGACAAGGCCGACAACGCCTTCCTCAGTGCATACAGAAAACACCATCCCGATGGGAGTTTTGAAATTTGTTTGGAATACATGAGTTGCCCGGATCTGAGCAATCGAGTGGTCATTTTGTGTGATCCGATGTTGGCTACAGGGGCTTCGCTCATTCAATCTGTAGCACATTTACAAAAAGCTGGTAATTTTTCAGCGTTGCATATTGTTTGTGCCATTGCAAGTCAAAAAGGAGTGGATGATGTGCAGGCTGCTTTGCCCAATGCAACAATTTGGTGTGCGGCCATTGATGCTGAAATGAACAGCAAAAACTATATAGTACCGGGTTTAGGGGATGCCGGAGATTTGGCATTTGGCACAAAAATGCAGCAATAACGCTTTTTTCAGGCTAAAAAAAGGATTAAAAATTTATATTCAGAAAGCAATCGTTTGCTTGAATTTTAGTTCATTTTTATTATCTTTACCGATATTAGTTTTTCCAGTATGAAAAAAATTATTCAACTTTTCATTTTCGTTATAATAGCGTTTTGTGCCCAAGCACAAGACCCTCATTTCTCGCAATTCTTTGCATCTCCACTTACCTTGAACCCAGCATTTACCGGAAAGTTCAATGGGACCTGGAGATTGGCCTCAAATCATAGAAACCAATGGTCTTCCATAAATAATGCTTTCATCACAAGTAGTGCCTCTTTTGATTTGCCGATTTTAAAGAAAAATATACCGGAAAATGATGTGTTGGGAGTTGGATTATCTGGTGTTACAGATCAAAGTGGTGGCGGTGCATTAAAGTTAAATTATGGTTCTGTATCATTGTCTTACCACAAAGCTTTAGATGAAGATGGTTACAATACAATTGGCGCTGGTTTCCAAGGAACATACTCAAGCATTGGATTAGATGTTTCTAAATTGACTTTTGAAGATGAATTGCAGCAAACAGGTTTTCAACAAGGTACCTCAGGTGAATACCTTGGTGCAAATCCGCTAACCGGTAGAAACATTAATTACTTGGATGTAAACGCTGGGATTTTGTATTCCGGCTCAAGCAACGGAGAAAATAACTACTATTTGGGCTTTTCTTTGTACCACATTAATAGACCAAGTTTAAGTTTTAAAAACAAAGACTGGTTTCTAACCACCAGATCCACCGTTCATGGCGGCGGTTCTTTTCCTATTTCCGATATCTTGGATTTGAATGTTTCTTTCATTCAACAATTTCAAAACAAAGCAACAGAAACCGTATTGGGTGGTGCTTTGGCCATACTTGCCAATGGCGACCCAGAAAATCCAACAAATCTACACATTGGAACTTGGATGAGATTAAACGATGCTATCATACCTTATTTAGGATTGGAAGTTGGTGGATTGAGAATTGGTGCCAGTTATGATGCAACCAATAGCGCATTAAAAACAGCGTCAACAAATGTTAGCAGTTATGAGTTTTCCCTCATCTACACCAAAAGGCCTGTAGAAATAAAAGGCATCCCTTGTCCAAGATTTTAATCAGCACTCTTTTTTCAAACCTCCGTTGAGATTCCACTCAACATGAACATTTTCTTATGCTGAAAGAATTAATCATTTCCATACAAGCTTATTTTGAAGCCCATCAGTTTATAAAAAAACATCGGCTTTGGAAATGGATTATTGTTCCCGGTTTAATTTATTCCATTTTATTCATCATCGGTATCTATTATTTCTGGACCTCCAGCAACTCTGCCACCAGTTGGATGCTGACGAAATTTGGTGCAAAAAAATGGTTGGATCAAATGCAGGACAGCTGGCTCAGCTTTTTCTTTCTGGTTGGTCAGGTTTTTATTCATTTGCTCTTATTGATATTTTATTTTTCGCTGTTTAAATTTATCTTCCTAATCATTGGCTCGCCTGTATTTGCTTACCTGAGTGAGAAAACACAAAGCATTATTGATGGCAAAACATTTCCATTCAGCATTAAGCAATTGGGCGTTGATATTATTAGAGGTATTCGAGTGGCAATTAGAAACATGGCTTGGCAAATGGTATATATGATTGCACTTTTCATCGTTTCGCTGGTTCCAATTGTGGGTTGGGTTACCCCGCTATTTTTGCTGTTTATCGATTGCTATTATACCGGTTTTTCTATGTTGGATTATTATAATGAACGCAACCAAATCAGTGCAGCCAAAAGTGTAGACATCATCAACCACCACAGAGGATTGGCTATAGGGAACGGTATGATTTTTTACATGCTTCATGCCATACCATTTATTGGTTGGGTATTTGCACCGAGCTATGCGGTAATTGCAGCAACCTTGAGTATGCATAAGGCTAAAGAAACCAATCTAATTCAATAACATGGGCACCATCTACCTCATTCCTTGTTTTTTGGCGGAAGAAGCCAAGGAAACCATTCCTTCATATGTTCTGGATGCGGTGAAAACTTGCCAGGTTATATTTGCTGAAAACGAAAGAACAGCCAGAAGATTTTTAAAATCGATGGACCCGTCTATTGTCATTGATCATTTTGAATGGCATACCATTCACAAAACGGAGCAAGATCAGATTGCCAATTTTAAATCCATTGTAAAAACAGGAAAAAACATTGCCATCATCAGCGAGGCCGGTTGTCCAGGCGTTGCAGATCCGGGGCAGCAGCTCATCGAAGCAGCACAATCATTGCAATGCAACATCAAACCATTGGTAGGACCCAATTCGATTTTATTGGCATTGATGGCAAGCGGCTTGAATGGACAACAGTTTGAATTTGTTGGGTATTTACCCATCGACAACATGGAAAGAACGAAGAAACTAAAGGAGTTGGAAGCCGCTTCAACCAAACAAAACAGTACAAAAATATTTATCGAAACGCCTTATCGAAATCATCAATTGCTGGAAAGTATTTTGCAACATTGTCATCCCAACACAAAACTTTGCATTGGAATCAACATCACAGGAAAAGATGAAAAAATCACAACACAAAAAATAAGTGATTGGAAAAAGACAAACCTGTCATTTCATAAAATGCCCGCCATCTTTTTGTTGTATTCTGGAAACTAACTACAAGCCATACTCGCTAATGAGGTAAGTGATTGCAGCCATGGCAAAAGCGCCCAACTCCAGTTCCCGCTTGCTCACAGATTCAAATGTATCTGTTGCCGCATGATGTACATCAAAATAGCGCTGGCTATCTGTGCGCAGGCCTGCTAATGCTGCTCCTACCTCAGATAAAGATTCGATATCGGAGCCGCTGTTTTTAATGTTCAAATCGTCGATGCCATAGGATTGGAAAATATTTTTCCATGATGACAGTTTTTCAAATGCCAATGGCTTCATCATGTTGCTAAACCCTCTGGGCGTAAAACCGCCGGCATCCGATTCAATTGCAAAAACATGTTTTTCGTTTCTTTTTTTTGCTTCAGCCAAATAAGCATCTCCACCTCTACCTCCATTCTCTTCATTCATAAACAACACAATTCTGATGGTTCTTTTGGGTTGATAATGTATTGCCTTTAATGTTCGTAATACTTCAATGGATTGAACACAACCCGCGCCATCATCGTGTGCACCTTCAGCCAAATCCCAGCTATCCAAATGCCCACCAACCGTAATGATTTCCTCCGGAAAAGTTGTACCCCTGATTTCTCCAATCACATTTGCAGAGGCAACATCCGGCAACATTTGGCAATTTGTTTTAAACCAGATTGAAGCAACATTTCCCAACTGCAATTGTTTGCTTAATTCAATTGCATCATTGGTACTGATGGCTATAGCCGGAATTTTTGGAAATGAATCATTGTATCCTGTTGAACCTGTGTGCGGGTAGTCGTCGGGATTACTAGCCAACGAGCGCACCACCGCTCCAACTGCCCCATATTTTGCTGCTTGAGATGGGCCATTCCATCTGGAGACTCCAGACGCACCATAAGCATCAAATGTTTCTAAATAGGTAGGTTCCATTGGAATATTAAAAAACACAATTTTTCCTTTGATGTTTGCTGTCCCCAATTGATCCAGCGCTTCGAAGGATTTTACTTCAACAACCGCACCATCAATACCTTTCGCCGGAGTACCAATGGCATTGCCCAAAGCACACAAATGCAACGGTGTTGTTTTACCTGACTTCAAACGCAAACTGCCTTTTTCTTTTTCACCTCTCACCCAGTGTGGAACCATACAGGGCTGTAGATAAACGGTATCGGCTCCTGCTTGCTTCAACATCTTTGCTGTTGCCAAAACCGCTTTTTCAGCACTTTCAGAACCACTTAGCCGTGGACCTATTTCCTTACAAATGATTCTCAAATTATCGTAAGCATGGGAGTTGGACATCAACTCGTTAAAAATACTACGAACAAAAAGAGAATCAGATTGTTGACCATTTGCAGTAA
>Ga0114979_10000903_pt1 | contig 19743 bp, 19 predicted proteins | sample S_140625_EF_Meta_FD_87315 | JGI IMG/M metagenome (GOLD analysis project Ga0114979, IMG submission 87315) | Freshwater microbial communities from Lake Simoncouche, Canada to study carbon cycling - S_140625_EF_MetaG | ecosystem: Environmental > Aquatic > Freshwater > Lake | place: Lake...
ACGCGGGCATTCGGCGACATCAAGCGCCTGTTCGATCCGGACAATCGGATGAACCCGGGCAAGATCGTCAATCCGAGTCGCATGGACGATGCCAGGCTCTTTCGTCTTGCGCCCGGCTATGCGGTGCAGCCGATCACAACCGCGCTCGACTGGTCCGACTGGAATCGCAGCAGCGATCCGTCGTCAGCCGGCGTCCGGCGCGAGGGATTCACGCTGGCCGGCAACGGGGTTGCGCTCTCGATGCCGGGCACCGGTGGCGATCCGGCACAAGGTTTCGGCAAGGCGATCGAGATGTGCAACAACAACGGGCACTGCCGTAAGTTCGACGCCGGCACCATGTGTCCGTCTTACCGGGTCACCCGCGATGAACAGCATCTGACCCGCGGGCGTGCCAATACCCTGCGGCTGGCGGTCACCGGGCAGCTCGGCGCCGAGGGGCTGGCCTCGGAAGCCGTTCGTGAGGCGATGGACCTGTGCGTGCAATGCAAGGGCTGTCGACGCGAATGTCCGACCGGTGTCGACATGGCGCGCATGAAGACCGAGTTCCTCCATCACTGGCAGGCGCGTCACGGGCTGTCGCTCAAGGATCGCCTGATTGCCAGACTGCCGCACTGGGCGCCCTGGGCATCAAGGCTGGCGCCGTTTTCGAACCTGCGCGATGCCTTGCCGGGTCTTCGGGGCTTGTCCGAGCGCTGGCTGGGTCTGAGTGCAAGGCGAACCCTTCCGCGCTGGCGCCGTGATCGTTTCATGCGCACGCTCGTCCCCGCGGCGGATGTCGGTCACGCACAGCCCGAGGTGGTGTTGTGGGTCGATACCTTCGATGAGTACCTCGAGCCCGAGAATGCGCGTGCTGCGCTCAAGATCCTGCGGGCTGGGGGTTATCGTGTGCATGTGGCCGGAGCGCCGGGTTCGCAGATTGCAGAAGGCGAGCGGCCATTGTGTTGCGGTCGGACTTTTCTGGCTGCCGGCCGAGTCGAGCAGGCACGCGCCGAGGCGCTGCGAACCCTGAAGGCGCTGCTGCCCTTTGCCGAGCGTGATGTGCCAATCGTGGGGCTCGAGCCGTCCTGCCTGCTGACGCTGCGCGATGAATTTCTGGCCCTGCGGCTCGACGAGGCCATCGGCATTCCGGGCGCCGCGAGGCGCCTTGCCTCAAAGGCGATGCTGCTCGAAGAGTTTCTCGCCACCGAGCATGCTGCCGGGCGTCTTGCGCTCTCGCTCAAACCACTGGCTCAGACGCGTGCACTGGTTCATGGTCATTGTCACCAGAAAGCCTTTGATGCGTTTTCAGCCACGCTCACCGTGCTGCGGCTCATCCCGGGTTTGCAGGTCGATGCGATTGAATCGGGCTGCTGCGGCATGGCCGGCAGTTTCGGCTATGACGCCGGGCATTTCGAGACCTCGATGAAGATGGCCGAATTGTCCTTGCTGCCTGCGGTGCGAGCCGCCGATGCCCAGACCCTGATCGTGGCAGATGGCACTAGCTGCCGACATCAGATCGCCGATGGGGCATCTCGCCAGGCAATGCATGTGGCCCAGGTGCTGGCCCAGGCGCTCGACTGAATCGTGCGGGTCAGCCGACTTTGCGCGGATGCGAGTGCGAGCGAGTGCGCATCAGCGCATCGCGCAGCGCTTCCTGCTTGAAGGGCTTGGCAACGAAATCGTCCATGCCAGCAGCCATGCAAAGCTGACGGTCCTGTTCGAAGGCATTTGCGGTCACTGCAATGATCCAGGGCTGTGGCACGGTCGCGGGCAGTGCCCGAATCGAGCGGGTAGCGTCCAGCCCGTCGAGTTCCGGCATCTGGACGTCCATGAGAACGACGTCGAACTCGCGAACGCTGATCGCCTGCAGCGCTTCGTAGCCATTACGCGCCAGTTCGGCCTTGATGCCGAACTTGGCCAGGATCGCAAGCGCCAGCGTCTGATTGACCGTGTTGTCCTCGGCAAGAAGTACCCGAAGCTGCGAGGCCGGTACATCGGTTTCGCCAGGAAGCTGCTCGTTGCCATCGTCCTGGCTGTTGACGCTGTCAAGCTGCATCGAAAAGCCGAACCGGCTGCCCGCGCCGTGCCGACTTTCAAGCGTGATCTTGCCGTTCATGATGCGAGCCAGGCGCGATGAGATAGCCAGCCCTAGACCGGTGCCCCCGCCAGGGACGTTCGCCACCTGCGTGAAGGCTTCGAATACCTGCGACTGCTGTTCGACGGACAGGCCGATGCCGGTATCCGACACGCTGCCATGCAGGCGGTGGTGTCCGGTTGCGGTGCGCTCGGCAAAGAGCTCGAACCTCACTTCGCCACGCTCGGTGAACTTGATGGCATTGGACAGCAGGTTGAGCCAGATCTGTTGCAGGCGGGTTGGATCACCGAACAGACGTTCAGGCAGTTGACCGGTCCAAAGCAGCATTGAAATGCCCTTCTGATCGGCTTGCGGCCTCAACAGAGCGACCACTTCCTGGGCAACCAACAGAGGTGAAAAGGGGCGCCTGTCGATCTCCAGCCGGCCGGCCTCGATCTTCGAGAAGTCGAGCACCTCGTTCAGAATCGACAGCAGCGTTTCCGATGACTGCGACAGGGTGTCGAGCAGGCATCGCTGTTCGTTATCCAGGCGCGTGCTGCGCAACAGTTCGATCATGCCGATCACGCCATTGAGCGGCGTGCGGATCTCATGGCTCATTGTCGCCAGGAACTCGCTCTTGGAACGGTTGCCAGAGGCCGACTTCGCGAGCGCTTCCTCCGCCTTGATCCGGGCACTCTGCTCGGCCTCCAAGCGACGCTTCAGCTCAGCAATCCGATCGCTGGCTTCGATCGGTGGCAACACCGACTCGGTCGAGGTGCTCGTTATGAAGAGGGGCAATATCCGCTCCACATTGAAGGGCCGATCAACAAACCTGACTTAACTCTCATATCCTTTGATGCTATAGCGATTTCGGATGTCGCGGTTGTCCGCCTGGTCGCCCGCCTGGGGCCATCCGTCGGACAATGCCGAACTCTTGACCGGCAGGCGCCATCATCACAGGGTGAAAGTCTGTGATGTCCGAATCGTCATCTGTCAATTGTTATCCGGAACTGACATCCGCGCGCCGTTCATCGGTTTGGATCGCGCGCTGAAGGCGACCATGCTGCGCAAATCGGCTTGTATATCTATCCTTCGGGTTGTCATCTTCCTCACCATGTGCAAAGCACTCGAATTTCTCATGACGTCCATCGATGAACTCAGAGCGGCCAGTCAGGATGAACGCCGTCCGCGAGTTGGCTGATATGGCAGATCGAAACGCCGAGCGCGAAGCCCCGGCTTCGGGCCTTCGCGCTGCGCTAATTGATGAATGCAGCGCGCTCATCAAGGATCGCCTCAATGATGTGATTGCGCAGGCGATGTCGCGTATCACTGAAGACCTGACGTCCGAGGCGCTGCGCGCCAAGCGCTATGACCACAAGCTTGCATTGCTCGAGGCGGTCATGCTGGTCCGAGAGAATCGTCTCGAGATTGAAGAGCGGTTTCGGAACAGTTTTGCTGATGTGTACCTTCGGATGCTGGCACCCAACGGCAGTGATCGGCCAGACACGGCCGACTTGAATCAGGACGAACTGTCGCTGGTGTCGGAGGATCAGGTTGCCGACCTGCTGCAGCTGGAGCGTCTGATCGCGAGCTCCCGAGCCGGTGTGGACCCCCAGGAGGCGTTGGGAGTACGAGCGCGTCTGGGGGCTTTGACCGACCGGGAATGGTTCGAAGAGTCACGGCATCCTGTCTCGCCGGAGGCGATTTACGAAGCATTGCGAGTGGCGCTAAAGGATGTGTCAGCGCGTACTGAAATCCAGTCGGCGCTGCTTGATGCCTTCGAGCCCTATGTTTCCCGGAACCTCAACGGCATCTATCAGGCGATCAACCAGCTCCTGAAGTCGAACCATATTCTTCCCCAGATCAAGCAGGCCATCGTCCCCGAAGGCGCGACAAACCGTGGCACTTCCGAGTCTGCCCAGCGGACGCCTCAGCCCAGGGGTGCCAGGGAGTCCAATGCCCGATCCGATGCTTCTGGCGTCGATCCATCCTGGACTGCCGAATCGATCGATCGGCTGCAAAGCGTCCTGGAGTTGGCCTTGTCCGGACAGCCGGCAGGCCTCACGCGGATGGCCCGCATTCTGGCCGATCCGGCGATGCTTGCATCCGGCAGGCTGCCGGTGCGGCCTGTTTGGGCACCTCTTGTCGATTCGCTGACGGCGCTCCAGCAAATCGGTGCCGATCAGACCAACATGGTGGCATTCCCGACACTGACAGCGCAGGTCCGCGATCAGGGCACGCCGATCGACCTGGTCACGGTCGAGATCGTGGCGATGGTGTTCGACTACATTCACGGCGATCGGCGTTTGCCCGATGCGATCAAGCAGCAACTGATGCGCTTGCAGGTCGTGGCGGTGAAGGCAGCGCTGCTTGATCGCGGCTTCTTTGCGCGCCGTCAGCATCCGCTTCGCAAACTGATCGACCGCATTTCAGAAGTCGGTGCCGATCCCGAAATCAATTTCGCCAGCGGTTCGCCGATGCTGACCGGCGTCGAGCAATTGCTCACCGAGGTCATCGCAAAATTCAAGACCGATTTGCAGGTCTTCGAAGATGCGATCGGGAAAGTTGATTCGATCGAGCGAGAAGCGCTTGCGCTGAGTGCGGGTTCGCTCGTCGGAGCGACGAATGTCGCTGAGCGGATGGAAGCCGAACAACTGGCCTTGATCGATGCACGTGCAGAAATTGAACAGCGCCTCAACAGCGATGTGCCGGTGTTTGTTCGTGAGTTCCTGATCGACACCTGGTCACGAGTCATGGCCAGCATGCGCGTCGAGCAGGGCGATGGCATCGACGCCTACGCCTGGGGTTTCGCGCTGAAGTCGGCGGAGTATCTGATCTGGAGCGTGCTTCCGAAGCCCAGGGACGAGATCTCTCGTCTGGCGTTGATCCTGCCCGGACTGATTCGTGACCTGAACAACGGTCTCGACCGGATCGGGTTTGAACCGCAGATGCGTTCTCAGTTTCTTGACGCACTGATGAAGGAACATACTCGCGAGATTGACACTGCCAAACAGCGGGCGACTCGGGGTGAACCCGATCCGATCCAGGTGTCGATTTCGATCTCGCAGGATGGCAGCGTTCGCTACGTTTCGTCAGAGCAGCCAAAGAGCGCTGTCTTGCCGGAAAACGATGAGATTGATGTGCTGCTGGGCGATTTGAAGCGCGGCAACCGAATCGAAGTGGCCGGCGAAGATGACACGAGAGTTTTCAAGCTCGCTTGGGTCAGTCCGGCGCGCACGCTATTTATCCTTTCGCGTCATCCCGACGACAGCATGACACTTCAGGGCTCGGAACTCGCGACGATGCTCGATCGCGGCCTGGCAAGAGTCGTGTCGGATGAGTCGGCGATAGACCGTGCCATTACATCGCTGACCGTCTGATCGATCACCGCGGCTGATCCTTCCTCGAGACCTTCGCGTCCTGCTGACGCTTGGCGTCTCCACCGGCTTGGGCTCGGCGGAGATGGCGGCAGCCGGAGATCTCAGCCGTCAGCGACCCTGTCCCAGACGAACCATGATGTCGGCGATATCGCCGATGTCGCCTTGCGGCGCCTGGCCGCTGGGTGTGAGTCGGTCGATAAGCTGAGGCAAGAGTTCGGACAAGCCGGATGCACTCGCCTGAGGCGACAGGCCGAGTTGCTGTGCGATCTGCCCGATCGTGTCCCGTCCGAGGACCTGCTGCAGCTGGTCGGGCGAAATCGGCATGTTCTGGCCGGTGCCGATCCAGGACTGCATGTGGTCGCCCATGCCGTTACGCTGAAACGCATTGATCAGACCGCCCAGGCCACCGAGGCCACCCAGCGTGCTGCCGAGGTCACCGAGGCCACCGTTGGCACCGCTGGCACCGCTGGCACCGCTGCCCGAACCGTTGTTGGCCAGCATGCTCAGCGCAATCTGGAGCAGGGGGTTTGCCGCGGCGCTTTGACCGTTACCGGCTGCGCCACTCATGGCGCCCAGAAGACTGTCGATCAGGCTCATCGTATCGATTCCTGTTGCAGATGATTGCGGGAAAAATGAAAAACCGGTTGTTGGCTTCAGGGCGGTTTCACCGGGCAAGACTACAACAAGTTCATGACGGCAAGTCTTGGCTCGGGCCCGCCGATCAGAGATCGCCAAACCTGGCCTGCAGTGCCGCCAGAGTTGCCAAACCCGCTGTCTCTGTCCTCAGGATGCGCGGCCCCAGGCGCAGCGGCTGCCAGCCGCAAGTGATCGCAAGTGACTCTTCCGGTTCACTCAGCCCGGCTTCCGGTCCAACGAGTATCCAGGCAGCGGTTGCCGGTGCTGCAAGGTCATTCAGAGTGGTCGAGCTTCGCGGGGAAAGCATGAAGCCGGCGGGGGCTGTGTCGCAGGTCTGCCTGGCATGATCGCGTCGCTCGAGCAGCCATCGATTCAGGTCGACCGGGGCTGTGATCTCGGGAACGCGATCGCGCCCGCACTGCATGCAGGCTGCGATCGCGATGCGGCGCCAGTGGGCGAGCCGCTTTGCGCTGCGAGTGGCATCGAGCTTCAACATAGAGCGGGTCGACAGCAGGGGCTGGATGGTGTGCACGCCAAGCTCGATGGCTTTTTCAACCACCCAGTCCATTTTGTCACCGCTCGGCAAAGCCTGGGCAAGGCAGAGTGTGAGCGGACTTTCGGTGCGTGCCGCGATGGGCGTGCCGACCCGCACGCTTGCCGCACGGGCATCGGTATCGAGCAACTGCGCCGGATAGCGCAGCCCGTCGCCGTTGAAGAGCTCGATGGCGTCGCCGCGCTCGAGTCTGAGCACGCGAAGCGCATGGTGGCTCGTGTCGGCATCGAGTCGGATGCTTGCATCCGGCAAAAGGGGGCCAGCGAAAAACAGGCGGGTCATCGAGGCGGGTATCAGCTGGTTTGCGCCACCAGGCAAGGCTGGCTGTCCACCGAGTGTAGCGCGCCAAATTCGGGCGTAGCAGGGCGGCGTTTGTTAAAGTCGGGGATTGCCTTCAGTCCGGCCGCACAAGGCCGCCCATCCGATGCATAACCCTTCTGTTACCCCGGCCACCGTTGCTGGCCAAGATCAATCGACCGATGTCGGCAGTTCGCAAGGCGAATCGCATCGCATGGCCTGTGCCATCCGGGCACTCGCCATGGATGCAGTCGAAAAGGCTGCTTCCGGGCATCCGGGAATGCCAATGGGAATGGCCGATGTCGCGGTCGCGCTTTGGGGCCGTCACCTCAAGCACAATCCGGCGCAGCCTGGCTGGTTCGATCGCGATCGCTTCGTGCTCTCCAATGGGCATGGATCGATGCTGCTTTATGCCTTGCTGCATCTGACTGGCTACGACCTGTCGATCGACGAACTGCGGGCGTTTCGACAGCTTCACTCGAAGACACCTGGCCATCCCGAGATTGACGTGACCCCGGGGGTCGAAACCACCACCGGCCCGCTCGGACAGGGGTTGGCCAATGCCGTTGGCATGGCACTGGCCGAAATGGTCCTTGCTTCCGAGTTCAACCGTGACGGCCTCGACATCGTCGATCACTTCACCTGGGCCTTCGTCGGTGACGGTTGCCTGATGGAGGGGATTTCGCATGAAGCCTGCTCACTGGCCGGTGTCTGGGGCTTGTCCAAGCTGGTCGTCCTGTATGACGACAATGCGATCTCGATCGACGGACCGGTCGATGCCTGGTTTCGCGACAACACAGTGCAGCGTTTCGAGGCCTATGGCTGGAATGTGATTGCCGGCATCGACGGCCACGATGTCGAGGCGCTTGATGCTGCCATCACATTGGCCAGGCAGTGGGGCGTGTCCGGACGCGAAACAGAAGACGGCCGGCGATTCGCGCCGACCCTGATTCAGTGCCGTACCGTGATCGGTTATGGCGCGCCCACTCGCGCCGGGACCGCCAAAAGTCATGGTGAGCCGCTGGGTGCCGACGAAATTGCGGGTGCCAAGCGCGCCATGGGTTGGCCGCATGGTCCTTTTGAGGTGCCGGCCGATGTTTATGCTGCCTGGGATGCGACCGGGCGTGGTGCGCTAGTCCAGGCTGATTGGGACGAGCGCTTCAGGGCCTATGCGCAGCGTCATCCTTACAATGCGGCAGAGTTCGAACGTCGCATGCGCGGCGTGCTGCCGCCGACCTGGGAGGCCACCGTGTCTCGGGCGATTGCCGATGCGATCGCCAAAGGCGAAACCATCGCGACCCGCAAGGCCTCGCAGAACGCGCTGAATCACTTTGGTCCGGCGCTGGCCGAACTGCTTGGCGGCTCGGCCGATCTGACCGGATCCAACCTCACCGACTGGAAAGGCGCCGGCCATTTCAGAAGCTTCGGTGGCCCCAATGGACAGACCTTCGTGCCCGGGCGCCATCTGAACTTTGGTGTGCGCGAGTTCGGGATGAGCGCCATGCTCAACGGATTGGCGCTGCACGGCGGCTTCATTCCCTACGGCGGCACCTTCCTGACTTTCAGCGACTACAGCCGCAATGCGCTGCGCATGGCCGCGCTGATGCGCCAGCGAGTGATCTTCGTTTTCACGCATGATTCGATCGGGCTCGGCGAAGATGGCCCGACCCATCAGGCGGTCGAACACGCGTCGTCGCTTCGAATCATGCCGGGCATGGATGTCTGGCGTCCGGGCGATCCGGTTGAGACCACAGTTGCCTGGGCGGGGGCGATCGAACGCGACGATGGTCCGACATCCTTGCTGCTGTCGAGGCAATCGATGCCCTTCGTGACCCGCACCGACGAGCAGATAGCCGACATCCGTCGTGGCGCTTATGTTTTGCAAGACCCGAAAAAAGCGCGCTGCGCGATCATCGCGACCGGCTCTGAACTGCGCCTGGCGATCGCGGCCAGTGATTTGCTGGCTGCTGAGGGCATTGCCGTGCGGGTGGTGTCGATGCCGTCGACGACGGTCTTTGATCGGCAGGATGTCACATACAAGCGGCGGGTGTTGCCGGAGACTCTTCCGCGAATTGCGGTCGAAGCCGGGGTCACCGATTTCTGGTGGAAATACCGATGCGATGCCGTCGTCGGACTCGATCGCTATGGTGAGTCGGCGCCGGCCGGTGTGCTCTATGAGCACTTCGGTCTGACCGCCGACAATGTCGCGGACACTGTGCGTGCCGTGCTGGCCAAACGTTCTTAACTCAGGAGAAACCCATGACCCTTCGCGTTGCCATCAATGGCTATGGCCGCATCGGCCGCAACGTCCTGCGTGCCCACTATGAAGGTGGCAAGAAGCATGACATGCAGATCGTTGCGATCAACGACCTCGGCGATCCCAAAACTAACGCGCATCTGACGCAATTCGACACAGCGCATGGTCGCTTCAGTGGCACCGTAGCGGTTGAAGGCGATGCCATGGTGGTCAATGGTGACCGGATACGCGTGCTCGCCAACCGTGATCCCGCGCAGTTGCCCTGGGGCGAACTCGGTGTCGACGTCGTGCTCGAGTGCACCGGGTTTTTCACCTCCAAGGAAAAGGCCTCGGCCCATCTCAAGGGTGGCGCCAAGAAGGTGGTCATCTCGGCACCGGGTGGCAAGGATGTCGATGCCACGGTCGTCTATGGTGTCAATCACGGCGTGCTCAAATCGTCTGACACAGTGATTTCGAATGCCTCCTGCACCACCAACTGCCTCGCTCCGCTGGTCAAGCCCCTGCATGACGCGATCGGACTGGTTTCGGGCCTGATGACCACCGTGCATGCCTACACCAACGATCAGGTTCTGACTGACGTTTATCATGAAGACCTGCGGCGCGCCCGCGCGGCGGCCCACAACATGATTCCAACCAAGACCGGCGCGGCTGCTGCCGTCGGGCTGGTGTTGCCTGAACTTGATGGACGCCTCGATGGCTACGCCATCCGGGTGCCCACCATCAATGTGTCGATCGTCGATCTGTCGTTCATCGCTGCGCGCGACACAACGGTTGATGAGGTCAACGCGATCATGAAATCGGCTTCCGAGGGGGGCCTGAGAGGCATCCTTGGTTACAACACCGCGCCGCTGGTGTCGAGCGACTTCAACCATGATGCGCGCTCGTCGATCTTCGATGCGACGCTCACCAAGGTGGCAGGTCGCCTGGTCAAGGTGGCAAGCTGGTATGACAACGAATGGGGCTTCAGCAACCGCATGCTAGACACCACCGTCGCGCTGATGGCAGCACGTTGAGCCCGAGTAGTCAGACCCGGTTCAGGCCGGATCGGTGTCGCAGGTGAGATTGGCCGCGACCAACGAGACTTCGGCGGTAAGCAAGTCGATCTGAGTGCCAAGCCCGGTCAGGTCGTGGATCTTGGCCCGGGCTTCGATGGCGCCGGCGCGTGCCGCCGGGCCGGTGGCGCCGATGCTGGCAAGCGAGCCCCGGAGCGAGTGCGCCCAATGCCGGACCTGAGCCGCATCGTTTTGCGAAAGCGCCTGAGCCAGTTTCTGCAGTTGCGAAACTGACGACTGGGCGAACACAGGAGCCAGGATGGACAGAAGACTCGGATCGTCGCCGATGATGGCGCGGGCTCGCGCCTTCGACTCCTCAGGCGACGGCGCGCATCCGTCAAATGCCCGGGTACTGAAGGCAGCGTTCTGGGTGCTAACGGCAGGCTCGGTCATCAAGATTCCGCAGGCGGCTGCAAAGACTGATCTGAAATCGACTGGTCTAGACGCTGTGCAATGATGCAAAGGTAATTGACCGCTGGCCCGAGGGCGTTCCAATACTTTAACCCCCATCTTCTGGTTGACTCACGACATGATTTCCTTCCGGCGACTCTCCGAACTTTCGCTCTCCGGCAAGCGGGTCTTTATCCGCTGCGACCTTAACGTTCCGCAAGATGAGGCGGCAGCGATTACAGACGATACCCGCATCCGCGCCTCGGTGCCTGCGATTGCCCACTGCCTCAAGGCCGGGGCGGCGGTGATGGTGACCTCGCATCTTGGCCGACCAACCGAAGGGCAGTTCGACCAGGCGGCGTCGCTCGCGCCGGTCGGACAGCGCCTGTCCGAGTTGCTTGGCGTGCCGGTCAGGCTGCAGCGTGACTGGATCGACACCCCCTTCGAAATTGCCGCGGGCGAGGTCGTTCTCCTCGAGAATTGCCGCTTCAACAAGGGCGAAAAGAAGGACGACGAGGCGCTGTCCAGGAAGATGGCTGCGCTGTGCGACATCTATGTCAATGACGCCTTCGGCACCGCTCACCGGGCTGAGGCAACGACCCACGGCATCGCCCGATTTGCTCCGGTCGCCTGCGCCGGCCCCCTGCTCGCCGCCGAGCTCGACGCGTTGGGCCGCGCGCTTGGAGCGCCCAAGCGCCCGCTGGTTGCGATCGTAGCCGGCTCCAAGGTCTCGACCAAGCTCACCATCCTCAAGTCACTGGCCGAGAAGGTCGATCAGCTTATCGTCGGCGGCGGCATCGCCAATACCTTCATGGCGGCGATGGGGCTGCCGATCGGCAAATCGCTGGCCGAGCATGATCTGGTCGCTGAGGCCAGGGCGATCATCGATCTGATGAAGCGCCGGGGAGCCGAGGTGCCGATTCCGAGCGACGTGGTGGTTGCCAAGACCTTCTCGGCGACCGCCCCGGCCACTGTCAAGGCGGCGTCCGAGGTGGCCGATGATGATCTGATCCTTGATATCGGTCCGAAGACCGCACAGCGCATGGCGGCCCTGCTTGCTTCGGCCGGCACCATTGTCTGGAACGGGCCGGTTGGTGTGTTCGAATTCGATGCCTTTGCGCACGGCACCGAGACGCTGGCCAGAGCGATTGCCGCGTCGCCCGGTTATTCGATCGCCGGCGGCGGCGATACGCTGGCAGCAATCGCTAAATTCGGGATCAGCGACCAGATCGATTACATCTCGACCGGTGGCGGCGCGTTTCTCGAGTTTCTCGAGGGCCGCGAATTGCCGGCGGTGGCAGCGCTTCAGGCGCGCGCCTGATCGGCCCTTGCCGTCGGACGGGCACCGACAGCGTTGCGGCCAAGCTTGGCGTAAGATCTCGAATGTAAAACCAAAATTTACATTCGAGGTTCTCATGTTGACTGTGACTCAGCGCGGTGTCTCGTCGGTGTCGTCGTTAGTCTCTGTGGCTGGCCATTGCGCCGGTTGCGGTCTGCGGGAACTCTGTCTGGTCGAGGGGCTGAGCGCGGCAGAAATCGATCGCCTGTCTGGCATGGTCACCAATCGGCGGCGTCTGAAGCGAGGCGAAGCGCTGTTTCGGGCCGGTGACGCCTTCAACGCTGTTTATCCGATCCGTCTTGGGTCTTTCAAGACCTGCGTCAGCGTGCAAGCTGGTCTCGAGCAGGTGACCGGCTTTCCGATGTCGGGCGATGTGCTGGGGTTCGATGCCATCAGTACCGGAGCATTCCAGTGTGACGCGATCGCCCTCCAGGATTCGGAGGTTTGCGTGGTGCCTTTCGACCAGCTCGAGACTTTGTCGCGGCAGTTCGATGGCCTGCAGCATCAGTTGCACCGAGTGCTGTCGCGCGAAATCGTGCGCGACAACGGGCAGATGCTGCTGCTTGGAAAGATGCGAGCCGAGCAGCGAGTGGCCACCTTCCTGCTGAATCTGTCGAAGCAGTTTGCCCAGCGCGGATTCTCGTCGCGCGAGTTCGTGCTGCGAATGACACGCGAAGAAATCGGCAATTTCCTCGGGCTCAAACTCGAGACCGTCTCGCGGGCCTTCTCGCGTCTTCGCGCCGATGGCGTCATCGCGGTTGATCAGAAGCAGCTGCGCATCGAAGACATCGAGCGCCTCGGACAGATTGCCAGCGCAGGATGCCCGATGCATTGATTGCCCGGGCGGCTGCAGCGAGGCGGTGCGCCGACTGCAGCAGACTGTTGCACTCATGTCGCGGCTCATGAATTGCAGAAGGGATGGGGTTGGCCCATCGCGAGCGCAAGCAGTGCCGCAATCGCCATCGCACTGAGCAGCGCGCCACCGATCCGCACACCGATTGCCTGCCGATCGGCCAGCCGTGCGCTGGCCATGACATCGATGGTCCGCAGCAGCCAGCGGGCGGCAAGCAGATCGAGGGCGGTTGCCGCACCGAAGGCGATCATCACGCTGGCTCCGCCCAGTGCGCTGCTGGCCAGCGCGGCCACCGCCAGGGCTGAATACAGCAGACCGCAGGGCAACAGGGACCAGGCCAGTCCGGACAGGATTCGCCGCTTCGACCCGGGCGGCGCAAAACCGCTTGTCGTGGCCGACCAGAAGCGTCGGCCGAGTCCGTCGACCCAGACCGGCTGGCGACCGAGTACGAGCAATGCCAGACCAAGCAACAGCAGCGCAGCATTGAACAGCCCCCAGACCGGCTGCATCAGGGGGGCTGCCGAGGCGCCCCACCGCAGCGCTGCCGAACCCGCGCCGACCGTGGCACCGAGCATGGCATAGCCGGCGATGCGCGAGAGCTGGAACACCAGGTCCTGGCCGGCAGCGCGAAGGGCGCCTGCAGCCGGTGCAGTCTGGGGGGTCGTTCTGATCGGAATCGTCCGGTGCGGGCCTGCGCCGACGATCAAGCTGACCCCCGAATCCCGATGATTCAGGCCATGCACCGCCACCTTCTGCAGCCCTGTGCACATCGCCACGCAATGCACGCCGCCGACCACTCCCAGGGTGGCCGAGGTGGCGAGCAGGGTGATCAGACTCATCGGCTGTCGACCGACTGATCATCGTCTGCGCTCATGGCGCGGGTGACGATGCCGGCTGCGGCGGTAATCAGCCAGAACAGCAGGAAGGTGATCGAGTAGACAGCGGCGCGCTCTGGCTCGAGCGACAGACCGAAGAGGTTGACGTCGTGTGGATCAAAGCCGGCGAAAACCAGCAGTTCGAGCGCACTGGCAGCCAGAAAGGCCGGCCACAGGACGGTGATCCATTGGCGGGTGGTGCGTGGCATGGGATGCCTTGCCCTGTTCAGTGTTCTGGCGATCCGGCGGCGATCCGCACCTGCGCGCCGTCGGGCAGTGCGAGATGGCGGGCGGTCATACGCCAGTCCCGGGATTCAATGGCGAGGTCCCAGGCCACCTGAGCGATTGGTGCAGCGCCCCCCCGATACAGGCCGTCGGGTCCGCGCTGCAAGACAAGCCGGAGGTCCTGCTCGGCATGCACCGGATGGGTCAGGGTGAGCAGGATCGACTCCGGCGGTGACACCTTGCCGGACAGTCGCAGCGTGAGCGAACGATCAACCGGCAGCCAGACCTCGGCGACCAGTTCGAGTGCCTGTGCGCGGGATTCTCGATCGAGCGAGCGGTTGATGGCCAGGCCGCGCTTGTAATAGTCCTCAGCGACATTGCTGTCGGCCCGCTGCACCGCTATCCAGACAGTGACGAGACCGGCCACGACCGTCAGTGCCGGGATACCGAATACCAGCCAGACCAGCGGCTCATGCCAGGCTGGGGTCGGTTTAAGGCTAGTGGGCAGGGACATGATCGACAATCTTCGATGGTGGGTGGCGGTCAGCGCGGCACGATGAAGCTCGCCTTCTCGGTGCGCGCGATCGCGGGTTCCTCGCGCGCAGCGATCAGGAATCGGATCGGATGGGCGCCGGGGTCGATGCCTTGCGGTGGTACCTGCACCCTGACCGGGACGGCGCGATTGCTGGCGGCAGCAACCTCGAATTGCGCGGGACCTTCGATCGTGATCCCGTCGATGCCCTCGGCCGCGACCTCGATCACCAAGGCATGCTCCGAGGCATTCATCAGGTTGAGCCGATAGGCGTTTTCGATGCGGCCTGCGTCGGCGATGCGTGCCAGCGTGTTGCGGTCGCGAATGACATCCACCCGCAGCGGATTGCGCGTCGCGATCGAGGTCACCAGGCCGCCTCCGAGCACCCCCAGCAGGCAGGCATAGATCAGCACGCGAGGGCGCAGCAGGTGGGTCAGGATGCGGCGGTCGGCAGCGCTTTCGGGCGCGGCATTCACCGCCCGGTGCGTCGAATAGCGCACCAGACCGGGTGCATAGTCCATTTTGTCCATCACGGTGTCGCAGACATCGATGCAGGCTGCGCAGCCGATGCATTCGTATTGCTGGCCGTTGCGGATGTCGATGCCGGTCGGACAGACCTGAACGCACAGATTGCAGTCGATGCAGCTGCCCAGGCCGAGCGCCGCCGGCTCGGCCTTGCGCGAGCGCGAGCCGCGCGGCTCGCCGCGGCGCTCGTCGTAGGTCACCACCATCGTGTCGCGATCGAACATCGCGCCCTGAAAGCGCGCATAGGGACACATGTACTTGCAGACCTGTTCACGCATGAAACCGGCATTGCCCCAGGTGGCAAAGCTGTAGAAGAGCAGCCAGAAAAGTTGCCAGGGGCCGATGCTCAGCGACAGCACCTGCGCGCCGAGCTCGCGAATCGGTGCGAAATAGCCGATGAAGGTGAAGCCGGTCAGCAGTGCGAGCGCAATCCAGAGGGCGTGCTTGGCCCCTTTCCGCGCGAGCTTGTCGGCAGTCCATGGCCCGGCGTCGAGTTTCATGCGGGCCGCGCGGTCGCCTTCGGTATGCCGCTCGATCCACATGAAGAGCTCGGTGTACACCGTCTGCGGGCAGGCATAGCCGCACCACAGTCGTCCGGCGACCGCGGTGAAAAAGAACAGCGACAGTGCCGCGATCACCAGCAGGGCGGCCAGATACACGAAATCCTGCGGCCAAAGCACCGCACCAAAGAGATAGAACTTGCGTGCACCGAGATCGAAAAGCACCGCCTGGCGCCCGTTCCATTGCAGCCATGGCAAGCCGTAGAAGATCATCTGGGTGAAGAACACCGCGCCCCAGCGAAGGCGTGCAAAGCGCCCGGTCACTGAGCGCGGGTAGAGTTTCTGGTGCGCCTGATAGATCGAAAACAGGCCGTTATCGTCTGCCAGCGCAATCGGAATGACCTCGCGAGCCATTACGGTTTTGCGCCCGGTGCACCCGGTTGTGACAGCGACAGCACATAGGCGGCGAGCACGTGGATCTGCCCTTCGGTGAGCTTGTCGTCCCATGCCGGCATACGGTTTTCCTTGCCGTTGTTGACCATTGCGACCACCGCCTGCAGGCCGCCACCGTGCAGCCAGATGCGGTCTGACAGGTTGGGCGCACCCAGCGCCTGGTTTCCGCGCCCGTCAGCACCGTGACACGCCGCGCAGGTCGCAAATCGCGGCTTGCCGAGCGCCGCCTTGACCGAATCGCCCGAACTGTCGGACAGCGACAGTACATATTGCGCGACCTGCTCGACCCCCTGTTGTGACCCCACGGCGGCGGCCATCGATGGCATCAGTCCGTTGCGACCTTTTGCAATCGACTGAACGATCTGTTCCGGCGAGTTGCCATAGAGCCAGTCGTTATCGGCAAGGTTGGGAAAGCCCTTGGCGCCATGGCCGTCGGAGCCATGGCACTGGGCACAATTGTTAAGGAAGAGTCGTTCGCCAATGGCATGCGCCCTTGCGTCGCCGGCCAGTTCAGTGACCGAACGCCCCTGAAACCGGGCATAGAGCGGCGCCATCTCTTGCGCGAGCGCAGTGGTTTCGGCATCGTATTGTGTTGCGGCGCTCCAGCCGCTTGCGCCGTCCCGTGCTCCCAGCCCCGGATAGAGCCACAGGTAGCCAAGCGAGAACACGATGGTGATCACGAACAGGCCGCTCCACCAGCGCGGCAGCGGATTGTTCGCCTCCTGCAGATCACCATCCCAGACATGACCGGTGGTGTTGTCCGCAGACGGCGGCGGCCGCCGGCTGTTGAGCACCAGCAGCAGCAGGCAGGCAGCGATGGCGACCAGCGTTGCGATGGTGATGTAGGGTGACCAGAACCCGCTCGTGAAATCCGCCATGGTCGTGTCCCCTGTTTACTCGTCGAAGGGCAGGCGGGCGTCCTGCTCGAAACGCGCCCTGTTGCCGGGCGAGTAGGCCCAGATCACGATACCCACGAAGCAGGCCAGCGAAAGCGCGGTGATCAGACCGCGAACAAGATCGACGCTCATTGTCTGATGTCCCTTATTTGATCGTGGTACCAAGACCCTGCAGATAGGCGATCAGGGCGTCCATCTCGGTCTTGCCCTTCACGACGTCTGGCGCACCGGCGATATCTGCGTCGCCATAAGGCACGCCAACCCGGGCGAGCGCGCGCATGTGGTCCTGCATGGTCGGGCCATCGACTATCTGCCTGGCAAGCCAGGGATAGCCGGGCATATTCGACTCGGGCACCAGATCACGCGGATTGGTAAGGTGGGTGCGATGCCACTCGTCGTTGTAGCGCCCGCCCACCCGCGCCAGATCGGGCCCGGTACGCTTGCTGCCCCACTGGAAGGGATGGTCCCAGACGAACTCGCCCGCGACCGAATAGGGTCCGTAGCGCAGCGTTTCGGCCCGAAAGGGCCGGATCATCTGCGAGTGGCAGTTGTAGCAGCCCTCGCGAATGTAAACGTCGCGCCCGGCGAGTTGCAGCGCATCGTAGGGCTTGAGCCCCCTGACCGGTTCGGTGGTCGACTTCTGGAAGTAAAGCGGCACGATCTCGACCAGTCCGCCCACCGCCACGGTGAGCAGGGTCAGGACGATCAGCAGAAGGGCGTTGGTTTCAATGCGTTCGTGATTGAAGGCCATGAGTGACTCCGTCTGCGGTCAGGCGTGGGCCGGTGCGCGCAGCACCGGGACAGCGACGGGTTTGCCGCCGGTCGCGGTCATGGCGACATTCCAGGCCATGATCACCATGCCGCTCAGGTAGAGCAGTCCGCCGATGAGCCGCACGTAGTAGTAGGGGTAGCTCGCCTTGACCGACTCGACAAATGAGTAAGTGAGCGTGCCGTCGGGTTCGACCGAGCGCCACATCAGGCCCTGCGTGACCCCGCTCACCCACATCGACACTGCATAGAGCACGATGCCGATCGTAGCGACCCAGAAATGAATCTCGATTGCCCGCACGCTGTACATCGTGTTGCGACCAAACAGGCGTGGAATCAGATAGTAGAGGCTGCCCATCGAGATCAGGCCGACCCAGCCGAGCGCACCCGAATGCACATGGCCGATCGTCCAGTCGGTGTAGTGCGACAGCGCGTTGACCGTCTTGATCGCCATCATCGGCCCCTCAAAGGTCGACATGCCATAGAAGGACAGCGAGACGATCATGAAACGCAGGATCGGGTCCTCGCGCAGCTTGTGCCAGGCACCCGAGAGCGTCATCACACCGTTGATCATGCCGCCCCAGGAGGGCGCGAGCAGGATCAGCGAAAACACCATGCCGAGCGACTGCGCCCAGTCGGGCAGGGCGGTGTAGTGCAAGTGGTGCGGGCCGGCCCACATGTAGGTGAAGATCAGCGCCCAGAAGTGCACGATCGAAAGTCGATAGGAGTAGACCGGGCGGCCGATCTGCTTCGGCACGAAGTAATACATCATCCCCAGAAAGCCTGCGGTCAGGAAAAACCCGACCGCGTTATGGCCATACCACCACTGCACCATCGCATCCTGGACGCCGGCATAAGCCGAATACGACTTCATCGGCCCGGCCGGTATCGCTGCACTGTTAACCACATGCAGCAGGGCCACGGTGAGAATGAACGCGCCGAAGAACCAGTTGGCCACATAGATATGGCGAACCTTTCGGGTAAAGAGCGTGCCGAAGAACACGACCGCATACGAGACCCACACCAGCGTGATCAGGATGTCGATCGGCCACTCGAGTTCGGCGTACTCCTTGCCGCTGGTGTAGCCCAGCGGCAGCGATATGGCTGCAGCCACGATGACCGCCTGCCAGCCCCAGAAAGTGAAGGCGACCAGCGGCCCGCCAAAGAGCCGGGTCTGGCAGGTGCGTTGCACCGCGTAGTAACTGGTGGCAAAGAGCGCGCAGCCGCCGAAGGCAAAGATCACCGCATTGGTATGCAATGGCCTCAGGCGCCCGTAAGACAGCCAGGGCAAATCAAAGTTGAGCGCCGGAAAGGCCAGTTGGGCGGCGATCACCACCCCCACCAGCATACCGACCACCCCCCAGACAATGGTCATGATTGCGAACTGACGCACGACGGTGTCGTTGTAGGTCGCAGCATCGCTGCGGATCTCGGTGCTCAATGGCGCGCTCCCTCGGCAGAATCAAATGGCGTCTTGCGTCACTCATACTGCTGCGCTGCGCTGCAGTGCCGCTTGATCCAGATCAAGGCTCGGTTTCGTCGAACAAAATGCGCTGGCCTTCACGCTCGATATCGTCGAACTGTCCGGTGCTCACCGCCCAGGCGAGCAGACCGGTGATCGCCAGAACCAGCACGACCGAAAGCGGTACAAGGAGGTAGAGGATGTCCATCGACAGGTTTCCTATTCGTCAGTGCGCAGGCAGGAGCGGGAGGGCCGGATCGTGGGATACCGAGGGGGCACTCACCCGCGACGGCGCGAGTCTCAGCGCATTGAGTACGACGATCAGAGAACTGCCTGCCATGCCCAGCCCCGCCAGCCAGGGCGGCAGCCAGCCTGCCAGCGCCAGCGGTATGCCGACCGCGTTGTAGGCTGTCGCAAAGATCAGGTTCTGCCTCACCACACGCATGGCCTGACGGGCGTGATCACGGGCCAGCGCCAGGCGGTCGAGCCGCTCGCCCAGCAGAAGCAGGTCGGCGCGGTGCTGGGCCAGCGGCGCCCCGGTGGCAAAGGCAATCGACACATGCGCGCGGGCAAGCACCGGTGCGTCATTGATTCCGTCTCCCACCATGGCCATGCGACGCCCCTGGCTGCCAAGTGCTTCGATGCGGGCAAGTTTGTCCTCGGGACTTGCCTGGGCACGCCAGTTCTCGATGCCCAG